>Ga0209630_10003247_pt1 | contig 14899 bp, 9 predicted proteins | sample COG_01_FD_184745 | JGI IMG/M metagenome (GOLD analysis project Ga0209630, IMG submission 184745) | Pelagic Microbial community sample from North Sea - COGITO 998_met_01 (SPAdes) (version 2) | ecosystem: Environmental > Aquatic > Marine > Neritic zone/Coastal water | place: Helgoland, sampling... | reverse complement strand
TAAAGAGAGTAAGTGGTTTTTTGGGCACTAAAGGAATTCCAGTACCTGTTTCAGACAAAGAAATTGAGAAAATATTAGGTCAAATAAAAGATGGTGTAGCACAACCAAAATCTGGTATAGAGTACAGCGTTGGTGAAAAAGTACAGGTAGTAGATGGTCCTTTTGCATCCTTCAGCGGAATGGTTGAAGAAATAGATGAAGAAAAGTCTAGACTTAAGGTGTCTGTTTCTATATTTGGTCGTCCAACGCCAGTAGATTTAGAATATAACCAAGTTGAGAAAGTAAGTTAATGGCAGCAAAAAAAGAAATTAGTGGTTTTATAAAATTACAAATTAAAGGTGGTCAAGCAAATCCAGCTCCGCCTGTTGGTCCTGCGTTAGGTCAAAGAGGAGTTAACATAATGGAATTTTGTAAAGCATTTAACGATAAGACTAAATCGTTAGCTGGCAAACCAGTACCTGTTGAAATAACTGTATACAAAGATAAAAAATTTGATTTTAAAATTAAATCACCTCCTGCATCTTTTTTTATTAGAGAAGCAGCTAAATTAAAAAGTGGATCTAAAGAACCTGGAAGAAACATTGTGGCTTCTATAACAAAAAAACAAGCTGAAGACATTGCAAAACAAAAAATGGAAGACTTAAATGCTTTAGATTTAGAACAAGCAGTAAAAATAATCTCTGGATCAGCAAGGTCAATGGGAATAGAGGTTAAAGAATAATGAAATCAAAAAGATTTAAAAAACTTCCAGAAAAAACTTCTGTATTAGCTTCAGAGTCAATTGAAAAACTATTACCTACAATTAAAAAAAATTGTACGACAAAATTTGACGAGTCTGTGGATTTAAGCTTTCAAATAAACAATAAGCAAAAAAAAAGTGAAATTAATATTAGAACAGTAGTAAATCTTCCTGGTGGAACTGGGAAAAAAGTTAAAGTTGCAGTTGTTTGCGAAGAGACAAAAGTATCAGAGGCGAAAAATGCAGGTGCAGACTTGGTAGGCGGTGATGAGTTTATTGAAAAGATTAAAGGTGGTGAAATGAACTTTGAAAAACTTATTTGTACACCAGCAATGATGATTAAATTATCAAAATTAGGTAAAGTATTGGGTCCAAAAGGTTTAATGCCAAATCCAAAGCTAGGATCTGTAACAGAAGATTTAAAAACAGCTGTTTCTGATGCAAAATCTGGTCAAGCTGAAATAAGAAATGATAAAGATGGAAATATTGGTGTTAGTATTGGAAAAAAATCATTTCAAGATGATCAATTAATTAAAAATTTTAATGCAATAATTGACACGTTAGAAAAAGAAAAATCAAATAATACTTTGAAAGGTGATTTAATTAAATCTGCTTTTATTACATCTTCAATGGGTGTTTCTTATAAACTAAAATTAGGTAAAAATATTTAATTGTTATGATGAATAAAGAACAAAAAAAAAATTATATTACTGAAATGACATCTCAATTTGAGAATAGCAAAGCTGTAATGGTTACTCATTATCAAGGTTTAACCATGACTCAATTAGATGAGTTAAGAGCCAAAATGAGAGAGCATGGAATTATTTTTAAAATCACTAAAAACAGAATTACAAAACTAGCGTTAGAAAAAACAAAGTGTAAAGATTTATCAAATTTGTTTACAGGACCGACAGCAGTTGCTTTTGGTGAGGATGCAATAATGTCAGCAAGGATTTTGTCTAAATTTGCAAAAGATAATGAAAATTTGAAATTAATCGGTGGATTAATGGATGAGAAGATTCTAGACCAAGCCGAAGTACTAAATGTAGCTAATTTACCAACATTAGATGAAGCAAGAGCCAATATTGTTGGTATTTTGAATGCTTCTGCATCAAAATTGGTTAGTATTTTACTTGCACGATCGGAAAAAATGAGTAGTTTACCCCCAGAAAATTCTGAAACACAACCTAAAGAGTAGATTATATGCCTGACCTAAATAAAATTATAGAAGATTTATCAAGTTTAACTGTTGCTGAAGCAGCAGATCTTTCAAAACAATTAGAAGAAAAATGGGGAGTTACTCCAATGGCAGCAGCGGCACCGGCAGCAGCAGGAGCAGCAGCAGCAGCAGAAGATAAAGATGATTTTACAATCATGCTTGTTTCTGCAGGAGATAAAAAAATTAATGTTATTAAAGAAGTAAGAGCAGCTACTTCACTTGGTCTTAAAGAAGCAAAAGATTTAGTTGAAGGCGCACCTAAAGAAGTTAAATCAGGTGTTAATAAGAAAGATGCTGAAGAAATTAAAGCTAAATTAGAAGCAGCAGGCGCAAAAGTAGAACTTAAATAAATTAATAGGAAATTTTTAAGTACTGATTAATTTTTTTAATCAGTATTAAGACATAGATGCAAATATCTTTTACTGAAAAGAAAAATATTAGAAAAAGTTTTGGTAAACTTAAAGAGAGTTTATCTATACCCAATCTTATTGAGGTACAAAAAAATTCTTATAATGAGTTAACACATTTTAACTCTGAAGCTGGTGATTTAACAAAAGGTTTTGATAGAGTTTTTAAAAGTATTTTTCCAATAGAAGATCTTAATGATAAAGCAACATTAGAATATGTTTCTTATAGACTAGAAAAACCTAAATTTGATGTTGAAGAATGTATTGCTAGAGGCTTAACTTATTCATCCGCATTAAAATGCACTTTAAGATTAGTTGTTTACGAAATAGACCAAGAAAATAATACCAAGGATATTTTGTCTGCAAAGGAACAAGAAGTTTATATGGGTGAAGTTCCTATGATGACTAATAGTGGAACATTTATTACTAATGGTGTTCAAAGAGTTGTTGTTAATCAAATGCATCGAAGTCCAGGAGTTTTTTTTGATCATGATAAAGGTAAAACTCATGCGAGTGGAAAACTTCTTTTTAACTGTAGAGTAATTCCAAATCGTGGATCTTGGTTAGATTTTGAATATGATGTCAAAGATTTTTTATATTTTAAAATTGATAGAAAGAAAAAAATTTTAGCCTCAACACTATTGCTTGCTCTTGGTTATACAAAATCTGAAATTGTTGATGAATTTTATGAGAGTGAAAAATTTACATTTGACAGCAAAGAACTAAAGTGGAAAACAAAATTTAATCCTGAAAACTATAAAGCTAAAAATTTTTCTGAAGAAGTAATTGATGCAAAAACTGGCAAAGTAGTAATTAAACTTGGTGATAAGATAAATTACTTAAATGCTAAAAAATTAGCTAACGATGGTTTAAAAGATATATTTGTATCTAAAGAGTCTCTTTATGGTAAATTCTTGCATGCAGATATTAAAGTAAATGATGAAGAAGATGGAATCTTTAGGATCGGAACAGAACTTAATGAAACAATTATTCAACAAATACTAGATGCAAATATAACTTCTCTAAACATTTCAATTACTAATTCGATTAATAAAGGTCCATATTTATTAACAACACTACTGAATGACAAAAATAATAATAAAGATGAAGCGATAACTGAAATATATAAAATGTTAAGGCCAGGAGAGCCACCAACAATAGAAATAGCTACTCAAATTTTTAATAATTTATTTTTTAGTTCAGATAGATATGATTTATCTGACGTAGGAAGAGTTAAGATGAACTCAAGATTAAATCTAGAATGTTCAGATAAAATTACAATATTAAGAAATGACGATGTTATTGCAATAATACATAAAATGTTAGATTTAAGAGATGGGAAAGATGATGTTGATGATATCGATCATTTAGGAAATAGAAGAGTTAGGTCAGTTGGTGAATTAGTTGAAAATCAAGCTCGTATCGGCGTTTATAGAATGGAAAGAGCTATTAAAGAAAAAATGACAACTTTAGATGTAGAGTCAGCAATGCCACAAGATCTGATAAATGCCAAGCCACTAACTGTTTCTTTAAAAGATTTCTTTGCTAGTTCGCAGCTTTCACAATTTATGGACCAAACAAATCCATTGTCTGAAATTACACATAAAAGAAGAGTTTCAGCACTAGGGCCAGGTGGTTTAACAAGAGAAAGAGCTGGATTTGAAGTTCGTGATGTCCACCCAACTCACTATGGAAGAATTTGTCCGATTGAAACACCAGAAGGACCAAACATTGGTTTAATTAATAGCTTATCTACTTATGCAAAAATAAACAAATATGGTTTTATTGAAAGTCCTTACAAGAGAGTCAAAAATGGTGTTGTACAAGAAAATGTAGAATATTTATCTGCCATGGAAGAGACGAAATTTACTATTGCGCAAGCCAATACTAAAATAGATAAAAATGGAAAAATTATTGAAGAACTTGTGTCTTGTAGACAAAATTTAAACTTTCTTTTATCAAAACCAGAGACTATTGATTACATCGATGTTTCTCCTAAACAATTAGTTTCAGTTGCTGCTTCTTTAATTCCTTTTCTAGAAAATGATGATGCTAACAGAGCTTTAATGGGCTCTAACATGATGAGACAAGCAGTTCCATTATTAAAACCGGAAGCTCCATTGGTTGGAACAGGGATTGAAAGTGATGTAGCCTTAGATTCAGGTGTAACTATTGTAGCTAAAAGAGATGGAGTAGTTGATAAAATTGATGGTAAAAGAATTGTAATTAAAGTTACAGAAGAAACAGATTTTTCAAAATCAGGTGTTGATATTTACAATCTTCAAAAATTTAAAAGATCTAACCAAAATACATGCATAAATCAAAGACCTTTAGTTAGGGTTGGAGACAAAGTGAGATCAGGAGATATTATAGCTGATGGACCTTCAACTAAACTTGGTGAGTTAGCATTAGGTAAAAATGTAACTGTCGCATTTATGCCATGGCAGGGCTATAATTTTGAAGACTCAATCTTAATATCTGAAAGATGTGTAACTGACGATGTTTTTACATCAGTCCATATCGTTGAATATGAGATAATGGCTAGAGATACAAAACTTGGAGAAGAAGAAATCACAAGGGATATTCCAAATGTAAATGAGGAAGCATTAAAAAATTTAGATGAGTCAGGTATTGTTTATATTGGAGCAGAAGTTAATGCAGGAGATATTCTAGTTGGTAAAGTAACTCCAAAAGGAGATTCTGCTTCAGGACCTGAAGAAAAACTTTTAAGATCTATTTTTGGTGAAAAAGCTATTGATGTTACTGATACATCTTTAAGAATGTCAAGAGGAAGCAGCGGTACTGTAGTAGATGTCAGAGTTTTTAATCGACATGGTATTGAAAAGGATGAAAGATCAATAACTATAGAAAGATCTGAAATTGAGCAAGTGCAACAAGATAAAATTGTTGAGGAAGAAATTTTAGAACGAAGCATTAAACAAAGAGCTTCACAGTTCTTATCCGGCTCTACATTAAGTAAAAAAATTAAAGATTTTGATACAGGTACTAAATTAGATTTTGAAATTATAAATCAAATAAATATTAATGATGTTTTTAAAATTTCATCTAACAACGCAAAAGATGAAGCGACATTAGTTCAGCTTAAGGAACAATATAATAAAGCAAAACAAGATATAACTGAAAGATTTGAAGATAAAGTTTTAAAAATTAGAAGTGGTGACGATTTATTACCAAGTGTTATGAAAATGGTAAAAGTTTTTGTAGCTATTAAAAGAAGATTAAGACCAGGAGACAAAATGTCAGGAAGACATGGTAACAAAGGAGTTGTTAGTAAAATTGTACCTGTAGAGGATATGCCTTATAGAGAAGATGGACGACCTGTAGATATAGTATTAAATCCATTAGGAGTTCCAAGCAGAATGAATGTAGGGCAGATTTTAGAAACTCATTTAGGATGGGCATGTAAAGAATTTGGAGAAGAAGTAAAAAAACTTATTAATGAAAATAATAAAAAAGTAGAAAAAACTGAAAAGATATCTTCGTTTTTAAAATCTGTTTATGGTGAAGAAATATTTGATCAAAAAGTTGATAAACTAAGTAAAACAGAATTTAAAGATTTATGTGAGAATTTACAAAATGGTATAGCTATATCAACTCCTGTATTTGATGGCGCTAAAGAAAAAAATGTAACTGAAATGCTTGAGTTAGCAAAACTCCCAGGTTCTGGTCAAACATTTTTATGGGATGGTAGAACGGGTGAGAAATTTGATAGACCAGTGACAGTAGGAATAATTTATATGCTTAAACTTCATCATTTAGTTGAAGACAAAATTCATGCTAGGTCAACTGGACCTTATAGTTTAGTCACACAACAGCCTCTTGGTGGAAAAGCCCAATTAGGTGGTCAAAGGTTTGGGGAAATGGAAGTTTGGGCACTTGAAGCTTATGGTGCATCATACACATTACAAGAAATTTTAACTGTTAAATCTGATGACGTAGCTGGAAGAGTTAAAGTTTATGAGACTATCGTTAAAGGTGAAGAAAATTTTGAGTCTGGTATTCCTGAATCATTCAATGTTCTTGTTAAAGAAATTAAATCACTAGCACTAAATGTGGAGTTAAATTAATTATGAAAAAAGAATTGACAGATTTATTTAAAAATTCAGAAATTGCAGAAGCGCAAAACTTTAATAGTATTAAGATATCATTAGCTAGTCCGGAAAAAATTAAATCTTGGACTTATGGTGAAATTAAAAAACCAGAAACAATTAATTACAGAACATTTAGACCTGAGAAAGATGGTCTTTTTTGTGCTAGAATCTTTGGGCCGATTAAAGATTACGAATGTTTATGTGGAAAATACAAGAGAATGAAGTTCAGAGGCATTATTTGTGAAAAATGTGGAGTTGAAGTCACAAAATCAAATGTTCGAAGAGAAAGAATGGGCCATATAAATCTAGCTACACCAGTTGCACACATATGGTTTTTAAAATCTCTTCCAAGCAGAATAGCTTTAGCAGTTGACATGAAATTAAAAGAAGTTGAAAGAGTTTTATATTTTGAAAATTTTATTGTTATTGAGCCAGGATTAACCGGACTTCAAAAAAACCAATTGTTAAATGAAGAAGAGTTAGCGAAATATCAAGATGAATATGGCGAAGAGGCATTTACAGCTGGAATTGGTGCTGAAGCAGTTCTTGAAATGTTAAAAAATTTAGATCTAGATTTAGAAAGAAAAAATTTATCTAGCTACATCAAAGAAACCAAATCGAAAGTAAATGAAGAAAGAGCAATCAAAAGATTAAAATTAATTGAGTCATTTATTGAAACTAATCAAAAACCTGAATGGATGATTATGACCGTAGTGCCAGTAATCCCACCAGAATTAAGACCGCTAGTTCCATTAGATGGAGGAAGATTTGCAACATCAGATTTAAACGATCTTTATAGAAGAGTTATAAACAGAAATAACCGTCTTAAAAGACTAATGGACTTAAAAGCACCCGATATCATCGTAAGAAATGAAAAAAGAATGCTTCAAGAGTCAGTAGACGCCTTGTTTGACAATGGAAGACGAGGAAGGGTAATAACTGGTACAGGTAAGAGACCTCTTAAATCATTAGCAGAGATGCTTAAAGGTAAGCAAGGAAGATTTAGACAAAATTTATTAGGTAAAAGAGTGGATTACTCTGGTCGTTCAGTAATTGTTGTAGGCCCAGATTTAAAATTACATGAATGTGGCTTACCAAAAAAAATGGCTCTAGAATTATTTAAGCCATTTTTATATGCACGTCTTAACAAATTAGGTCTAGCCTCAACCATAAAACAAGCAAAAAAATTAGTAGAGAAAGAAACTAATGCTGTTTGGGATGCATTAGAATTAATTGTGCGTGAACATCCTGTGTTATTAAATAGAGCCCCAACTCTTCACAGACTTGGTGTCCAGGCTTTTGAACCAAAATTGATTGAAGGTGATGCAATTGAATTGCATCCTCTTACGTGTGCTGCTTTTAATGCAGACTTTGATGGTGACCAAATGGCTGTACATGTTCCATTGAGTTTAGAGGCACAATTAGAAGCAAGAATATTAATGTTATCAACAAATAATATATTATCACCTTCAAATGGTAAACCAATTATAGTTCCAAGTCAGGATATGATTTTGGGAATTTATTATTTATCTCAAGAACCTTTTACAGACAAACCTTCAGGATATTTTTTAGATGCAGATCAAATTGAATTTGCTTTATCTTCAGGTCAAATAAAAGTTCACAGTACAATTATATCTAGATTTGAAACAGTTGATGAAAATGGAAATAAAAAGTTTGAAAAATATACCTCTACAGCTGGAAGATTTTTATTAGCAAACTTGCTACCTAAAAATTTTAATATTAAGTTTTCTTTGATTGACAGATTACTTCCTAAAAAGATAGTTTCAGAAATAATTGATATTGTTTTTAGATTTTGTGGACAAAAAACAACAGTTATATTCTGTGATAAACTTAAAGATTTAGGATTTAAACATGCATTTAAAGCAGGGATATCTTTTGGAAAAGATGACCTAGTGATACCTGCAAACAAAACTCAATTAATAGATGATACTAAAAAATTAATTGCTGATTATGAAACTCAATATTCAGAAGGACTAATAACTAGAGGCGAAAAATACAACAAGGTTGTCGATGCATGGTCTAAATGTACAGATAGAGTTGCTGGCGAAATGATGAAGGGTATTTCAGCTACAGAAAAAACTGCAGATGGTTTAAAAATAAATTCAGTATTTATGATGGCAGATAGTGGAGCAAGAGGATCTGCGGCTCAAATGAAACAATTAGCTGGTATGAGAGGACTTATAGCAAAACCTTCAGGAGAAATTATAGAAAGTCCTATTACATCAAACTTCAAAGAGGGCTTAACAGCTCTAGAATATTTTAACTCTACTCACGGAGCGAGAAAAGGTTTAGCAGATACGGCCTTAAAAACAGCCAGCTCTGGTTATTTGACAAGAAGATTATGTGATGTGGCCCAAGACTTAACAATCACGAAAAAAAATTGTGATAACCCAGGATTTATTGAACTTTCAGAAATTTTAGAAGGTGGAAATGTAGTTGTTAGTTTATCAGAAAGAGCTTTAGGTAGAGTGGTGTCATCTGACGTTAAACATCCTATAACTGGAGAAGTTATTATTAAAAAACTTTCTATGATTGATGAAGCTGGATGCGATAAAATTGATTCAGCGGGTATAAAATCTTTAAAAGTTTTTTCTGTTATGACCTGCAGCTCTAAAGAAGGAGTTTGTGCTACTTGTTATGGTAGGGATTTATCAAGAGGTAAGATGGTTCATGTTGGTGAAGCTATAGGAATGATTTCTGCTCAATCAATTGGTGAACCAGGAACTCAATTAACAATGAGAACATTCCACGTGGGTGGAACAGCTTCTGTTAAACAGGAGTCACAGATTGTAACTAAAAATGATGGAATTTTAAAAATTATAAATTCAAATATTTTAGAAGACTCAAAAAAGAATTTAATAGTAATGGGTAGAAATACTCAATTATCTATTGAAGATGACAATGGAGTTCAAATTGCAATTTATAAAGTTGCATATGGTTCTAAATTATTTTTTAAAAATGGGGACAAGGTGAAAGCTAACACAAAAATTTGTGATTGGGATCCATACACAACTCCAGTAATAGCTGAAAAAAGTGGTATAGCAAGTTATGTTGATTTAATTGATGGTATTTCAATTCAAGAAACAACTGATGATGCAACTGGTATTTCTTCTAAATCAGTAGTTGATTGGAGATCTCAATCTAAAAGTACTGACCTAAAACCTAGAATAACCTTAAGAGATGAAAAAGGTAATGTAATTAAAAAAGCTGATGATAACGAAGCAAGGTATTATTTAGTTCCAGACTCAATTCTATCAGTTAAGGATGGACAAAAAGTTTCAGCTGGCGATGTTATCGCTAGACTACCAAAAGAAACCACGAAAACAAAAGATATCACAGGTGGTTTGCCTAGGGTAGCAGAATTATTTGAGGCAAGAAAAGCTAAAGACAGCGCAATTATTGCAGAAAATGATGGTCAAGTTGTTTTTGGTAAAGAAGTAAGAGGCAAACAGAGAGTTTCAATTGTCCCTGAAGATGGTAATGAGCCCTCTAACTATTTAATTCCAAAGGGTAAACATATTAACTTTAATCAAGGTGAAAAAATTCAAAAAGGTGAATATTTATTAGATGGTCAACCATTACCACATGATATTTTGAGAATAATGGGCATTAAAGATTTAACTGAATATTTTGTTAATCAAGTCCAAGAAGTCTACAGACTTCAGGGTGTTATTATAAATGATAAACATATTGAAACTATTTTAAGACAAATGCTTAAAAAGGTAGAGGTTAAAACTACAGGAGATTCAACTTATCTTCCAGGAGAAATTATTGATAGAATAAAATTTGATACAGTTAATGAAAAATTAACTTCAGAAGGAAAAACTCCAGCGACAGGAGAAAGAGTATTGATGGGAATAACAAAAGCCTCTCTTCAAACAGAATCTTTTATTTCAGCAGCTTCTTTCCAAGAAACAACACGGGTTCTTACAGACGCCGCTATAAAGGGCAAGGTAGACCCATTAAATGGCTTAAAAGAGAATGTTATTGTTGGTAGATTGGTTCCAGCAGGAACAGGTAATATCAAGAATAAATGGAATAAAAAAGCTATTGATGATGACAATAAATTTTTATCAGAGCAAGAAAAAATAGAGTCATCAGAAACTCAAGTAAATCAGTAAAAATAGCACTAAAGAAGACTAGTTTTAGTTTGACAAAATCAAATTAATTAGTATTTTGGCGGTGTTTTTGGTTGGAATGTAGTACCAAGCTAAAGTACTAAACGCTGCCTCTAATAACCTGTCAGTTATTTCATTCAAAAATAAATTAATATTAATTTTAAAATTTATGCCAACTATTAACCAGTTGTTAAGAAAAAAAAGAATTAAACAAGCCTCAAGGAACAAAGTTCCTGCGCTTCAGAAACAACCTTTAAAAAGAGGAGTATGTGTTAAAGTTTATACTACTACACCTAAAAAACCAAATTCTGCTTTAAGAAAAGTTGCAAGGGTAAGATTGTCAAATGGTTTTGAAGTAACAGCTTATATTCCAGGTGAAGGTCATAATCTTCAAGAACACTCTGTTGTTCTTATCAGAGGAGGTAGGGTAAAAGATTTACCTGGTGTAAGATATCATATTTTAAGAGGTAATTTAGATACTCAAGGTGTAGCAAATAGAAAAAAAAGAAGATCTTTATACGGAACTAAAAAAAGTAAATAATGTCTAGAAAAAAAACTCAACCTAAAAAAAATGTAGTTCCAGATCCAAAATTTAACTCTACAATTATTCCAAAACTAATAAACAATATAATGTACGATGGTAAAAGAGGTGTAGCGGCAAAGATTGTTTATGATGCAATAGAAAAAATTAAAACTAAGTCTAAAGACGAACCAATAAATATTTTCAACGAAGCTATAAACAATATCAAACCCACAGTTGAAGTAAGGTCAAGAAGAGTGGGTGGTGCAACTTATCAAGTGCCAGTTGAAGTCAAAAGTAAAAGAGCTCAAGCTTTAGCTATTAGGTGGCTGGTGGATTCAGCTAGAAAAAGAAAAGACAAACATATGTCTGATAAAATTTTTAATGAACTATATGATGCCTATGAAAAAAAAGGTGCAGCAGTAAAAAAAAGAGAGGATGTGCATAAGATGGCAGAGTCAAACAAAGCATTTGCACATTTTAGATGGTAAAAAATCATGGCTAGAACTCATACTTTAGATAAATATAGAAATATTGGGATCATGGCTCATATTGATGCAGGAAAGACAACCACAACAGAAAGAGTTTTATATTATACTGGAAAAAGTCATAAAATTGGTGAAGTGCATGATGGTGCTGCAACAATGGATTGGATGGAGCAAGAACAAGAAAGAGGTATAACAATAACTTCTGCAGCAACAACTTGTTTTTGGCAAGATCATAGAATTAATATCATCGATACTCCAGGACATGTTGATTTCACAATCGAGGTTGAAAGATCTTTAAAAGTTTTAGATGGCGCTGTAGCTGTTTTTGATGGTGTTGCTGGTGTGGAGCCACAATCAGAAACTGTATGGAGACAAGCTGACAAATATAAAGTTCCAAGAATTTGTTTTGTAAACAAATTAGATAGAACAGGTGCAGATTTTTTTAGATGCGTAGATATGATAAGAGATAGATTGGGTGCTAAACCTTTAGTGGTTCAAGTACCTATTGGTATTGAAGCTTCGCTTTCAGGAGTCGTGGATTTAGTGAAAATGAAAGCACAAGTTTGGAAAAATGAAGCTTTAGGAGCTGAATGGGAGTATAAAGATATACCAGATGATCTAAAAGAAATTTCTCAAAAATATAGAACTGAATTAGTGGAGATGGCTGTTGAGCAAGATGAAAAGTTAATGGAATCTTACTTAAATGGTGATGAGATTAAAGAAGCTGATTTAGTTAAATGTATCAGAAAAGGAACACTAAATTTTAGTTTTGTACCAATTTTAACTGGATCTGCATTCAAAAATAAAGGAGTTCAACCTTTATTAGATGCAGTTGTAAACTATTTACCAAGCCCAGTAGACATAGGATCGATTAAAGGAACAAAATTAGGCAGTGAAGAAGAGCTAGAAATGAAATTTGACGATAAAGTGCCATTTTCAGCATTGGCCTTTAAAGTAGCTAATGACCCGTTTGTTGGTTCTTTGACTTTTATCAGAATATATTCAGGAACTATTAAAACAGGTACTGGTGTTTTTAATTCATCAAAAGAGAAAGAAGAAAGAGTTGGAAGAATGCTATTAATGCATGCAAACTCAAGAGAAGATATTAAAGAGGCAAATGCTGGTGATATCGTTGCTTTAGCTGGTTTAAAAAATACCATAACAGGACATACTCTATGTAATAAGGAAAATGCAGTTCTTTTAGAACCAATGGAATTTCCAGAGCCAGTTATAGAGATTGCAGTAGAACCAAAAACTAAAGCTGACCAAGAAAAAATGGGTGAAGCTTTAGGTAGACTTGCAAAAGAAGACCCTTCATTCAGAGTAACATCAGATGAAGAGTCTGGTCAAACCATCATTAAAGGTATGGGAGAATTACATTTAGATATTATTGTGGATAGAATGAAAAGAGAGTTTAAAGTTGAAGCTAATGTGGGAGCGCCGCAAGTAGCTTACAGAGAAACTATCGAAAATTCTTCTGAAGTTGAATACACACATAAAAAACAAAGTGGTGGAGCAGGTCAATTTGCAAAAGTTAAGCTGTTAGTAGAACCTCAAGAACCAGGTAAAGGTCGTGAAGTAGAAAGTAAAATTAAAGGTGGAGCTATTCCAAAAGAGTTTATTCCTGGTGTCGAAAAAGGTATCGAAACTATTTCTGATGGAGGTATTTTAGCTGGTTTTCCTATGATAGATTATAAAGTTACTATTTTAGATGGTCTTCATCATGATGTAGATTCAAGTGTTTTAGCTTTTGAGCTTGCAAGTAGAGCATGTTTTAAAGAAGCCTGCACAAAAGGTGGTTTAAAATTATTAGAACCAGTAATGAGAGTTGAAGTAGTTACTCCAGAAGATTACATGGGTGATGTTATTGGAGATTTAAATAGTAGAAGAGGTCAAATTAGCACTCAAGAACAAAGAGGAAATGCTACAGTTATAACTGCTATGGTTCCTTTAGCTAACATGTTTGGCTATATTAATAATTTAAGATCTATGTCGCAAGGCAGAGCACAATATTCAATGTTTTTTGATCATTACGCAAAAGTACCTCAAAATGTTCAAGATGAAGTAACAAAAAAGATTGCAGGGTAACAAATGGAAAAACAAAATATTAGAATTAAATTGAGAGCATATGATAATAAGATCCTCGATGCTTCAACTGAAGAAATAGTTAATACTGTTAAAAGGACTGGAGCAACTATAAAAGGACCAATTCCTTTACCTACTAAAATTGAAAGATACACTGTTTTAAGATCACCCCATATTGATAAAAAAAGTAGAGAACAATTTGAGTCTAGAACACATAAAAGATTAATTGATATTGTTGAACCAACACCACAAACTGTAGAAGCATTAATGAAGTTAGATTTAGCTTCAGGCGTAGATGTGGAGATTAAAATTTAGTTATGAGTGAAATTGCTTTAATTGGAAAAAAACTAGGAATGACACGTGAATTTTACAAAACTGGTCAGTTAGTTCCTGTAACTGTTTTAAAAATGGAAAAAGCAAGAGTTATTCAAGTGATTGAAGAAGAAAAAAGAGGATATAAAGCTGTTCAACTGGGTTATGGAAAGATAAAAAATTCAAAATTGACTAAAGCAATGAAAGGATACTTTGCTAAAAAAAACACAGAAGCAAAAAAGAAATTGAAAGAATATAGAGTTTTAAGTACAGAAAATTACAAAGAAGGAAATGAATTTGGACTTGAGATTTTTAAAGATATTAAATTCGTAGATACAAGATCAAAAACCATCGGTAAAGGTTTTGCAGGTGCTATGAAAAGACATAATTTTGGCGGATTAAGAGCGACACACGGAGTTTCAGTTTCTCATAGATCGCATGGATCAACAGGTCAAAGACAAGATCCAGGTAAAGTGTTTAAAGGAAAAAAAATGGCTGGACATATGGGTGACAAATTAAGAACCATGCAAAACATTGAAATCATTAGAACAGATTTAGAAAATGAATTGCTTTATTTAAAAGGTTCGATTCCAGGATCAAAAAATTCAGAAATTCTCGTAAAAGGTTCTGTTAAGAATATTAATAAATTAACTATTAGTGAAAAAATTGCAGCTGCAGAAGAAGCAAAAAAGACACCAGATAAAAAGAAAAAATAATGAAAATTGAAAAATTAAATTTAGATGGAAAAAAAAGCTCTATAGAAGTTCTAGATAAAATTTTTTCTGCAAAAATTAATAATAAGTTAGTAAGCAATGTTTTATATAAAACTAATGCTAACTACAAAGGTAGGCACGCTAAAACTAAGCAACAAAATGAAG
>Ga0209630_10003235_pt1 | contig 14939 bp, 14 predicted proteins | sample COG_01_FD_184745 | JGI IMG/M metagenome (GOLD analysis project Ga0209630, IMG submission 184745) | Pelagic Microbial community sample from North Sea - COGITO 998_met_01 (SPAdes) (version 2) | ecosystem: Environmental > Aquatic > Marine > Neritic zone/Coastal water | place: Helgoland, sampling... | reverse complement strand
CTTAACTAATTTCAAACTAACCTTTAGAAGCAAATATAGAGCTGCTGATATAGAACCTAAAAAAAACTCAATTGTTCCTGGTGCTTTATTTGAAATATCTAAAAGTGATGAAAAAAAATTAGATGTCTATGAGGATTATCCAATATTATATAAAAAATATTATTTTACACATTATGGAAAAAAAGTGATGACTTACACAATGATAAAAAAAACTTCTTTCAGATTTCCAACAGAGAGATATTTAAACGTAGTCAAGCGTGGCTATAAGGATTGTAGTCTTAATATAAAATATCTTAAATCTGCTTTAAGACCATAAGTTAAGAACATTAACAAAATCTATATTTAATGAGTGTCTTTATTGCAATAAATGCATCTTTAAGAGAAATTTTTTTTCCTTCCTTAACAGATCTGCCTTTATAAGAAATTTTTATTTCAATGATTGGAATATTTAGTTTAGCAATTTTTGTAGTTATTTCAGGGCAGAAACTAAAACTATTTTCTTTTAAATTAATTTTTTTAAAAATCTTAGAATTAAAAGCTTTGTAGCAAGTATGTGCATCAGTCAAATTTTGATTATTAATTATGTTTGAAATTATTGTTAGCATATGATTAGCAAATACACGAATTATTGATATAAAATTATTATTTTTGTATCTATTTGTATTCAAAACTCTTGAACCATAAACGACCATGTTACTTTTATTTTTAAAAATTTTAATAATTTTTTTTATATCATTGGGGTTATATTCCAGATCTGCATCTTGAATAATAACAAACTCACCTTGCACATGTGGTTGAGCTAATCTTATAGCATATCCTTTCCCTTTATTTTTTTTTGAATAAATAATTTTATAAATTTTTTGTTTTGGTATTGTTTTTAACACTTCTGTAGTGCCATCTGTGGAGCCATCATCTACTATAATAATCTGCTTTTTAAGATTTTTTATCTTTAAAACTTTATCGATTATTTTTCGTATTGTTTTTTTTTCATTATAAACTGGAATTATAATAGTCAATACATTTGTTAAAATCATATATTAAGTTTTATATAATACATTAATTTATAATGAGGATTTTATTGCTTTTTTTATTTAATTTCATTATCACATTTATTATCTTTAATTTCAAAAATTTTGTACTCAGATTTTTTATGTGTAGTTAAAAAATTTCTTACAGCATGTTGACGATAAGTTTTACCAATTTCTTTAATCAAAATACATGATGGCAATTTATCAGCAGATTCAACTATAAGATATTTAATAGAATTTTTATCAATAAAAGCGAGAGAATTATTTTCAACATTATTATATTGATCTAAAAGGTAAATATATCTCATGGAATAAACATTTTTATCAAAAAATAGCGAATGTCTTGAAAGAGAATAATCCAAAATATTTCCATTTAAATTAATATCCTTGATTTGACGTGAATTAAAAAATGAATATGTAAATTTATTCATATAGCTAAGTTTGTTCTCAATAACATCTAACTTTATGTATGAAATATAAATATAAATTAGTGAAATTAAAAAGATTACTGAAATTTGAGAATAGATAAGTAATTTTATAAAATAATTTCCAGGTTTATAAAAAAAGGCCAATAAAAGAAAAGCTTCAAAATAATATCTAGGTAAAATTTGACCTGTTAACAGAACAAAAATAATAATTATAATAGCAAAATATTTGGTTGTTCTGTGAAGTTTTAAATTGATAATCATTAATAAAAAAACAAGACCCAAAGAACTTGAAATATTATACAGTTCAAATGAAATAAAAGGTTTAAAATATAAAGAAATATTACCTGGATTTGAAAGCCAGCCAGCATTTCTCCTCATATCAAAAACATGTGCATTATAAGCCTCCATGCCTTGTCCAAAAAAATTTTCAAAGAAAGGGGCAAAAATATTATTAAAATAAATTTGTTTAATGGATAGAAGGGGAACATAAACAATTATAAAAGACAACACCGAATATAAAATTATATATCTATAATTTTTTAAATTTTTATAAAAAAAATAAAAATATAATGGTATGGTAATTAATATATAGGAAAATTTTCCCGAAGAGTAGAATACTAATAAAAGTATAAAAATAAACAGCTCAAATTTTTTTTTTATTAAATCTCTTTTGACCAATATAAATAATAAAAGAAATATTAATCCAAAAAATAAATGTAATTTTTGAGTAGAGATAAAATATATAATTAATGGTGATGATAGAATAATTAATGAAAAGTTTTTATGATCTTTAAATTTAATTAAAATAAAAAAAAGTAGCGTTATTAGATTTAATTGAGCACCTAAATTTTCTGATTTAAAGATAGAAGAAAATAAAAGTATTATTTCTGTATTGGAAAGTAGGGTAATTTCTAAATTTTGCATTAAATCAATTTTTCCCAAACCTTCATTATAAATAGTCATAGGTAAATATTGAAATATAGTCATACTGTCAGCATCTGACATGGGTAGAATAGAAATTAAAAATAAACTAAAAAAAACTAAAAGAATAAACTTCTCATCAACTTTTAAATTGAAATAAATTAGTGATTTTAGAGTGACAAAATTTTTGAATATAAATAAAGCTTGAAGAATAAAAATTGAAAAAATTATAAAAGAGAGATTCTTATAATTATAAATAACAGTAATATTTAATACAAAAGTATATAAGCAAAAAATTAAAAAAAAAATAATAATCGGTTGAAATTCTTTAAAAAAAAATTTTTTTTTAATAGTTTCATTTTTTGCAACACATAATGAAAATAAAATATTAGATATTATAAAGAAGAAACCAAAAAAAAAACTTAATATAAAATTATATGGAAAAGTATTTTCATACATAGAATTTGATTATTTTTATATTATATATTTTGTTAAATCATATTAATACATTTTAACATAAATAAAGATTTTTAAAAATTAGATTTAATATAGGAGTTTTAGGTATAAAACGAAATAAAACAATTATAACCACTTAATACCTATTAAAATAAGTTCATTCTAACTATATAATTCAAAAAAAAGAAAAAAATTTTCAGTATACATTATATAATAGTGATCAAAAAAATTAAATAATTGAAAAAAAAAAAATATAATAAAATTGTAATATTAGGCCAAAGTCAAAAATTTATTAAAGAAATAAAAAAAAATTATAAATATGATAGCCTTTCAATTATTCCATGGAGACAAATTGAATCTTATTCATATAAAAAAAAAGAAATATATAATCTAATTTTTTTAGCCGGTTTCAACTTTGGTATTTATACAAAAGGATTAACCTTTTTTAACCAAAAAAACATTTATGAACCACTAAAATTAATAGAAAAGATTTCCAATAAAAAAACATTGATAATTTATATAAATACTCAAAAGATGAATGATAGAAATTATACATTTTCTAGATATAGATATGCCAAACAAAAACTTGGTTATTTGATTTATAGAAAGTTTAAAAATTCTTTGATATTTGATTCTGATCTAATTAAGGTGACAAATTATATATCCATAAATTCAAATGTATTTTCTAGATTTATTTTTCATATTTTTTCTATGTTTAATTTAATAAAAACTATTGATATTAAAAAAATATTTTTTGAAATTAATAATATGATTATTTTAAAAAAACGTCTAAAACAGAGAAATATTAGAGGATTTCTCTTAAACATTTCGCGTACACAATTAATTGACAGGATTTTAAGACTTATTTTGGGATGAGTAAAGTATATAAAAATATCATCGTTGGGTCTGGATTTTCTGCATTTGTATTTAACAGATTACTCAAAAAAGATTTTTTAGTAATCACAACAAATGAAAATTTAATAAAAAATTTTCCAAAAAGAAAATATCTAACTCGTCATTTGCGACTTTTATCAAAAAAATTTACATCTTACGGTTTATTTAAATATTTTTTAAAAAATTCTATATTACACGACACTATAATTCATGGCGGTAATACCAATATATGGGGAGGCATATGTAATATCAGTAATTTAGGCAATAAATTAAAAGATTTAAAAAAAATAATTAACTTCAAAAAAATTGATAAAGATACAACTGGTAGTTTTTCTACTAATAATCATTTATATCAAATGCAAGGAAAAGGTAAAAATATTAATAGTATTTTTAACTGTTCAAAATATTTTAAAAATTTAATTTATGGACATTTAATAGATTTTTCAATTAATAAAAAAAATCTTATATGTCTAAATGTAAAAAAGAAAAAAATTGAAAAATATTACTGTAAAAATTTAATTTTAGCCGTAAACACTATTCAATTGATAGAGATTCTAATTAATTCCAATATTTTGAACGATAAAGATAAATTAAGCATAAACGAGCATCATTTTAGAACTAAAGTAAGCTTTACACCCAACTTAAATGATCAAAAAAAAGATGACTTAATATTAAGTTATTCGATATCAGGTATTATTAAACATGCACTAGGAAAACGAATAAATTTTAATATGTATATTTTTAAATTTTTAAATAAGTTTCCATTTTATTATCATCAAATTTTTAATAAAAAAAAAGTGTTAGCTTTATATAGAATTGATAAATCAAACAAGGTCATTAAAGAAATTCCAAAACAAACAGCCTATGGTTTTGGAAAATCAGTTCACTACTTTAATATGAAAATTAATAACATTGCAGTATCAAGAATTTTAAGTAAAAAAAATAAAAATATTTTTGGTATCAGTAGCCCATTTGTAACAAGCAAAACTCCAGGACCAATATCAAACTGTTTAATAGAAAAGTCCATTTTTTTAAGTGATAAGCTAAATAAATAGTAGTTAATTAATCTATGTAAAATTGTATAAGAATACATATGAATAATTATATTAAACAAAATCAAGTTTTATTTTTTTATTATTATTTATGATTATTTTTACACAATACTGCATACTATTTTTGCAAATTTTTCTTTTAAGCCTTTTTTTAGCTTTATGTGGTTTTTTAATTAAAAAAACTATCTTTAATTCAAATGATGTTGAAAATTTTGAAGAAAATTGTTTGTTTGGTTTTTTATTGATTGGTTTTGTTGCTTTATTTATTAATTTCTTCTATCCACTGAATTTATTTTTCAACAACATTATCTTTTTGTTATTAATATATTTTGCTTTTAAGCTTGGGTTTTTTAATCAAAATAAAAAAAAAATGATTAAAAATGCTGTTTATATCTCAAGTTTGAGTTTTATTTTATTCATATATTCAAATGTAAACACACCAGATGCACTATTATATCACTTGCCTTATTCAAGATTAATCAGCGAACATAAAATTGTTATAGGAGCCTCCAATATTGATTTTAGGTTTGGTCATATTTCAATATTTCAATATATCTCCAGTTTTTTAAATAATTCATTATTTGGAACAAATGGAGTGCTTTTACCTGTTGCTATACTTGTCTCTAATTTTCTATTCTACTGTTTTAAATTATTTATAAATGATTTTAAAAAAAATTCATCCAGAATTAAATCATATTTTATTTTTTTAATCTTAATTATTTCACTCTATTCATTTTCTCGATATAGTGGATATGGCAATGATGCTCAAGCTCATATATATTATTTTTTATCAATAATTTACTTATTAGAATTTTTTTTAAATAAAAAAAGTATTTTAAATTTTCAAAAAATATTAGTTCTGTCTATTTTTTTATTTTTACTTAAACCTTTTTTTATAATTTGTACCTTAATACCTATTCTAATTTTTTTTATGTATAAAAAAAAAAATATGATTTTAAAATCTAAAACTTTTATATTTATATTAACTTTCTTTTTATTATGGTTATTAAAAAATTTTTTAACTTCTAGCTGTTTAATTTATCCACTAAAGTTTACTTGTAATACTTACGTTCTTTGGTCCAGTAATAATGTAGAAAAAATATCATTACAAGGTGAGGCATGGGCTAAAGGGTGGCCACAAAATACTGATAAAAACCTAAATCAGGATAAGTTTATTAAAAATTTTAATTGGTTAAATTCATGGACCAATGTTCATTTTAAAATAATTATAGAAAAATTATCACCCATAATAATTTTTATTTTTTTAAATTATATATTTTTTTATTTTACCAAATGTTTAAAAAAAAATTATCAAAATAAAAATAGTTTTTATTATTATTTATTATTTTTGATTAACTTAATCTTTGTTTTTATTTGGTTTTGGAAAATACCACTTTATAGGCAGGGTCTCTCTTTTATTCATATCTTAATTCTGCTTATTTCTTATTTTATTTTTATTAAGAATATTGATGTTAGAAAAATAAAAAAATTTTATAATTTTTTTATGGTTTTTATTTTATTCTCTTTTGGAATTTTTATTACTAAAAATATTATAAAAATTAGCAATAATTACAGTCAATTAATCTCACCAGTGATTTATGATATGTCAAAAATAAATAAATCCATAAAAGTTTTTAATACAAGAAATGAATTTACTCATTATAAGCTAGCAAATAATATTGCATGTGGTTTTTCAGTTTCTCCTTGTACTAATCTTGATATCAATGTTGAAAAAAAATATTTCCTTGGATATTTAATTTATATTAATTTTTAAATTAGTTTTAAAAATTTGCATATTTCATTATTCTATATAAAATCTTAGCATGCATAAAAAAATTTCTATTTTAATACCTGTTTATAATGAATGTCACACAATTAGAAGTTGCTTAGAAAGAGTTTTGAAAGTCAATGTGGGAAATTTAGAAATAACAGCCAAAATATCTAGAAATAAAACGATTAAAATATTTGAAGTCCCAATTACAATTAATTCTAGTAGGTATGATGAAGGGAAAAAAGTTAAGTGGTGGCATTTTTTTACTTATTTAAATCATTTAATTAAATGGAGGTTCGTTAACTAAAATTACTCTCTTTCCAGCTCTTGAGTTATGAATAGATATAGATATAAAGATGAAAAATTGTAAAGCCCTCGTGGTGAAATTGGTAGACACAACGGACTTAAAATCCGTGCCTTTTTGGAGTGCCAGTTCGAGTCTGGCCGAGGGCACCACTAGATGAGAGACAAATTATATTTAATTTTTGATAAAACTAATGCCTCTTTAAAGATTAAATCAATCTTAATTAAAAGAGTTAAAATTACGTCTTTAATAAAATCTAACATAATAATTGTTATAGGTGGAGATGGTTTTATGCTTCAAACTTTAAAAAAATTATATAAATATAAAAAACCTTTCTATGGAATTAATTCTGGAAACTATGGTTTTTTAATGAATAAGTTTTCTAATGAAAATATTATTAAAAATTTGAATATCTCTAACAGTATAAAGATTTACCCCTTACAAATGACTGTTACTAATAAAAATAATCAAACAAAAAAATCAATAGCTATTAACGAGGTGTCAATATTAAGACAAAGTAAGCAGGCATCATCAATTTCTATTACAGCCAATAAGAAAAATATTATTAAAAATCTTATCTCTGATGGAGTATTAGTTTCAACACCAGCGGGTAGTACAGCTTATAATTTATCAGCACATGGACCAATTTTAAATTTGGATTCAAGAAAACTAGCAGTTACTCCTATTAGTCCTTTTAGACCTAGAAGATGGAAGGGTACAATTATTAGTGATAAATCTAAAATTTTAATAAAAAATTTAGATACAAATAAAAGACCCATCAGTGCTGTTGCAGATAATTTTGAAGTTAGAAATGCAAAGATAATTAAAATTCAAGCTAATAAGAAAATTAGCTTTGAATTATTGTACGATAAAAATAACAGTCTTCATAAAAAAATAAAGATTGAACAAACGCGTAAAGAAACTTCAAATAATTAAACAATAAAAAATTAAATAAATAATTTTTGTTGAGTGATGGCGCTCCCACATGGAGTTGAAATATTGACTTATTTATTAGAAATGAAGACTTAATTTTTAAATAAATATTGTCATTCAATGTTAATTAAATAATATATTAAGTCTGGTCACATTATGTCTGCAGTATTATAGTTTTGTATGATGTAAAATTTTGCTGATAATGTGGAAAGAAATTTTCAACAGAGGTAGTATCTTATTCTAGCTGTGGTGCTCTTAGTCCAACGTTTGATTAATAATAAAAATCTTGTATATGTCTTTAATAAATTGCTATAATTATTTATTACCAGGTAAATGAAAATGAATAAAATATTAATGGTTATCGGAGGTTCAGGATTCATTGGATCTCATTTTATTGATCATGTGATTTCTAAAGATTTTAAAATTATAAATGTAGATAAGATCTCATACGCATCAAATTTACATTATTGTAAAAGTAGTAGTAAAATGACTTTTTATAAAATTGATATAAGTAGCTATAGGGCTATTAATGAATTAATTTACAAAATTAAACCTCAAATAATTGTAAATTTTGCCGCTGAGTCCCATGTTGATAGATCAATTGATGACCCAAACATTTTTATTAAATCAAACATAAATGGGACAACAAATATACTTGTATCAATTTTAAAGAATAGGAATGAGATATTAAAAAATAATAAAAATTTTAAATATATTCACATTTCTACCGATGAAGTATACGGTGATTTTAAAAAAGGACTTGCAAGCGAAGACTCAAAATATAAGCCTAATTCACCTTATGCAGCCTCAAAAGCTTCATCAGATTTAATTTGTAGATCCTTCTTTAAAACTTATGGAATACCCATAATTATATGTAATTCATCAAATAATTATGGGCAAAGGCAGTTTTTAGAAAAATTTATTCCTAGAAGTATTTACATGATGAAAATGGGAATGCCCGTTGAAATTTTTGGAAATGGCAAACAAATAAGACAATGGCTACATGTTTCAGACAATGTAAACGCTATAAGCAAAATAATTAAATATGGTAAAATTGGTGAAACGTATAATATTGGTGGAAAAGATATACTTCAAAATATAAATGTTATTAAAAAAATTGAAGAAATTATGACTAAAAAATTTTCAATAAATAATATAAAAATTAATTTTGTAAAAGATAGACCGGGACATGATACGCGATATGCTATATCTTCAAAAAAATTAATTAGTCATACCAATTGGAAACCCACTATAAGTTTTGAAAATGGTTTATTTCAAACTATAAGTTATTGTCTTAACATTAAAATAAATAAAAAATTTACTAATATTTTAAGAAGAAGAGGAAGTTTTTGAGCATACCAAGACTAATTAATTTAGACAAATATTTAGATAAAAGAGGTTTTTTTGCTGATATTATAACCAAGAAAATATCCTCTTCATTAAAATTAAAAGGCAATTTTTCAAACTATCAAATATCGTTATCTAGTAATAATAAAAATGTAATTAGAGGTTTGCATTATCAAAAACCAATGCAAGCAAAATTAGTTTTTGTTATCAAGGGTAAAATTCAAGATATTGTCCTTGATATAGACAAAAATTCAAAAACTTTTGGAAGGTATTATCAATTTATTCTTAAAGAAAAAGATAAGTTATTATACATTCCAAAAAAATTTGCTCATGGATTTTGTGCACTAGAAAAATCTGAGATAATTTATGTTCTAGATAAAAATTATAAAAATGAAAATCAACACACTATTAAATGGAATGACAAAGATCTAAATATTAAATGGATGACAAAAAAACCTATAATTTCAAACAAAGATAAAAATGGAAAAAAATTTAATTCAATCTAATAATAAAATAGTTGGAATTATTATGGCTGGAGGTTCGGGTACAAGATTATTCCCAGTAACAAATTATCTAAATAAGCACCTAATGCCAGTTTATAACAAACCGATGATATTTTATCCTTTATCGTTGTTAATACTTAATAAAATAAAAGAAGTAATCATTGTAACAAATAAAGAAGATGTAAAAGATTTTAAAAAAATTTTAAAAAATGGAGAAAACTATGGAATAAAGATTCATTATGTGCTCCAAGCTAAATCTAATGGAATTCCAGAAGGGTTAAAACTTTCTCCATCCTTAATTAAAAACAAAGATGTTTTTATGATTCTTGGGGACAATATATTTTTTGGGTCAGGCATGAGTACTTTTTTTGAACATATTTGGAATTCCAAAAATTCAGTTATTTATCCTTATATCGTTAAAGATCCAGATAGATATGGGGTAGTAGAATTTAATGAAAAAGGTATAAAAAATTTAATAGAAAAACCTAATAAATTTATTTCTGAATGGATAATCACTGGATTATATTTTATTAAAAATAATGACATAAAATATGTGACTAAATTAAAAAAATCTAAAAGAAAAGAATATGAAATTACTGACTTATTAAATTTAATAAAAAAAAAAAGTAAGTTAGATTTTAAAAAAATTAGTAGAGGCTTTTCATGGAATGATGTTGGAACTTTTAATAGCTTACTAGAGACCTCTAATTTAATATCTAGTATTCAAAATAAACAGGGACTTGAAATTTCAAGTCTTGATGAAATTGCTTATAGAAAAAAATTAATAAACAAAAAAAAATATCTTAAAAATATAAAAGAATATAAAAATAGTCCATATGTTGATTACTTATTAAGCACTTTAAATAAAGATAAAAAATAAAATAATTATGAATAACTCAAAAAATTTATGTGTTATTTTGAGCTATAATGCAGAACTTACTATTATTGATTTTATAGAAAGAATACTAAAAATTGATTATAAAAAAAAAATTGATTTTATTATTTTAGATGATTGTTCTAATGATAAAACTTATGAAGTTACTCAAAAATTTATAAATAATTTTGTCTCAAGTAACTTTAAGATCATTACTAGTGAAAAGAATTTAGGCTTTGGTGGAAATCTAAAGAAAGCTTTAACTCTTTCTATAGATAAAAAATATGATAATTTAGCTATTTTGCATGGTGATGGACAATACCCACCTGAATATTTAGATACAATGTTTACTGATCTTGAATTGTCAGATTTAGTATTAGGATCAAGAATGAAAAAAAAAATCAATGCTCTCAATGGTAAGATGCCTTTTATAAGATTTATAGGAAATATATTTCTTACCTCAATTCAAAACTTCATTTTTAAAACAAATTTTTCTGAATGGCATACTGGCTTTACTGGACTAAGAGTAAAACTATTAAAAAATATCCCTTTTATTTTAAATTCTAATTATTTTGAGATAAGTGCACAGATTTTAATTCAATTTATAATTAGAAAATATAAAGTTTCAGAATTTTCTATACCAACACATTATGCAGAAGAAAAATCGCATGTTAATCTAATTAAGTATGGTTTTTTAACATTATATGAAGTAGTCATAGCTAAATTAACTCAACTAAATGTACTGCATATAGAAAGATATTTAATAGATGAAGATAAAAAATAAAGTTTATTACGCAAAAACTAGCTACGACAGCAAAGAAATTAATGCCGTCATAAAGGTTTTAAAAGAACAAAAACTTAACTTGATGAACTCTAAAAATGTCAAGAAGTTTGAAAGTAAAATTGCAAGATTGTTTGATAAAAAATATGGTTTAATGGTTAACTCTTGCTCATCTGCAAATCTTTTGGCTTTATCAGCACTTAATCTTCCTAAAGGATCAGAAATAATTACACCGTGTTTAACATTTTCTACGACAATTTCTCCAATAATTCAATTAGGTCTAATTCCATCATTAGTTGATATAAATTTAGATACTCTGTTAATTAATGAAGATTGCATTGAAGAAATGATAACTAAAAAAACAAGAGCAATGATAATTCCTAATTTAATTGGAAACATACCTAATTTGATAAAAATAAAACAAATATGTAAAAAATATAATTTATATTTTATCGAAGACTCTGCCGATACTATTGATAGTTTTTATAGTAATAAAAGATCAGGATCTTACTCAGATATATCTACGACCAGTTTTTACGCTTCCCATGTGATAACATGTGCCGGTTCTGGTGGAATGTTATGCACAAATAATGAGAAATTTTATAAAAAAGCATTAATTCAAAGAGGGTGGGGAAGAAATTCAACACTATTTGGGGAAAATGAAGATGTAAAATATAGATTTAAATCAAAAAATTCTTATGATGAAAAATATTTATTTACTGATCTAGGCTATAATTTTATACCAACTGAAATATCAGCTGCATTTGGTTTGGAACAAATCAAAAAATTAAAAAAACTTTCTTTAAACAGAAAAAAAAATTTTAAAATTCTTCATAATTTTTTTTCCAAAAAAAAAAAATATTTTAAAGTTCCAAGTATTAATAAAAAAGTTGACAATATTTGGCTAGCATTTCCCCTCTTGGTAAATACTAAAAAATTCACTAGAAATGAACTACAAATATTTTTAGAAAAAAACAATATTCAAACAAGAACTATATTCACAGGCAATATAATGAAGCAACCTGGTTATATAAATCAAAAGTTTAAAAAAAATAAATTTGGATACTCAAATTCTGATTATGTAATGGAAAATGGTATTTTATTAGGTTGCCACCAATCAATGAAAAAAAAGGAAATAGAATATATGATTTTTAAGGTAAATGAATTTCTAGAGAAGTATTAATTAAATGGTTATTGGTAAATGTAGATTATGTAATAATTCTATAAAACCATTTATTGATTTTGGTAAAATGCCTATAGCAAATGCTTTTTACTTTAAGAAAGATTATAATAAGCAATATTACTTTGATATGAAAGTGGCATCTTGTTCTAGATGTTATTGCTTTCAACTAGTAAATATACCAGACCCTAAGCTAATGTTTCATGAAAATTATGCTTATTTTGCTTCCACTTCAAAGTTTATGCAAATTCATTGGAGAAAATTATCTGATAAAATCAAAAAAAAATTTAAAGATAATAAACATAACACAATTATTGAGATAGGCAGTAATGATGGTATTTTTCTAAAAAACTTTTCAAATATTAAAAAATGGACTGCAATTGGTGTTGAACCATCTAAAAATGTAGCTAAATTCTCAAAATTTCAAGGCGTTAAAAATGTTATAGTTGATTTCTTTAATTATGAATTAACTAATAAAATAATTTCAAAATTTAAATCTAAAGCTGATGTTGTAATATCCACTAATACAATGCATCACATAGAAAATACAAATTCTGTTTTTAAAGGAGTAAAAAATATTCTTAATATGAAAGGGATATTTATTACTGAAGATCCCTCACTTTTTGAAATGATAAAGAAAAATACTTATGATCAGATATATGCTGAGCATATGTATATATGGTCAGCTATATCTCTTGATATTATATCAAAAAAACATGGATTATTTTTATATGATTTAGAAAATAATACTGTTCATGGTGGTTGCACTAGATATTATTTCTGTCATAGGGGCCATTTTAAAAGAACCAAAAGATGCAATAATTTTATAACAAAAGAAAAAAAATTAGGACTTGATAAAGCTGTAACATATAAAAAATTTAGAGAGAAAATCATAAATCACTCAAATAAGATTTACAAAATTGTATATGACCTATCAAACAAAGGTAAAAAGATATGTGGTTATACAGCGCCAGCCAAGAGCACTACTTTAATAAATTTTTCTAGACTAAACGCAAATCTCATTGATAAGGTTTTTGATAATACTAAGGCTAAAATTGGTAAAAATTATCCTGGTAAAAATAAAATACCAGTTAAATCTTCAGAAGATTTTAGGAAAGAGAAATGTGATTATGTTATCTTGTTTGCCTGGAACCATAAAAAAGAAATATTAAAAAAAGAAAGAAGTTTCACAAAAAAAAAATCAATTAAATGGATTATACCCATGCCAAAAATCAAAATTTTTAAATGAAAATATTAATTACTGGTGCAAATGGCATAATCGGTTCTGAATTGATTAATAGCTTGCCTATTAATTATAAGATTTACACTATAACGAATAAAAAGTTAAATAGATCAATTAAAAAAAAAATTTCACATAATTTAATCTATAAAAATAGTTATTTAGATTTAGAGAAGTATATATTTTCAATAAAACCAAATGTGGTAATTCATTTAGCAACAAAATGGAAAAAAATAGATGATGAAAACAAAAAAGAAATTATTGAAAGTAATATTATATTTAGCTCTTTCTTAATTGATATTTGCTCAAAGTTAAATTTAAAATTTTTTATAAATACCAGCAGTTATACTCAATTAAATGAAAAAGGAGCTTATAAACCATTTAATTTCTATTCAGCGTCTAAATACGCTTTTGAAAAAATTCTATATTATTATTTTTTAAATTCAAAAACAAAAATAATTAATTTAAGAATTATGAATGTATACGGCTCTTTAAAAGATTCTAGAATTGTTAACTATATTTTTAAAGCCATACACAATAAGAAAAAAAAAATTATAATTAATGATATTAATGCTAGAGTTGATCTTGTTCATATAAAGGATGTTATTGGGGCTTTAAACAGTATTTTAATTTCAAAAAAAAAAGATATCTATAGAAGTTTTACTTATGATATTAGTAGTAATCAGCAAATTTCAATTTTTAAGTTGATAAAATTAATTGAAAAAATTTGTGGTTACAAGTTTGCATTAATTAAAAATAAAAAGATTTTTAATCAATATTTAAAAAAACCATTTAGAAGTAATAAATTAATAAATTGGAAAAATAAAATTTCTCTTCTAAAAGGTTTAAAAAAGACTCATTTATTATTTCATCCTAAGTTAAAATAGTTTTTTAATTTTTAATTTATTAACATCATCACTTCACAGAAAAAATATTTGCACAATCTGAGCATAATACAAATTAGGATTTAGATAAACTTTAACTTTATATAGATAATAAGTTTTTATTTTGTTGAGTGATGGTGCCCCCGCACGGAGTCGAACCGCGGACCTATTGATTACAAATCAATTGCTCTACCAGCTGAGCTACAAGGGCATAACCGATTTCTATTAAGAAATCTTAGACTAATCAAGAATTTTTTTTCAAATAACTTAAATGATGAAACACAATCGCTGCACTATTTGAGATATTTAAGCTTTCTACATCTTTATTTATATCAATCTTAAC
>Ga0209630_10003232_pt1 | contig 14948 bp, 25 predicted proteins | sample COG_01_FD_184745 | JGI IMG/M metagenome (GOLD analysis project Ga0209630, IMG submission 184745) | Pelagic Microbial community sample from North Sea - COGITO 998_met_01 (SPAdes) (version 2) | ecosystem: Environmental > Aquatic > Marine > Neritic zone/Coastal water | place: Helgoland, sampling... | reverse complement strand
ACAGCGATCAATATTGACCATTGCCAAAATTTTACTGCTAGTGCTATGATGTCTAATCCAAATATTTCCATTTTTATTCCTCGTTTAATACACGTATTTATTCAATGGCGCCTTTGACAACACCCTCTGCGACCAATCTCTTCCTGTTCTTCATGTGTTGTTTCTGCGTGTCTGCTTTCGCACCACCAAAGTATGCAACTGCGTGTCCTGTTTTACACATTATTTCAGTTACCTGTTTGCCGTCCACAAGGAAGTCACCTAGCACTCTGCCAAATTTACCCTTCATGTCCTCACCTTTTTTGCTGATTGTTGTCTGCAACACAGGGTTAGGTCCAAGCAGTGATTTAAGTTTGGCTTTTGCCGCCAATCCAAATTTCTTCTCTATCTTGTCTCTGGTTCTTGATTCTGGTGTGTCTATGCCCATGATTCTCACACGTTCATTCATCTGCCAAATTCCAAAGCCTAGATCGATGTCAACGTCTACTGTGTCTCCGTCTACCACTCTTCTTAATTTACATCTGTATGTCCACATAATTTACTTTTTCTTTTTCTTTTTCTTAAAGGGATTTGATGGTTTTTTTATTTTTTTGAATGGAGCCGCGATTGCTTTACCTGCCGCCTTGCAGGCATTTGCCGCTGGTCTCGTGTCAACTGTGATGCTGGGTTGTAGGGTGATACCAACACCAAGTGCCAGTTTAACATCTGCACCCACTGTCAGTTTGCCGTCTTCCACTGTTGCACCGCCACCTACTTTGGCACCGATCTGTGGACCAACTGAAACTTTTGCACCAACAGACGCATTGTTTCTTTCGCCACCGACTGTGGTACTTGCTCCCACTTCAGCACATGAACCTGCTATTGCACCTGCTTCACCCTTGGCACCGTTGGTTCCTATCTGTCCTGACACTCCCACGTCTGAATAAACTTTTGTTCCTGCGTGTGCTTCTGATTTGACTCCAACTCCACCGACCTTGGTTTCATTCTCTACGTTTGAGTATGCTCCCACTTCTGCGTGAGCACCTACACTGGCACTTGCGTTGCCTTTTTTTGCTTTTGCTACTGCACCTGCTTCTGTTTCTGCGTATGCACCTGCGTTGGCTGTTGTGCCTTTACCTAGGTTCTTTGATGTGTCTGCGTTTGCTCCAGCCTTCGCTGAACTCTTTGTTGTCTTTGCTTTTGCTTCTGTTGCCATGTTACTCCAATATTATTGCTCGGATTGATCTACTGCCGTCAATGTTAGACTCTAGTTGTGCTTTAGCCTTAAGGCACTGATACTTTGTACCTGCACTGTATTGTCTTTCTGCTGTGCGTTTACCTCTTAGGCAACTTGCCATTGAATCTTGTATTCTGTGTTCTTTGATCTCACCGTTGACCAACATTAACAAGGCTACTACTGTTTCGATCATTAGTGTCCGTTTCCGTTTTTGTAAACTATTTCTCTGTCAGCGTCTTTTAACTTCTCAATGTTTTGTTGTGCTTTTTCCATCTGTTCTTTTAAGAACTCGATGTTGATCTTGTTGTTAGACATGCTGTCAAGATGCTTTTGCATTCGGTCAAATGATTTGTACAAGTCTTCAATTAACATGAATTGTTCTATGTCCTGTGAACTTTGACCTAATTCACCTCTTGGGTACTTGATTCTAAATTCGTTGTTCTTCTCAATGTCTGCTGTAAGTTTCTGCACTTGGTGTTCTAGATCTTTTACTATCGATGCATTTTGCATTTCTAAAAGTGTAAGTCTTTCCACTAGGCCAAAATATCCCCACACTCCAATTGCAACTGCGGCCAAGATGGAAAGTAAATTCCGCATTGGCATTGAAATTGCTGTGTTATCGCTGATCTTCATTATAGTAGTATTTATTCGGATTTACCAGAGTCTTCGTAGTACTTCTTGTATTCTAGCAAAAGGTTGTTTGTTTCTTGTAGTTTTTGTCTAATCTGTGCAAAGTTTCTTGCTAACACTTGAAAGTCTTTGTCAGTGATTCCAAACAACACAGGGTCGATGCCTAATTCTTCAAGTTTTTTAAACACTTCTTGTGCGTTTTTACTTGTGATAATGTGCCAGTAGATTTCTTGCATTTCTAAAGGAGTTGGCATTGGATAGTTTAATTTCTCTCTTGGCTTCTCTAAAGAAAATATTTTAATTTTCTTTTCACCACCTATACTACAACCTGTCAGTAATATGATAAATGCTACTGCTAATATTTTATTGAAATGGTACATAGTTTGGATTTGCTAGTGCTGGGCACTCTGGGTTAATCTCTGATTTTAATGTTGCTTTTAATTCTGCTTCTGTGTGTTCAGCACCTGATGCTAACTCAATACATCTGGACGCATTGTTACCACCACCGTTTACAATTCTTTCAATTGATTTTGTTCTTTGCAGTGCTAGTTTACCAATGTCTCTATTTTTCTTTGTGAATCTTTTGTCTAGGTCTTGTAAGTCTTTTTTAAATGTAGTAACCAAGTTATTAAGTTTTTTGTTACTTTCTAATATTGCTGAAAAATCTTTCTTCTGTTGTTCCAGCACTTTGTTCTGTTCTGTGATAGCAGTTTCAAGTTTAGTTTGATTGGCTTTTAGAACTGCGTTATCAGATCTCAGTTTCATAACATAAAGTCCTGCTCCTGCAACTCCAGCAATCATTAACACAGTTATAAACATTTTAATTTTTCCAAGTAACATAATAAGGGTATTTATTGATTAAGTGATTGTGACTTTAAATTATTTAAAAGTAATCCTGCCTAGGTCCTTTTCTTTTAGTATCAAGTGTGACACAATGGAAACCTCCTGCCATTGATCTTGCGTGTCGCATTGGCAGTCCTATTGTATCAATGCCATGCTTGTACAATTCTTTACGAAGATGCGTTTGATTACTATCACAAATCACTAAATTTTCATTTACACTTAGAAAGTTTAATCCTATATAGGGAGAAGTTGTTGTAACACCATTAGGAAAATTACATCCTATGTCAACTATTTTATCCCCAGGAAAATATATCTTATCCCATTTTTCAAATATGCTAGGATATTTTGTTTTGTTTATACGATCGCCATTAAAAAGAACAAGACCTGGACGTAAAGGTAACACAGTGCTATCAAAATGAGCGTATGCATAAAATTTATCAGCCATATGTATCCTATAACCTCTAGGTTCTAAAATTGTTTTTAACCATTTTGCACCAAGTTCTGTACCCGAATTACTTACTTGAAACAATAGATCATTACCCAATCGCACCACGTTAGGAGCATCAAAAACAATTTCATTATTTCGAGTGGATGGTATTGATAGATCTTCCTGCTGAAATATATTATCAAGTAAAATTGGTTTAGGTGCTGATATCCATTCTGTTCCATTTGACATCACTTCGTACAAAAAATCTCGATATGCTCTGGTTTCAAAATATCTACTTCTTAGAGGTGATGCACAATCTAATATTAAATTGTCTAACGGCAATAATAAATCTCGGCATGAATAAGTTTGGTATCCAGTGGTGCTCCATTCAGGGGTACTAAAAATTTTTGAATGATCTTGCGGTTTAGGACGTCTAACCTTTACTCCTAGTTTCTTTAAAGTATCAGCAAGTTTGTCTAGGTCTTCATTTGCTTCATCTATAATTTTTTGGTCCATCGGTCCTTCTAATGTCTTGATATCATTATATTTTTCTTTAGTAAAGCAAAAAGAATGTGTACTTTTATCTATTGTAGGAATTCTTGCTTTGGTAGCCGTACCAACAAAACATTCTTCTAATTGATCCCAGTCGTTGTGACTTTGTACTATGCTTTTGTTCATAATTTTTCTTTCCTAGGAGAAAAAGATAGATATGTTTGTATCCGTTCAATATCTTGTTTACTTTTTAGTGTACAAAACTCATTAGCAAAATGTAATTCAACATTATTTTCTATTGCCATGATTAATAGTTCATGTGCTCTCTGAGTGTCATCAGGCAAACTGTGTATGCTTAACATTACAATACCATCTACTTTTTGTTTTATATAATGTTCTAATATTGGCATCCAAGTAAGGAATTCGTTTTCGAATTGTACTCCGCTGTTGTTAATTCCTTTAGATTTACAATAGTCATCAATTATTTTGCGTTGAAAGTGCAATGGAATTTTTTTATCATACATTGAATTATTACCAACATAAGAAATAAAAATCCTGTCAGAATAGTTTTCCTGTATAGATTGTTCGTAATCTCCCGGTAGTCTAAAAAATCCACCTGGTTCTCTTCCATTATATTCTTCACCTTCCGGAAGAACATGCCAATCAATGGCGCATCTTGTAAATTCAGTTTCATTATTTAAATTGCCATGAATATGTTCCTGTGTAAACAAATGAATTTCTCCCGGTGTTTTTTCTACAGGATTTGCAATTTCAAGACATCTACGTTCAAATTCTTCCAAGTTCATTTTTTGATTGATTACTTCTTTTGTAAGTTTTCTACTGTCGTTTAAACTTGCTATGTACATAGAGTTAGTTCCGGTAGCAACTGTTAAAGGCATCCACATTGTGGCCATACCTTTGCCGTTGTTGTACCATATGCCTTGATGGAATGGCAGTCTCCTAGCATGTTTGACTTGGTTAGGTATTACGCAATTTAATGTAGGCAATCTTTTGATAAGATAACGTTTGCCATTAAGTTTTGGTTTTATATATTCCTCAGCAAATTGATCAAACATTTTCATAATTTCAATACGTCCAAATGTTTTTTGCACGTATAGACACAAATCAGATATTTGTGATGGTTTTACATTATCGTGAATAGTTTCAAGTTTAGTAACTAAAGGAAATTTTTCCTTTACAATATCTAAAACAAGTTTTGAAAAATTATACTTTTCTATGTTATAAATTAGTTTAGAGTTTTGCCAGTTTTTATAAAATTCAGGATTGTTCATATCCCATCCTTCCGTCCCATATTCTAGAGAAACATAATCTGTTGGTTGATGTGCCACGGTTATATTCTTTAAATTTTTTATTTTGATCTATACCAAAATAGACACAGGGAGAAGGTTGTAAATTTAATTTGTTACAAATAAGAATTTGTTTATCTCTGTATTTTTTGAAAATATAATCAGCAGGATATTTTTCCATAAGTTTAGTACCAACATATGCACTTAACAAGTTTAGATAATTGTAATTTTTTTCATTGACTACATATAACTGATCTTCAAATTTTTTTCTTTGCATTCTAATACCAATTCTATACAATTCTACCGGAAATACTTTTGACAATGATGATACAATGTATTCTATGCATTTATGTGTAAGATCTATCTGTTGGTCTATTGCTAAATTTATATAGGCAAGATCAAGCATAACAGGTACATTTTTTTCATCACATTCAGTTAAAATTTTTTCTAAATAATCTGGCACTGCACCTGTGTCTGAAAATGGAACACTAATCAAAACCACATCGTTGGACTGAATTTGATCTTCATCTAACCATGCAAATTTATTTTTAAACCAAAGACCTTTCATCATCTGATTATAAAAATATTCACCTTTTGCAAGTCGCAAACGTTTTGATTCTCTGTAACGGAGATAAAACTGTGCAAACGCTTCGGAAGTACCTTGCGTGAAACAGAGTTCGTTATAGTCCTGCCATCCGATAATTTTTGGATGAGACGAAAACATCCAGTGTTTGTAAGTGCTAAGATACTTGTTTTTTACTTCGTTGTGATTTAATTTCGTTTGTAAAGAGATGTAATCTAACACTGCATTGTCTCTAGTTTTGCATGTTTCTATATCATGCACACTATAAGCGCCACCAAACGTTTTTTCTTTGTTGTCAGGAAGATTGGTATATCTTGTAGTCATTTATATCAAGAAACCACTGACCTGTAGAGTATATTTGTCCTCCATACCTGCGTTGGCTCCTATGTGTAAAACTTCGCTGTCCCACATATGACCTTCTCCTTGTTTCCAATGAGTATCAATATTGTCATTGTATTGTAGAAAATGTCCTGGTTTCCAGTCTTCAAGATAAATGTTACATCTCACAATAGGTCTTTTGTTATCTGGATATTGTGATTTAATTTTAAAAAAAGTGTCTCTATGAAGAGGAATAACATTACCTGGAGGTTGCATTATGGTGCTAACAGTTATTGTTTCGATTCCTAATTTTTTACCCAATTCATTGTAATCACACTCGTCTTTTTCCCAAAATTTTTGATGTATGGTGGTGTTTTCAAAGCCATAGGATTTTGGAAAACCTCCAGGAAACTTGTCATGTATATCTTTTAACTCTACCAATTGATGTGCAATACAGGTAGATCCTTGAGGAATCTTTTGGTTGATAAAAAAATTGTAATCAATTTCTAAATTTATTTTTTTGTACATAGGACTTATAAATATTAGTTAAGTATATATTTAACACACAAATTTAGTCAAGAAAATTATGTCCACAACATTATCAAAGGTTAAAATTTCCGGATATAACAATCCAGATTGGGTAATAGAATGGATTAATAATAATTCTGGAATAGTAGTCACAAATAAGTCACTAGATGACCTAATAAAAAAGCCACCATCGGTGCTTCTTACGTATGAAAAGGAATTACTGCTTAATACTGATAAGATTTTCCAATTTATTAACAAATCAAATATTAAAAATTTAGTGGTTATTACTATGCATTTATATTTGTTTGATAAAAAATTATTAGAAAAAATTAATAATTTATCAGCACAAAAAAATGTAACTTTTTTATCAATGGGTTCAATTTTGTCAGGATATAAAAATATTAAATGTTATGCTTTTGATGTTATAGAACACGCAATTAGTAATGATTTTAATTTTCTATTGAGTTGTGAGTTGAAACAAAATAGAAACCCTGTAAAAGATTTTGCATTTTTTGTTCATATGCAAGACGATTTCCGTAAATTTATTTGGCAAGAATTAAAACACAGTGAAGTTTTCAAAAATAGTTTAGTATTTCAAAATAGTAGAAAAAAGATGGATAATGTTGAAAATGCACAAAAAAATTTATATAAAAAATTATCTGATATAGGAGCAAGTAAAAATATTACTGAGGCTTTGAAAGGCTGGGTGTACACTCCAAATTTAAAAATTTATGAGCAAATTTTTTGCGAAATAGTAATTGAATCACAAAACCAAAATCCTTTGTCTGACTTGTCAGAAAAAACATATAGGCCAATTTCATTAAATATACCTTTTGTGTTTTTAGGACAAAAACAAATGTTTGCTAAATTGATTAATGATGGATACAAAATTATTGACAACGGTTTTTTCTATAAACATTGGCATAGTGATTTGCCATTAAAACAAAAATTGCCTTATTTGATTGAATTTTTGACTGAGATAAAAAAGGATGTATTTTTAAGAAAAAAATTAGAACAAATGGCTAATGACAATTATCAAAATTTTTGGACAAAAAGAAAACTACATTATATAACAAACAACTATAATGTTATTAAAAAAAGTCTTGGAAATAATTTAGTACAACAAATCTATTCTAGTTTAAATTTTTAATCCAATTATTTAAAAAACTATCAACTTTTTCTAGTTGTAATCTTCTATTTCCGTCTTGGGTTTTTATGTTTGTTAAAAGTTGCTGATGAAGTAAATTGTTATATTCTGTTTCCGAATACTTTTTTATTAGAGTTTGAATTTTTTTGCGAAAGTTTAATGCATAATGTACACTTATAGGAAATGTCTTAAGTTTTTTTAAACTTTCTAAGTAAGTATTTCTATATTCGTGTGGTATAGCACTTTCAGTGAAGTATTCAGGATCTCTAATAATACTAATGTTTATATTATTTGAATATTGTTTCATCCATTCACACGTCTCGTATAATTTGTGAGCAGTCAAATTACTTGCAACAAGATTGAATTGTAAAAAATTAGCATTCTCACTGGCATACCTAACATTCATTTCAAACTCTTTCCATTCTAGTGGATAACGTACATAACAACCAAGACTATTAATAGCATCGCATGAGCATATCACAGTCAAATTTTTAAACAATCTTATGATTTTTTTCCAATCAGTTGACAATTTTTTTAAATTGGTGTTAATCACAACTTCACAGTCTGGGTTAACTTTATACAATTTTTCTAAAAAAACCAGATAATCTCTAATATAAGTTGGTTCACCACCCGCCAAGTATACTTTTTTTAATTTTTTTTTATCAATTTCATGAAAGTGTGTTTTGTTTTTGACGTTAGTTTTTATTTTAACTTTTTTTTCTTTTTGCCAGAGAGTACTGAAAGTTGGGCCACAAGTTTTACATTTTAAATTACATGTTGGATCGTATCTTATATCAATAGACTGCAAATTTGTTTCTTCAATATTTGGTTCACCGTATTTTTTAATCCAATCTATTGTTTCCTGTATTCTCACACTATAACCAGTGTTTTCTTCGTTTTTATAGCAACCAGAACAGATTCGGGGTTTTTGATCATTTAGCATCTGTTGTCTAATCATTGAAAGAGTTTCATTGCTCTTAAAACTATCGCTGTGACAACACGGACCAGTCTTATCATTAATTGAAATAAATTCATGCACCCATGGTAAAACACAGATTGACGTATTACTCTTTGTGTCAAATTTTGACATTTTATTTTATGAGATTAGGTTTATAAACAGTCTTGCCGTTTTCTTTCATAGCAGTTAGAATGGATTTTCTATTTCCTTCTGCTTTGTATGAAACATGCACCCAACCTGAGTCAGGAATACCCGGTGTGTAGAATTCTAATATGAGTTGATCAAAGTCTAAGTTATCTTCAATCCATTTGGCAACATCATAGTTTGCTGTACCAGGACATTCTATGTCTACCGCTTCACCTTTGCAGTGCTGTGATTTAGATGAACCTCCCACAGCCTCATTTAATTTTGAACCTCTGTAACCAGAGTTTATCACCGTTACACCAAACTTGTCTCTTACAGGTTGGACAACCTTTTCAAACAGTAATTTTGCATTCACAAGATGGTCTTCGCCTGGAGTGTTGTCAATGCCCTGTCTAAGTGCTGTTTGACTTTTAGTAAATTCCTGTAGTGTAAAGTTTTTTGATAGTCTTACCATTTGTACTTACTTAATACCGCTGACTCATCACCCTTGGTGAAAATGAATTTAGATTCATTTGTTTTGGTAATATTGTAAGGACCAAAAAATTTTGTTAAATGTAAGGTTTCTGCAATGGAGTTTTCATCTATTGCAAACGCTTTGGTTTCTTTTATAATTGTGTTTGTAATGCCAAAACTGTGAATTTCAAAAGCAAGACTTTCTTTTTGTCCATCTTTTTTAATTGTCATAATGTTGTCATCCAATTTCATTTCCATCATATCGAATGTGTCAAAAAACTTTTTAGTTTCTCCAATTCTTATAGTTTGAATTTTTTGATTGTATGATTCTGCACTGTTTGGCAAAGCCATCAAATTTTCAGCCACTGCATCCATAGGCATAGTGTTCTTGTGATATGTGTAATTAAAACTTTCTATATTTGTTAATTTTTTAAGGTCACCCAAGAACTCTGTAATTGACATAGCCAGTTTATCATCTCTTGGAAATTCCACAAATACTTTGTATTTGCCGTCTATCATGGTGCCAGGAGTTGCATCAGCATCTAAAATATTTTTGTAACCTTTTTCAGCAAATGATTCTAAATCTTTGGCACCTGCTTGACTGTTGCAGGTAAATGTTAACACACAGACATCTTGATCTTCACCCATTTTACTTTTGAATTGATCTACGGAAAATGTGCTGTCAACTATGCCTTCTAAATCACCTGTTTTCAAACCTTCTTGAATTTGCATTATAATTGTTCGCTTTCATCTGGTGTGGATTGTTCCTGACCGTCTGTACTATATTTAAAATTTCCAATCAATTCTTTAGGCATACGTATTTCTACCACCCAAATGTCATGTCCGTCAATTTTTCCTTTAGTAGTGCCTGGTCTATAATCGTCTGGTTTTTTTATTGTTCTTGGTTTGAATAAAACATCTTTTTTGTAAGTAACCTTACATCCTTTATCAAGAAGTTTTTTTCCACCGCTGGGATCTGGCATTTGATCAATTGGCCACATAAAACTACATGTAACAAAATGTCTGGAATCCTTTGGTCCTTCTAAAAGTTCACCGTTTTCCCAATTTTTAAACACATACAAATTAAGTTCATCACAAACTCTTTCAAAATCTTTTAAAATACCCAAACTAGGTGATATAGCATATAGGCTTTGTACGTTACGAATTATGTCTAGAACATCATGCATGAATATATTTAGTTCAAAAATGCCTAGCGGCAATTATGCTGTTATTACTTCTAAATGTGCTCAGTAAATACTTTTATCAAATGTCTCGAAATACAGACACATCTCTATACAAAATCAACCAAAAGGATTCATATGATATTTTACAAGAGCCTACAACTACGACCATTGTATCAAAGAAAATTATGGAGGCAAATGAAGAAAAAAAGGGTCTACGACAAAAGAACAAGGTTGTACATTCTAAATCAAAATTGGTTAAAGATAAGGAAACAAAAAGACAGGAGGAGAAGAAGAGTTTTAACTAAGATATACAAAGCAAAAAGATTAGCATTTCTTAGATATAGATACGCAAATTTTGTTTAATTTTTTAAAAAACTGTTAATTGCTTCGGCGTAGTACTTTTTATAGTGTTGTTCTAATTTTTCATACTCAACTTGTTCTATTCCGGGTAACACACACTTTAAAACTTTTTTATTCAATAAATCTAATACAACTTTAGATTTTGTCATTTTTCCAGCACCAATTTTTTTCTTGCTTAACTCAACCACTTCGTCAAATTTTTTATCAGGTTTTTGAATATAGTTAACAATTAGATATCTTTTTTTACTATGTTTAGTACCCATTATGACATCCAGTTCCAAATTGCTCTTAAGGCCAACAGCAGATACATGGCTTCCATTAGTGCTCTTGGAGTGTCGCTATCTTTGATGCCCATATAAATCCATATGGAACAACTGCAAGTGGCAATAGCCCAACCCATCCATTGTGTTTCAACATTGGCATTTGAAAGTATAAACGCACCAACCATGGCAAGCAAAAAGCCTGTCCATCTCCATCCATCAATGTCTTTGTAGTATCTAATTTTCATTCTACCACCAACCTAGTATTCTAGCGTTGCCTATTATAATCATTAAGCAAGTCAATATGTGTAGTAATACCCAAAAAGTTCTAATAAGAGCCACTTGTTTGTCGTAGGGGCGTGTTTTCTTATCTGAGAAACTGCCTAGTGCATATAACCAAACTTTAAACCAATTATGCATTTTGAAGTTTTGCTAATTTAATCATAACACTTGCCAAGTTGATTTCTGGGTCAGCAACAAATGAATGATCAACCAGTCCTTGTTTTATTATTAATACTGCTTTGTCTTGTTGATCTTCTTCTTTGGATATGATGTCCAAGTTGTCATACAGCCATCTGTAAATTTCTTCACACTCTTCTGGTCTTGCTTGGGCACACACTAATTTTCTTGCTTCATTTATTTTTCCTGCTTTAAACAATTCGACCATTTTTAATCTGTAGTCTTGTTGATGTGAATCACCTTTTGCTGGTGGAACAAGTTTGCCATCTCTAGTATTCATCTGTACCATGTTGATACATTTTCTAAGATCCGGATACGTTGCTTTTACGTATGTGTCCAGTGTTTCTATGTCTTGATCAATTTTTTCTTCAATCAGTATTGTTGCAATTCTGGCTGTAAATTCATTTTTATCTATTGTTTCAATATGGAAGCCTTGACATCTGCTGTGCAATGCAGGAATAACTCTATTGGGATAGTTGCAAGTTAAAATAAATCTAGCCGATGTATGATATGTTTCCATTACACCACGCAATGCCGCTTGACCGTTTGGAGTTATATAATCTGCTTCGTCTAAAAGTACATACTTGAATGCACCGAAAGGCATAATCTGTACAAAGTTTATAATTTTGTCTCTTACTGTGTCAACGCTGTTTTCTCTTGAAGCATTTATTTCCAGTATATCGTATGCATCTACTTTTAATTCATGAAATAATATTTTAGCCAATGTAGTTTTACCTACACCTGGAGCACCAGAAAATAACAAGTGAGGAATAGCACCGTCTTTTATCCATGCGGCAATCTGTTGACGTTGTGCTTCGTCTCTAACTACATAATCTTTTAATGAATTAGGACGATATTTTTCTACCCAAAGTTCTTTCATATAATATATTTTTTGTATCCTTCCAATTGCTAACAGCATAACACAAACCACGTTTTTGGTCAATGATTACCTGTTTTAAAGGATAGTCATTTCCATGTGTATCCATTGCATCGCCAAAAAAGTATAATGTATCATTTTTATTAAAGTCTTTGATAATTTGACTTTTGTTTGCACCTTTAGGAGCAATATCTATTCCTGTCTCTCCACCAACAGTGGACTCTAATTCTGGAAACAGTTGGTTAAACTTTTTTGAAATTGTTTTACGTTCATTGTTTGCAATATCCCATTCACGGTATTTTGCACGTTGTTCTACAGTGCATTTTCTACCTACAACACTAAAATTCAACATACCAGTGCGTTGCTCTAGATGATTCCCTGTCTTTGATTCAAACTCACTTGCTTTTAGGCAGGATTGCAAAAATTCACTTGCCTTTTGAGGTATAATCCAATTGTCACGTCTTATGTTTTGATCTTTTTCCCAAACATCACTGCCTGAACAGTTGTACACACGTTTGGCTAAATTGTAAATTTGTTTACCAACTTGTTCTATGGTTTTTTGTTTGTCACTGCCTGTGATTAGATATACATGATTTTCTATACAGAAATTTTTAAAAAAAACAGCAAAGTCTGAATCTATTGTTTGACGACTAGGAGTTAGTGTGCCGTCAACGTCAAATATAAATCTTTCCATTAACTTTGTAAGTAATTTAAAAATAGTGTCAAACTGTAAAACAATAAACCAATAAGTCCTAATCCTATTGATATTCTGTAGATTTGTCTCACTGTTCTAAATGCTTTTGCTTTTTGTGATACTTTCATTTTTCCTCCTAATATAACATTGCTTGTAATACTGCCCAGTGTGCCACCATGCCACTGGTATCCAATTTGTAATTGAATTCTTTGTCTATGTCTCTTAATATCTTGTTTACTTTGGCCATAGTAAGTCCAACTCTTACAGGAACCTGTAGTGCGTATATTGTTTTTTGTTTTTTCTTTTTTGCCGCCTGTACTCTATGCCAACCATCTGCTAAAACATAATATCCTGAATCTTTTATCGGTGTGACTAAGATAGGTTGATCACTGCCTTCTTTGGCCAGTTTGGCTATCCACTTTCGTTTCTCTGCATTCAATGGTCTTTCGACTCCAAGGCCTAGTTCTGCAAGTGTAACTAATTTTTCGATTGGAACATGGCAGGGTACAAATGTTGGATCACTTGCCACTCCGGACCTTTTGGATACGGTGTTTGCCTTAGTTCCCACTCTTTTACTTTGTTTTCTTTGTGCCATTCATCCACGCATTTAGGACCACAAAAAGGTTTTATTACCCTGTGATCAAATTTAGCAAAATACAAACTATCAAACCAATATCTACAGTCATCAAATTCTTTATTGCATTTGGTACAGACAAACCTAGTCATTGCCGGGTAGTTTGGTCATTTGTTTCGCACCACCCATGTTTATGTAACCAGCCTTGAGAGCAACTTCATCGCCAGGATCATTTTCTGAAACAAGTAAAATGTCATTTTCATCTATCATTCTCACTTCTAATTCAATGTTCTGCTTTTTTACTTTGAATGCTCTTGACCATCTTCCGTGTGCGACCATAACCCATTCGCCAACTTTGACATCTTCTTGCTGACTGCCAACAGCATACACTTTGGCCCATCTTGGGTGAATGCCATGTTCTGATCCATCGTCATCAGGCATGATAATTCCGCCTTTGGTTTTAACTTCTCCAAACTTCATGTTAGACACCAATACTCTTTTCTTTAAAGGTACAATGTCATTTTCAACTGTCCATGTTTTACCGCCATGACTGCCAAAACCTTTTGCTTGTAAGTCTTCTATCTGTCCCATGTCTAAATTATATTACGTTTTTGGTGTTTTGTCAATATGTTATCAAACTGTGGTTGAAGCAATTCTGCCAATTTTTTATGCCCTTTTACTCCAGGATGACCGTCATCTATCGAAAGAAATTTAGGATTTTTCAACACATAGGCATCGTATCCGTCACCGTCAAAATTGTAAAAATTTTCTTTGTCAATTTGTGATTTGACTTCTAAAACTTCTCTGTCTTTGCTTTCGTGTTCACTGCCACAACCATTGTACATCAAATAAGGAATTTTGTTCAATTGCAAAAGTTGTTGAGTTTGCAACATGATACTGTATTGTCTTAATTCAATATGTCCATCGTAGGCCAAAGGTCTATTTTTACGTTCATTAAATTCTATCATCATACGCGATTGGTTAAATTCCCCACGACCAAACAATGATCTGTGATGTGGAATTTCTCGGTATTGGGTAAATTCGCCCTTGTTGTCGTTCACATTCCAACTCATGTATTCACGCCTAAAAGCATGAGTCCATCCTATCAACACAAACATGTCTTGTTTGCTGTTTTGATAAATGTAAGTTCTTAAAGTTCTTGCTATGGCTTCGTTGCTGTTTCCGTTTCGTGCGAGGTCAATGTACTCCATACCTTTTGTATTTGCCAAATGATATCCTGCACTTTCATACGCAGGCACTTTTAAAGATGCTAATCCTTTTTGTGCAACTGGTTTATAATCGTCTATAACTTTACTGTTATAACCGTGTGCAAAACTACATCCACAGTTTATCAGTTTCATGAACTTACTCTATACCGTCTAATGCGGCATCAATGCCTGATTTGTTTTCTGTGGTTTTTGGTTTACTGACTTCAACTGTTTTAGTCACTTTAGCCGCCGCAGGTTTTGTGGCAACTGTCTTAGGTTGTGGAGGCAT
>Ga0209630_10003230_pt1 | contig 14950 bp, 10 predicted proteins | sample COG_01_FD_184745 | JGI IMG/M metagenome (GOLD analysis project Ga0209630, IMG submission 184745) | Pelagic Microbial community sample from North Sea - COGITO 998_met_01 (SPAdes) (version 2) | ecosystem: Environmental > Aquatic > Marine > Neritic zone/Coastal water | place: Helgoland, sampling... | reverse complement strand
ACAAAGTGGGATTTCTGAAAAACAATTCCAAAGTGCCTTCCTCGAAAAGCATCCCGCTCGCGCTCCGTCATGGTGACGAGGTTTTGGCCCTGGATGCTGATCTCTCCAGCAGTTGGCTGAAGCATGCCACAGAGCAAATGCAGCAAGGTGGTTTTGCCTGAGCCCGATTGTCCAAGTAACAGCAGTTGAGACCGTTCAGGACATTCGACGTCGGGAAAGGACATCATGGGGGTTCCCACTCGGTATTGAAATTGGATGTCTCGGCACTGAATCATGAAGTTCGAATTTACGAAGGGAGTGCACACCTCGGTGGGTTGGTTTACTTTTGAAGCGTGAATTTTCGTCAACGGTTTTTGCGCTACGGCATCGGTGTTTTCATCGGAGTAATTTTAAGCGCCCTATTTTTCAGTGGTCGCAGTTGCAATGACTGGCTTCCGGCCAAGCGGATCAAAGCCCGGATGCAATTGGACGGGGTTTCTCCGGATGCCTACCTGAGTTGTCTGATGCAGTGTGAAGGTCCAACGGCAGCTTCCCGGGAAGTCTTAATGACGTGGCTGCTCGACTCGGAGATCCAATGGTCCTTGAGTGAGCCACGTGGAAGCCAACCTTGCTATCACCTTAAGATGCCATTGGATTGTCCGTTTTCCTCCATGAAAATCTGCTTTTCAAATGATGAGGGAGAGCTGAGTCAAGCCGTGTTAAGCGAAGACATCGCGCTCAACTCCGCCTGTTCTTGTGCCTTGGCTACGGACGCAGGACAATGAGCTTTCCACGGATGGGTGTTTCGCTTGATGCGACCCATGCTTCGACAATATAGGTCCCCGCTTTCATGCCATTTGTGCTCCATGTGTAGGGAGATGGAGCCCAATAAAATTGAGCGTCATGAATACTGCGTCCCCCGGCATCTGTAATGCGAATTCGAGACAAAAAGACATCTTCTCCAGCGTCAAGAACCACGCTTTGACCGCCAAGAACGGGATTGGGAGAGAAAATTAATGATTCCGCTGGACTTCCAGTACCTTCTTGATCCGCTGGATCATACATGAGTTTGTACACGTTCAGCTGCGTGCATAAGTACAACTCACCTTCATTGTTTTCACTGAATGCGAAACGGGTCTCTTCCCATGGAACAAACCCCCCGGGAACGTCGATTTCCAGCGGTGCATCGATCCAACTTCCGTCTTCCTGCTCAGTGAGAGACCAAAACTTAACGTCATAAAAACCACAAGCATCCGTGAATACGTAATGTTCGTAGAGCGAGGGAATCGCCTCCCCGCGGTACCGGTATCCTCCTATAACAGAACACCATCCGTTTTCGTGGGGATAGGAGAAGATGGGCCATTCGAGGTTTCCGTCCGGATCACAGTCCACGATGGGTTCATAACACATGGGTCCTTCCATCAATCGCCAGCCAAAGTTGAGCCCGCCTTCTGAATCGGCAGATTCCATGTTGATTTCCTCCCAGTCTACCTCGCCCACATCGCCGATGAACTTGTCGCCCGTCAATCGGTCAAAGCTCCAGCGCCAAGGATTGCGAAAGCCGTAGGCCCAGATTTCATCCAGGGCTTCATCGTTTCCGACGAAGGGATTGGATTCTGGGATGGTGTAAGGTGCCAATCCATGGACCTCGATTCGCAGCATTTTTCCAAGAAGTGTCTGCAGATTTTGGCCGTTACCAATGGGGCCATGATCATCACCACCGCTTCCTCCGCCTGTCTCTCCCGTTCCTGTGCCACCGCCGTCTCCCGTGCTGAGGTACAGGTATCCGTCCAGAGGACCAAAATGCAGTTGCCCGCCATTGTGTCCGCGCGCAGGCTGCACAAGTTCTAACACCTCAAACCACGTCGTCGGATCTGCCTCGGTATGGTCCTCATTGGTTCCAAAGCAGATAAGCCGTTCGTCAATGAATTCGCCCGTTCCGTCAGGTCGGTACCCATTGTACATGACATAGAATAAACCGTTTTCTTCAAAATCGGGGTCAAGGATCAGGTCATTCAATCCTTGCTCACTCATGATGCCGTAATCCACAAGGTCCAGTCCAGTTGAACTCAAATCCAAAAAGGGTTCTTCACGCACTTCTCCTGCATCTTCATCGAACCACATAACCAGACCGCTGTGGCAAACAATGAGGAGGTTTGATTCACCAGGGGCATGCGACGCTGGACGCATGGAAACAGGCCATTCCGCGCCCATCAATCGAGTCCCTACGATGACTTCTGGAGCTGTTTGCGCCTTGGCTAAAAAAGGCACAATTATCAGCACAAGGGCCATTAAAGCGAATAGGCTCCAAGAACGAAGGGTATGGTTAAGTGACATCAATCTTTTTTGCGGGCTAACTTTGCAAAGATACCCATCTGCACCCATGACGCGTCATACATATATCGCCTTGTTCTTGCCGCTTGTGGCCATTGGACTGGGTCAGTTGCTGACGGGTGCTGAAAATCCGCACCTGCGGTATGGCAAAGATGAAGCACAATGGATGCGCTGGCGAATGGGCGAATTGTGCACAGAGGAGGGGGTGTATTTCACGGGATCGGGCAACTGCGTTAATTGCCATGCTCCTGATCCCGATGGCGAAGCTTTGGTGGATGAACACGGAGCGACAGTAAGCCCCGTTGCCGATTGGCAGGCCACGTTGATGGCCAACAGTGCGCGCGATCCGTTTTGGCAAGCCAAAGTGGACCACGAGGGATTGGTGAACCCCACCCACCGAGAATCCATCGAAAACCTGTGCACCGCTTGCCATGCACCGCAAGGTTATCATGAGGCACATTTGACGGGGACTGCAGGGGCGAATGGCTACACCATGGATGATCTGATGCAGGATGACTTGGGATTGGATGGAATTGGGTGCACCGCTTGCCACTCCATTGATGATGACAACCTCGCTGGCAGGAGCAACGGCGACTTACCCATCAACGATGAAAATGTTTCTTGGGGTGGATTTGAGAATCCATGGGATGGCTTGATGAGTGGCCAAACAGGATTCATTCCAGTTTTCGGTGAACACATGCGCAACAGCGAAGTCTGTGCGAGTTGCCACTCGTTGTATACCCATACGCAAGACCTGCAGGGTGAAGAGACAGGCCAAGTGTTTTTTGAGCAAACCACGTACCTCGAGTGGGTGAACTCAGCATTCAATGCAGAAAACGTCCAATGCCAATCGTGCCATATGCCATTGGTTGAAGGAGGGGCCATTGCGGCGACTCAACCCAATTGGTTGTTCCCACAACGCTTCGGCAAGCACCATTTGGTGGGAGGAAATGCGTTCATGTTGAAATTGATGCGGGACAATGCGGTTCAGCTCAACCTGAGTGCGACACCTGTGCAATTTGACTCAACCATTGCGCGAACCGTAGCCTCTCTCCAGCATCAAACGGCCCATTTGAAGGTGCGTCAATTGGCCACCAGTCCAGGCGAGTGGGCTTTTGAAGTGGAAGTCGAAAACCTCGCCGGACATAAGTTTCCAAGCGGTTATCCGGCCCGACTTTCGTTCATTGAGTTCATCTTGACAGGACCCGAGGACGATACATTGTTCCATAGTGGCGCTTGGTCTCCAGCTAATGGAATTAACGGACGTGATACAGGCCTGGAGCCTCATTGGAATGAAATCACGTCGCCCGATCAAGTGCAGATTTATGAACTGGTTCTCGGTGACGTTGAGGGGGCGACGACGCAGGTGCTGGAAAGGGCTGCTATTTTGTTAAAGGATAACCGGCTCCCCCCCCGTGGATTTTCGAGTCAGCATCCAACATACGATACCGTCCAAGTCGGTCCCATGGCCGCACTCGATGCGGACTTTAATCGTCTCAATGGAGAAGAAGGGTCAGGTGCGGATCGATTGATTTACCGCATTTCGACGGGGGAAACCTCCACGGTTCACGCCACAGCTCGACTTCATTACCAAGCGGTTCCGAAGCGGTGGGTGGAAGCGATGTTCGACTTTGCAGATCAAAGTGAGCGGATTGCGGCGTTTGAATCGATGTATGCAGTTTCGGACCGAACGCCCGTTTTGGTCGCAGAGGCGAGATCAACAGGTTGGCCTGGATTTGATCCCGACGCCACAGATTGGAGAATGGCACCGAATCCCATCTTGTCAGGTCAGCTGCTGCGGTTGGTTCCTGCTGGCGAGGAAATGCCTTCCGCCATTGAACTCTTTGATTTGTCCGGCCGATTGATTCGAACGGTCGACCTGAGTGACGCGCTCGTGGGGCATTCGGTAGAAGACTTCGCAGCTGGAAACTACCTGATTCGGCTGGTATTTGAGGACCGGACTCAAAGCATTCGTTGGATGAAAGGCTAAGGGCTGCGATTGTTTAGAATGATTCTAAATTACCTTGTTTAAGGGATTGCCTAGGCTGCTACTTGTGGTCAATTTTGTGGCTGAAATTGATTCACCATGCGGCGGCGGCGTTCCTTCATTATCCTCTTGATTTGTTCTTTCACAGGCGGCTTCTTGGCGGCCCAAGATTCAGCGGAATTCAGTGAGGATTCCATTTCCAAAATGCTGTCTCAATGGCATGCCATCCCCGGTGCGGAGGTAACTTCGGTGGGCCTTGGTGCCGGTGCACGAGGACTGGACGAGGTGCCTGGCGCGTTGCACGTGATTCGACCGGCAGAGTTGGAGCGCTATGCTTACACAGATCCTTTGCGAGTTTTGCGATCCGTAAGCGGGGTAAATATTCAAGAGGAAGACGGATTTGGCTTGCGTCCCAACATTGGCCTGCGCGGTTCTGGTTCGGATCGCAGTGCCCGCATTACGTTAATGGAGGACGGTGTGCTTATTGCCCCAGCACCGTACTCAGCTCCGGCGGCTTACTATTTTCCTTCAATTGCGAGAATGGAATCTGTAGAGGTCTTAAAGGGGAGCAGCCAGATTGCATTTGGTCCGCAGACGGCAGGTGGCGCAATTAATCTGGTCACGCCACAAGCGGCAGGCCCGTCAGGAATATTGTTCCGCTCAGAGCGCAGCAGTTTTGGAGGGCACTTGCGCCATTTGAGGCTTCGCCAAGAGTGGCAAACGAACAGGGGGACGTGGTCGAGCCTCGTGGAGGCGATTCAATTGGGGAGTGATGGATTTAAATCGCTGCCTAACGCGGACCCTACGGGCTTCACCAAGACAGATGGCATGGTGAAGATTCGGTGGGAAGCATCAAAAGATGCACGTTTCAATCAGTCGATTGAAGTCAAAGGCGGTTGGGTACAGGAATTAAGCCATGAAACCTATGCGGGCCTTGCTGAAGCCGATTTTGTGCAGAACCCTTTCCAGCGTTATGCCGCATCGAGCAATGACCTGATGGAGTCCAAGCATCGCCAAATGACGTTGCGACACGAAGCTGAATTGACGGCTCGATGGAGTGTACGAACCGATGTGTACCGCATGCGCTTCCATCGGAATTGGTACAAACTTGATCGCTACCGAGACGCAAGCGGAAACAGTCAGTCTTTGTTATCTCTGTATGAGTCGGGCCAAACGGCTGTGTTGCAAGAGCCCACGGCACTGGATGCCTTGCTTCAACTCAAAGCAAATAACCGCGACTACCTTGCTCAAGGAATTCAGCACAGAGGCGTGATCAAAGGTCAATCTGGGAATCAGCTGGTTTATGGTTTGCGCGTGCACGAGGATGAGGTTGACCGATTCGAATGGCGCGATGGGTACCAGCTAACGGATGGTAGGATGCGCATGGTGCAACCCGGTGAACAGGGCTCAGCAGGCAATCGATTGGATGGCGCGCGCGCCCTGGCGGGGTATGTTCGCGGCACAATTCGCTTGTCGAACTGGACATTGACCCCGGGTATCCGTACGGAGCAAATGGAATTTTTCCGGTTGGATTATGGGGCAGACAATGGTTCCCGAGAGGAGGAACCCGCGAGCCGAAGGACCAATCAGGTGTCTGTCTGGTTGCCCGGCCTTGGCGTTAACTACTCCCTGTCGGAGGAAGCTCAACTTTTTGCGGGTGTTCACCGGGGTTTTATCCCCCCTGGTAGCGCACCGGGCACTCAATCAGAAACCAGTGTGAATACAGAATTGGGGTATCGCTGGTCGAGCCGTCGATTCAACGGACAGGTGGTGGCCTTTTACAATTCGTACAATCATTTGATGGGGTCTGATTTAACGGCGAATGGAGGGGTTGGAACAGGAGATTTGTTCAATGGAGGTTCGGCGAGAACACATGGTGTAGAATGTGAAGTGGCCCTGGATTTGTTAGCTTCTAGCGACACGTGGTCAGCTCCGTTGCGGCTTACTTATACTTACACAGATGCGCGTTTCACGTCTGATTTTGAGAGCGATTTTGGTCCTTGGGATGCTGTGAAAGACGGGGATTTTCTTCCGTATTTGGCGCCGCATCAAGGAAATGCTCAAATTTCATTGGTCACGGGCAGGTGGTCGGGCGAGCTGAGCTATCGGTATGTGGCTGCCATGCGCACCATGGCGGGGAGAGCTTCCATCGATTTAGTGGAGGCTACAGATGTAGCATCGATTTTTGACGCTGTGATTCGTCGGGAATTCGGGTCCAATTTTTCAGCCTATGCTGGGGTCAATAATGTCTTCGATGCCGTCGTTGTTGTTGCACGCCGGCCTGCCGGCCTTCGGCCCGCCATGCCCAGGTTGTTCCGTGTGGGAATGAGGTGGTCTATGTAAGACGTGTCAATGGCCCGTTCATGTTTGTTTTCTTCGTTCCACCTCGCGTCGAATCAATTCCAATTCGCGTGAAGTCTGTCCTGCCACAGATGAGTTTTCTTCTGCGCGGCGAATGAGGTACGGGATGGTCTCACGAATGGGACCAAAGGGAACATATTTGGCGACTCGGTATCCAGCTGCGGACAAGTTGAAACTAATGTGGTCGCTCATGCCCAACAACTGCGCAAACCAAAACCGACCGTCCGACGGATTAAGTCCGCGTTGGTTCATTCGTTGGGCCAGGAGGGCGTTACTTTTCTCATTGTGGCTTCCCGCGCAACAGAATAGGCTTTCCGCATGATCCACACACCATTCTAAAGCGGCATTAAAATCGCGATCGGTCGCCTCCTTGTTCGGATGAATAGGGGACGGATAGCCTTTTTCAATGGCTCGGTCCCGTTCTTTTTCCATGTAAGCTCCTCGCACCAGCTTCACTCCCAATTGCCAGCCCTCCATTTTGGCACGTTCTGTTATGCGCTTGAGATAAGCGAGCCGGTCTGTTCGATACAGTTGGACCGTATTGTACACCAAGGCTCGGGCCGTGTTGTGCCGTTGCATGGCGGTTAAAGCAAGTTCATCAATGGCCGGCTGAAGCCACGACTCCTCGGCATCGATTAATATAGGTGTTCCCATTTCAGCTGCAGCAGAACACAGGGCTACGACGCGTTTTTGCACCCGTGTCCAGGTGATCTGTTCTTGGTCCGAAAGCGAATCGGGGTTGGCTGATACTTTTTTTAATAGCTCAGTGGGCGCGACTCCGCTGACTTTAAAGACGGAAAAGGCATGGCGGTCATCGGCATGAGTGGCCTGAATTGCAGAGAGGATTTCCCGATACGTGGCATCCAAATCAGCTTCGGTTTCTTTGCCTTCTGCACTATAATCTAGAATCGTATGCACATTTCCAGCAGCCAGGCGGGCCATGGTCTGCTCGCATTGGGCAATCGATTCTCCTCCGCAAAAGTGGGAATAAACGGTGGGTCGGATGGCCCATCCCAAGGGGATTCGGAGTGCAAGTGCCACATGCACGAGTACCTTTCCGAGTCGAACCAACCCCCCATTTCCCACCGTTTGAAAAAGCAGGAGGGCCTTGCGGAGTTGCCCAGAACTGAGGTTCGCGAACGCTCGTTCGGTATTTTCAAAGTTGGGAAAATGAGACTCGTTCACGACTCGAATTTGGGTGCATTGTCCGGTGCACGAATATACGATGTGGTCAGCCGAATTGATGCGTGTCGACGATCCAACCCAGTTGACTTAAATTCGTGGAATACTCACCTGAAACATCGCTTAGTCATGGCAGCTTGCTCCCCATATATCGAAACACATCGAGACCGATTTTTGAATGAATTAATTGATTTGCTGCGAATACCATCGATTTCAGCAGACCCAGCTTACGCAGGAGATGTTGTGCGGTGCGCAGAAGCGGTCGCTCAGCAGTTAACCGCGGCCGGAGCTGAAAATGTTGAAATCATCCCAACCGAAGGATTTCCGGTTGTGTACGGAGAAAAAATGGTTTCAGAGCATGCCCCTACGGTGCTGGTGTATGGTCATTATGATGTTCAACCGGCTGTTCCCTTGGAACTTTGGGATTCCCCTGCGTTTGAACCGGTTATCAAGAAGACGGATCTCCATCCCGAAGGAGCAATTTTTGCAAGAGGTGCCTGTGACGACAAAGGCCAAGTATTCATGCACGTAAAGGCCCTTGAAGCCATGGTGCAATCTGATGCTTTGCATTGCAACATCAAATTCATGATTGAGGGGGAAGAAGAAGTGGGTTCAGCGCACTTAGAACCCTTTTTGGAAGCACACAGAGATAAGCTAGCAGCGGACATTGTTTTGGTCAGTGATACAGGAATCATCGCCAACGATGTGCCGTCCATTACGGTGGGTTTGCGTGGGTTGAGTTATGTCGAAGTGGAGGTCACCGGACCCAACCGCGACCTGCACAGCGGATTGTACGGAGGAGCAGCTCCCAACCCCATCAACATCTTGTGTGAGATGATTGCTTCGCTCAAGAACGAAGACCAGCGAATTTTGGTAGAGGGCTTCTATGAAGATGTGGTTGAGTTATCAGCTGCGGAGCGAAAAGCCATGGCCGAAGCACCCTTTGACGAAGCGGAATACAAACGCAGCATCGATATCGGCGCGGTGGAAGGCGAGGAAGGCTACAGCGCCCCTGAGCGCATGAGCATTCGGCCGACGTTAGATGTCAATGGCATTTGGGGCGGATACACAGGAGATGGTGCGAAGACTGTGATCGCGAGCAAGGCATCGGCCAAAATCTCCATGCGCTTGGTCCCCAATCAGGACCCCGAAAAAATCACGGAACTTTTTACCCGTCATTTCAATGCGATTGCTCCGCCATCCGTAAAGGTGAAGATTACGCCAATGCACGGCGGTCAACCCGCGGTTACACCGACCGATTCAATCGCCTACCAAGCCGCTTCTGCGGCGATGGAGGCAACTTTTGGGCGAAAACCTGTGCCATTCCGTGGTGGCGGTTCCATTCCTATTGTTGCCAGCTTTGAACAGATTTTGGGATTGAAAACCGTGCTCATGGGATTTGGCTTAGACAGCGATGCCATTCATTCGCCCAACGAACATTATGGCGTTTTCAATTACTTCAAAGGCATTGAGACCATTCCATTGTTTCACGAGCACTTTGCGCGACTGAGCGCCAAGTCATGAGTCGACTGGGGTATTTTATATTGACCGCGATGTTCATGGGGTGCAATGCATTGCAACCTGTTGAAGTCGTGCGGGTTGATGGACTCAGCGATCTTTCAATCTCACGAGGAGGAATTGAGGGAGAGGTGACCCTCGTCTTGGATAACCCCAATCCTGTGACCATTCAAGCAAAGACCGTTGACGTTGCTGTAACGATCAATGGGCAAGAGGTAGGGCGGGTAGAACTGCCTTACGCTCAATCAATTTCCAAAGGAGTAGACCAAACACTCAAGTTGACAGTCCGAACAGAGCCCCGCGCTTTGTTGTCCGTCTTGGAGCAAAATTGGCTGCAAATTTTACAAGGAAAAGAAGTTGAAGTGAGCCTAGACGGAAGCGTTGAAGGCAGTGCTTTAGGCATCGGGGTGAACATCCCGGTCGTGTCTACTCAAAACATGAAAATACAATTGTGATGGTGCGCATAAACTTTTTAATGGGTGCCGTGGCCGGCACGATGTTGGCCATGCTGGCCTTGGTAGGGAACCTCAATTCTGTGCAGGCGCAAGATGTGGACGCCATCATAGAAGGAATCAATGTGCGGCACATCGGACCTGGTGCCATGAGCGGTCGTGTGACGACCATTGATGTTCAGCGAGATCGTCCGGAGGTGATTTACATCGGAACAGCCAGTGGTGGTTTGTGGCGTTCAGAGACGGCAGGTGTAGCGTGGGAAGCGTTGTTCGACGATCAACCGACTCAAAGTATCGGGGCAGTCGCCATAGCGCCTTCAAATCCCGATGTGATTTGGGTGGGGACAGGCGAAGGGAATCCGCGCAATTCGCATTCGAGTGGTCGGGGAATCTTCCGCAGCATTGATGGCGGTGCGACTTGGGAGATGATGGGACTTGAAGGCACGCGAAACATTCACCGCATTATCGTGCATCCTACGGACCACCATACCGTCTGGGTCGGTGCCATTGGAACCGCCTGGGGAGATAGCCCAGACCGCGGAGTGTATAAGACTACGGATGGAGGCCAAACGTGGGAGCACCAACTCTACATCGATGAGCGCACTGGGGTAGCTGACATGATCATCGACCCATCCAACCCGGATAAATTGATCGCCGCGATGTGGTCGCATCGGCGAGAGCCTTGGTTTTTTACGAGTGGCGGCGAAGGGAGTGGTTTACACATCACCTATGATGGCGGACAGAATTGGAAGGAATTTACGGAGGAGGAAGGACTGCCTAGCGGTGAGCTGGGTCGCATCGGTTTAACGATAAGCGCAGCCAATCCAGATGTCATTTATGCATTAGTTGAATCGGCTAACACAGGACTATACCACTCAAAAGACGGAGGACTGAATTGGTCGATGATTCAAGGCAAGCAAGTAGGGAATCGACCGTTTTATTATGCGGATATCTACGCAGATCCATCGAATGAAAATCGCCTATTCAACTTGTATTCCATGGTGGATATGAGCGAGGACGGAGGCAAGACCTTCCGCACGATTTTACCCTACAGCGGGGTTCACCCGGATCACCATGCGTTTTACATCCACCCCGATGACCCCAATTACTTGATAGATGGAAACGATGGCGGACTCAACATCAGCCGAGATGGCGGCCAAACGTGGACATTCGTCAACAATTTACCGCTGGGTCAATTCTATCATATTGCGGTGGACAACGCCGTTCCGTACCGGATTTATGGCGGGATGCAGGACAACGGTTCATGGGTCGGCCCCAGCGAAGTTTGGCATGTTGGCGGCATTCGGAACGAGGATTGGCAGGAGATTTTATTCGGGGATGGCTTTGATGTGTTGCCTGCTGCGAACGATTTGAATACAGCTTATGCGATGTATCAGGGCGGTTCACTGTCTCGCGTCGATTTGCGCAATGGAGATGCCACATCGGTTCAGCCCGTGCCACCGGACTCAACGGCCCTTCGTTTCGCCTGGAACGCGGCCGTTGCGGCAGATCCATTCCATCCGGATGGCGTGTATTTCGGCAGCCAATTTTTGCATCATAGCATTGATCGAGGCAATTCTTGGGAGACGCGCAGTCCGGATTTGACCACGAATGACCCAGAAAAGCAAGACCAAGCCAATTCAGGCGGATTGACCATTGATGCGACACAAGCAGAAAACCACTGCACGATTTTATGCATTGCGCCCAATCCGCATCGGGAGGGCGAGATTTGGGTTGGTACGGACGACGGTCGCATTCAGCACACGACAGATGGGGGAGGTACTTGGACGGATCACGCGGCTTCCATCAAACGCTTTCCCACAGGTGCATGGATTCCTCAGATCCAGGTAAGTCCTCACGATCCGGATGAGGTGTACGTGGTTGTGAACGATTACCGACGAAACAATTGGCAGCCCTATCTCTACCGCACCATGGACGGCGGAGCGACGTGGGTGCGGTTGGTGCTTGAAACCGGCGAGGTGACGGGCCATGCGCTCTCCGTTGTTCAGGATCCAGAGGAAGCGTCTTTGTTGTTTTTAGGTACGGAAGAAGGGCTTTTTGTGAGCTTTGACCGCGGGGCCAACTGGAAACGCTGGACCCACGATGTGCCTTCCGTTCCAGTGCGGGATATGGTCATTCATCCCCGCGATGGAGACCTGGTGTTGGGGACCTTTGGCCGTGCAGCGTATGTGATCGATGACATTGACCCCCTCCGAGTTTTGGCGCGGGATGGCAATGGTATGTTGAGCGAAAGCCTGCACATATTTGACGTGCCGGATGCGTATCAGGTAAATTTTCGTCGCCACGTTGGTGCACGTTTCCCGGCGGATCATTACTGGAGTGGAGAAAACTACCGAGGAGGCGCACGGGTGCAATGGTACATCCATCCTGACACGGCAGACACGTATGAGGAGAATGAGTTGTTATGGGCCGTGCTCAATGCGCAAGGAGATACTCTTCGCAACGGCGCGAAGACTGCCGAAGGGGGCATCCAAGATATGAGGTGGCGTTTTGATACCAATGGCATGGACTGGCCCCGCCGTGAAATTCAAAAGAGGAAAGAACAGCCCTCAGGAGGTGGACCGGATGTTGTGCCCGGCGTGTACACCATTCAACTTGCGTTGGGGGAGCACCGAGCTGAAGCGGATGTGGTGGTGCACCCTGATCCCCGGGTGCCGTATGATCAAAAGGCACATGAGATGCGAAATCTGCACCAACGGGTGGTCATGGAGGCGGTGAAACCGATATCCAACGGAATGGATCGGATTCAACGGGCCCTCGCCACAGTAGAAGTCGTAAAGCAAGAGTTGAAGTGGATACCGGATTCACTGAAGAAGGATGCAACAACGCTGGCAGACTCGCTCAAGTCAACGCTCCAAGGAATCGAGGAGATGTATACGGAGCCGCGTGATTTTAAGGGAATCGAGAGCGTGACGGAACGGCTGAGTTCGATCATGTGGACAGCATTCTCGATTAACGGCGGAACGGATGCCCCGGGGGGTAACGCTCAACGTGCGTTGGAGCGTTTGCATGAGGGTGCATCAGAATTTGCAAAAGCGGTCGATGAGGCGATGGCCGGAGTTTGGATGGATTGGCTGGAGGCCGTGGAAGCCATAGATCGCTCACCAGCGAGGCTGTTTGAGGCTGCGGGTGAGCAAGAAGAGTAATCGGAGAGCCGACGGTTCAGCCTAATTTCCAGGTGAAAAGCCATTGAATGGCCATGTTCATCATAAAGCTGTCCCAACGCTGAACGGGTTGCGCAGGGCGTTCGCTAATGGGCAGCAGGCTTTGAGATAATCGCGCCTCAATGGCCATGTTTTGGCTCCATTGGAACCCGGCCTGAAGAATTCCTCCGAGGTCGATGGAATTGAGCTCGAGGTAGGTCAAATCAGTATATCCGTTTCCGTAAAAATCCTCTTCCCCTGCGATTAGAATACTGGGCTGGAGCCCAACACCCCACCACCATTCAGGCTCTGGATTCCAGACCTGGGTCAATGGCAGATCGATGTAAGTGAACCGATATCGCCAAGAATTGAAGTCCCCATTTTTGGTGTTCGGAACGCGACGGCTGCCTTTTTGGGTATACAAAATTCCCCATTGCATACCTTTCCTTTCCTTGCGGCGTATGTCCACGGTAGCCCCAGCAGACACCCCGAATTTATTGAAGCCAGAAATTTGATCGCCATAAACTTGGGTGGCAGAAAGTCCCATGTGAACCCGTGCAGTGAAGGCCAAAGGCTCATCTTGACTCCAAGCGACACTGGCGCAGGATGCGACCAAGCAAATGCCCATGAGCAGGGCGGGGATGGAGCGAAAGGGCTTCAATTCAAATGGATCTCGTCGACGTTGATCACGTACCCATTGGCATCGGTAACCACAGCGAGCACCGTGGAGTTTTCCAAAACCCAAGCATCTTCCCATGTAAAGGTGACAGATTGCGTGGCAACATCGCCAGCGTTGGCTCCTCCCGAAGCCGCTCCAAATCCAACACCTTCGGCGCCTTGCACGGATCCCCGTAAGACGTGATTGAATTCATAGTCTTCTACGACTTCTGGACTGGAGGCATAATCCAATTGGTAATCGAGGATGTGGGATTCAAGAATGAGCCAGGCGATTTGAATGGGCCCATCTACGGTCTCGTAAAATGTGCCGTGCAGGTGCAAATTCAAGTGGTCATTCGCAGGAACCCACTCGAACGCATGCTGCAATCCGAGGGAGGGAGTCAATGCGAGCTCTTCCGTAACCTTCTCCTCCCACTGCGCGGGAGCCCAAAAGGAGCCCACGCCGTTGATGCGATTGACCCGCCCAACAGGATTGGCTTGGAAGTCCAATTGGTCCCAATACACATCACCTTCTTCCGTCGTCCAATCGGTGTCAAAGTAGCTGTCATCCGTATTGGCAAGGTTTCCTGCGTGGATGGCCATGACGCTGACCAAGCCGTCGTAGTTTTCGGCGATGCCCTCTGCGATGATTGCTGCTGCAGGGCAATTTCCACATTGATGGGCCGTGAAGTCTTCTACCAATACCCGCTTGACCGCTTGAGTTTGCGGCAAGGCGTCAAAGACCGGTGCAGGCCCATACACCGCTTCCAGATAATTCGTGGTTACGGGAATGACGGGGTCTTCAATTTCGTCGCATCCGCAGAAGCCAAGCACGAGAAGGGGCAGCCACCATCCTCTATTCCGCTCGATTGTTTTTCGCATCAGGACCGAATGATTTTCCGGGTTTGATGGCGCTGGCCGTCGACCAAATTCATCACATAGACGCCAGGCTCTAAACCGGTTAAGTCCAGGATCCAGGTTCCATTGGTTCCTGAACGCTGCTCGGTATGGACACATTTTCCGGCCACATCAAAAATCTGTGCTATTTGCAGATCAGTGGATTGCAGACCAGTAATCGACACGTACCCATCGATGATGGGGTTGGGGAATAAGGTCACAGGCACGGCAAATGACTCGCTGATTTCTGTATTGATTTCATTGACAAGAAAGCCTTTGTTGAGGTTGCTCCAGCTTCCATTGTTATTGACGGTGAAGATGGTATTGATGTTGACGCCGTCGGCATTGAATGAACTGATGTCGCATTCAATGGATCCGCCGTTCCCAATCAAGTCATACACTTCGAACGTATAGCAGGC
>Ga0209630_10003226_pt1 | contig 14961 bp, 20 predicted proteins | sample COG_01_FD_184745 | JGI IMG/M metagenome (GOLD analysis project Ga0209630, IMG submission 184745) | Pelagic Microbial community sample from North Sea - COGITO 998_met_01 (SPAdes) (version 2) | ecosystem: Environmental > Aquatic > Marine > Neritic zone/Coastal water | place: Helgoland, sampling... | reverse complement strand
ACTCAGGTGAAACATTAAAAAATGCACCTGGAGTATATCATGCTGTATTACATTATAAACCCCACACTTCTTGTGTAGCTCCTACTATATGGGCTAAAGAAATGGGTGATGAATGGATTGTATATCCCTGGGAGAGAGATGATAGTAGAGCCATACAAGATTATAAATTATAATTTGGCTTTCTAATAAAATGTTCGTATATTAATATAAAATAAAAGTAAAAATGGCAAAAAATAAAAACGCTAAAATTCATGAAAAACTAGAAGTTGTAAAAAAAGGTTATGCAAATGGAGTTGCAACTAATTTTCCTTTAAGTGACAAACAAAAGGAACAAATGATAGAAAAAGCTACTAAAGCATATGGAGAGTTTTTAGATGCATTAGATTGTGATTGGAAAAATGATCCAAATTCAGCTGATACTCCAAGAAGAGTTGCAAAAGCATATGTAAATGATTTATGGGCAGGTAGATATACTCCAATGTCTCCTATTACATCATTTCCTTCTGATGGTTATGATGGTATTGTAATTGAAAGAAATATCCCATTAACATCTATGTGTTCACATCATCACCAAACAATTAGTGGTGTAGTTCATATAGGTTATATAGCTGGAGAAGAAGGACAAGTAGTTGGATTATCTAAATTAAATAGAATAGTTGAGTTATTTGGACGAAGAGGAGCTATTCAAGAACAATTAACATCGGCTATTCATAATGCTGTGCATCAAATTACTGAAGGTAATAGAGGTGTTATAGTAACTATAGTTGCAGGACATAATTGTGTAAGTTGTAGAGGTGTTAAACATGGTGGAGCTTCAATGGTAACAACAAAAGCATCAGGTGTATTTAGACAAAATACTAACTTAGCAAGAAAAGAATTCTTTGATTCAATTAAAATTAATAATGGTGGACACCAAATATAAAAATATGAGTAAACAATTAGATATATTTAATGAAATAAACAATGGTGTAGAAGCACCACCAAGTGTAGACTTTGTAAATGAAGTAGAAATTTTTAACGCTACATTTGGAAAACCGAATAATTATGAACCAAAAATACCAGAAAAAAAGGAATGGCAATTCGTATATGACTTTATACTTGAAGAATTGGAAGAATATAGACAAGCTTGCGAAAACGGAGACATCGTGGAAGTTTTGGATGCTTTGTGTGATATTGCTTATGTTTCCCTTGGGAACGGTACTATGCTACATGGTCTTAAGAATAAGATATGGCCAGCGTATCAAGAAGTACAAGGAAGCAATATGTCGAAGTCTTGCAGCACTGAAGAAGAAGCCTTGGATACTGTCTCCCTCCGCACTAAAGAACAAGCTGAGTCATGTCACCACGAAAAAGTAGGAGACAGATATGTTGTGTATAGAACACGAGATAGAAAAGTAATGAAATCAATTAATTACTATAGACCTAATTTAAATCAATTTTTCACAAACGAAGAGTTAAAGAATGTATAAAAAGGCATTTGCTAGACGTCTTAAAGATAATAAGTTTTTAGTACATTTATGGGAAGATTCAGGTTATACTAAAGTAGAATGGGATAATCAAGCTTACATTGAATGTAGTGAATCAGAAGCAAACTATAAGGGATTAAATGGAGAACCTTTAAAAAAGGTAAAAAACTATAGGTCAGATAATCCTAATTTACATTTTCATGACATGCCTCCTTACCAAAAATTCTTAATTGAAAAATATGGTACAAATGATACACCATCAACAACACATAGAGAATTATTTTTTGATATTGAGTGTGAAATGTTAGATGATATGTCTGAAGAAGGATTAAAAAGAGCAAATAAAAAAATAACATCAATTGCTTGGTATGATAAACAAGTAGATGAATGGGGAATTGTTGTTTTAGATGAAAAAAATCATTTTGGTTCTAATATAAAAACAAAATCTAATAAAAAAATTATTCCTTGTAGAAATGAGGGTGAATTATTAGCTAAATTTTTAGAAATATTTAGAGATATTGATCCTGATATTTTAGTTGGATGGAATAGTGATTATTTTGATATTCCTTACTTATATTATAGAATGTGTAATGTTTTAGGTCAAGAATTTGCTAAACATTTATCTCCAATAGGATATGTAAGAGAAACACCTTGGTTTAAAGATCAATACATTCAGATTTGTGGTGTTGAATCTTTAGATTATATGCGCTTACATAAGAAATTTAGTTGGGCAGATGAACCATCAATGAGATTAGATGCAATTGGTGAAAAGTATGCTGGAATGAAAAAAATTGAATATGATGGTAATTTAGATAAATTATATGAAGAAGATATAGCTACATTTATTAAATATAACTTTCGTGATGTTGAAATACTTAAAGTATTAGATGAAAATTTAGATTATTTAGCATTAACTAAAAACTTAGCACATAAAGGTAAACATAATTACAGTGAAGTATATGCTAACACAAAAACACAGGATGGAGCAATATCAGCTTATTTATTAAGTCAAAATATAATTCCACCTGCTAAAGAACGTAATCCAATATCTAAAAAAAATTATGCTGGTGGTTATTTATTTTGTCCTAAAGCAGGTAAAATGGATTATTTATTTGATTTGGATCTAACATCACTATACCCATCAATTATAATGACTATCAATATTGGTAAAGAAACATATATTGGAAGAATTATTGATGCTGATGATAGAAATAATCGTTTAGGTTACAATGATTTAAAATGTATGGATTATGCTGATGAAATGGTTGTTGAAAATAAAAAACGTCAACAAACACGAGTTAATATAGGTAGAATAGTTAAAATGATTGAACAAAATGATTTATTAATATCGGCAAATGGTGTAATGTATTCTAAAGACAGAGAATCAGTATTATCTACTATATTAAAAAAATGGTTTGATGAGCGAGTTATATATAAAAATAAAATGAAAAAAGCATATAAAGCTGGTGATAAAGAATTAGGTGCAGCTATGCATATGAAGCAATATACAATGAAAATTTTATTAAATAGTTTGTATGGTGCAACTGCTCTTGGTAGTTTTAGATATGGTAATGTTATATTGTCAGAGTCAATTACACTTAGCGGGCAAAGAATTATACAAGAGTCAGCATTAGCAGCTAATAGAGAAATGAATAAAGAAATTAAAAAATAAAAATAATAATTATGAATAATGAAAATTTAACAAAAGCAAGTGAATGGTATTTTGATCAAACCCAAAATAAATTAGAAGTTTCTAGAGTAGAATTAGGAATTGAACCAACAAGAAAACAACAAGTAATAAAATTAGTTGAAGAATTAAATAATAATTTTAATTTAGAAAAAATAATTTGTATAGAAACAGGAGCCTCTCAAAATTATGAGGATGGTTGTGTTGGTTTATTTTTTGCAAAATTGTGTGAATTAACTAATGGGGAATTTCATTCAGTTGATTCAAATGAAGATACTATTAATAAAAGTAAAGAATTATATTTAAATCATAATTTAAATGTTAACCATTATCAACAAGACTCTGTTAAATTTTTAGAAAATACACCAGTTATACCTAATTTAGTTCATTTAGATTCTTATGATTTAGATTTAAAAAACCCATTTCCTAGTGCTTTACATGGTTGGAGAGAATTTATAGCTATAGAAGATAAAATGCCAGTAAATTCAATAATTGTTATTGATGATAATTATTTTGGAAATACGTGGGTAGAATGGTTTGTAGGAGAATATAATGAAAAGGATATATTAGAAATTAATTATCCTATTGTAGGAAAAGGTAGTTTAATTTATCATTTTGTTGAAGGTGGAGGAAGTAATTGGGAAAAAATTAGTGATGATGTAAGTGGTAATAATAATAAAATAGCATTTAGGAAAATTAAAAAATGAAACATATAGAAGATACTCCTTGGTGGATATGTGATCCTGAAGAAACTAACTATTGTACTTATAGTGATACAGATTCAATTTATATGCATGCTGAACCTTTATTAAGACATAGACATAATGATTTTGATGAAATGAATGCTGAAGAAAAAGATGATGCATTAGAAACTATAGCTATGGAGTATGAAGATGTAGTTACTAAATCATATGATAAATTAGCTAAAGATGTATTTCGTTCAACTGAGCATAGATTAGAAATGAAAACTGAATGTGTTATTAGATCTGCTTATTTTAGAGCTACAAGACGTTATGCACAATGGATTACTAAGCAAGAAGGTATTAAAAAAGAAACATTAGATGTTAAAGGTTTAGAATTTAAAAAAGCTAATTTCCCTCCGGTATTAGGTGAATTTTTTAAAAATGCATTGGTAGATGTTTTAAAAGGAGCTACACAAAAAGAAATTGATGATAGATTAAAAATATTTAAAAAACAAATATTAGATGGTTCTATTCCTTTAACACAGTTAGGTAATCCTCAAGCAGTAAAAAAATTAAATAAATATACAGCTCGTAAAGCAAGAGCGGGAGAAATGTTTTCTGTTATGGAAAAAGGAGCTCCAGCAGCTGTTAAAGCAACAGTTGTTTATAATGATTTACTTAGATTTTGGGGTTTACATAAAAACCATGCTTCAATATCTCAAGGTGATAAAGTAAAATGGATTTATTTAAAACAAAATCCATATCAAGTAAATGCTATTGCTTTTTTAGAGTGGGATTTACCAGAAAAAATGCGTACATTTATTGAACAGTATGCAGATAGAAAAAAAATATTCGAGTCCATATTATTAAATAAATTAGAAGGATTTTATAATGATTTAGGTTGGACCCTAAATTTAAATCCTTACCAACAAATGTTTTTTAACTTATGATAAATAAATCAATACTACAATCAGTAATTAGCAAATATTATTTAAATGTTTGTGAATCAGTAACATGGAAAACTGAAGATAAAAATCTAACTATAGATTTTATGTCTCCTACTGCAGACATAATAGGTAAAGTAACTTGTAATAATTTTCCATTAGAAAATAGTGAATTAGCTATATATGATACTAAAAAATTATCAAGTTTAATTAGTATTTGTAATGGTGATCTATTATTAGAACTAGAAAAACAACACAAATTAATATCTAAACTTAAAATATCAGATTTAAATTTTAATTTAACATATGCTGTATCAGATCCTTTACTAGTACCTAAAGTTGGTACAGTAAATATTCCTGAATTTGTAGTTAATTTAGACTTATCAAAAGAGGATATTGATAATTTAATAAAAGCTAAAAGTGCATTACAAGGTATTGATAATATGCTAATTACTACTACAACAAATTTAGATGGTGAGAATATATGTGAATTTGTATTTGGTGATGAACATGGACATAACAATAAAATTACATATCAAATATCAGGTGATATAACAGAAGAAAGTATGAAAATACCATATAATTCAGATACATTTAAAACTGTTATTCATGCTAATAAAGATATGGAGGAAGGAACAATGAAAATTAGTTCTATGGGACTAATTGAATTTAAATTTAAAACAGATGAAGTTTCTAGTGAGTATTATATGGTAAGGAAAGCAGAAACTGATTTTTAGTATATGTATTATAAATTGACCTTAGGGCGTAAGTATTTTTTAACAACAATTATTAACCGCTGATCTAACGACAGCATAAAACAAAGTGATATGAGTACACAATTTTTAGAAAGATTATACAATCCGTATGATCTATTATTCCGTAACCTGTTTGATGCAGGAGCAACATTTACACCGGCTGCAGAAGCCAAACAACAATACCCAATTAATATATTTGAAGATGATTTAGGTCTAACTTTTGAGTTAGCTTGCACTGGCATCCCTAAAGAAGCTATTGAAGTTAAATTAGAAGGAGATAGTATTACCTTTTCTTATGATAAGGCTAAGACACCAGATCCTGAAAGAAAATATATTCATAGAGGGATAGCAAAACGTTCATTTAATTTAGCTTATAAATTAGGAACTAAGTTTAACCCAACAAAGGCATCAGCCAAATTTAATGATGGTCTGTTAATAGTAACAGTTCCATTTGCAAAGGAAGCAGCGCCAAAAGTTTTGAAAATTAATTAAAAGTAACCAATAAAGTTCGCCCTATAGGTTGGTTTACTGAATTATTTTTCGTATATTTACGTAAATAAAAAATTAAAGTTATATGCAAACAATCAAAGACCCATCATTAGAGCCTTATTATATAGGCAGAGATTCACACTGTTATACAGTGTATGAAGTAATAACTCCTGATTCTGATAGATTAAGATCTAAAGGTAGTAAAGGAGAGGATTATGAAAAACCAGTAGCACATTATTCAGATTTTGGAAGTGCCTTAAACAAGGTAGCTGAGTGTCAATTGCACAATAATAGTAAAGAAGAGTATACTAGTGTAAGAGAATATCTTGATAGATGGGATGAATTAAAAGAAAAAATATCAAAATTAATAAATTATAAAGGACTATGAATTTAGAAGCATTATTTAATGCGGTTATCGTTAAACCGATTGAACAAAACGAAGAAATGTATGGATCAATTGTTGTACCTGATATGGGTAAAGACAAAAATGAACATGCTGTTGTAGTATCAGTTGGACCTGGTCAACATACACATATGGGACATTTTATTCCTGCTGAAATTAAAGTAGGTGATGAAGTAGTTTTACCTACCCAAGGATTTACTAAAATCGAACATAATGGTGAAGAGTTTTATGTAGGACCTGAAAATCAGATACTAGCAAGAGTTAAATCGACTGTTGCGGATGTTTTAGCTGAAACAGAACCTCTTGAAGAAAGTGAATTAATTAGTGAAGAAGAATTTAATAAATTAGAAAATAAAGACAATGAGTAAAATTATAGAATTTGGCCCCGAAGGGAGAGAAAAATTAGTAAAAGGTATTAATACATTAGCAGATGCTGTTGTATCAACATTAGGACCTAATGGTAGAAATGTTGTAATTGAAAAAGAACATGGACAAGTACAATCTACTAAAGATGGTGTAACAGTAGCTAAACATATTTCACTTAAAGACCCAGTTGAAAATTTAGGTGTTACTTTAGTTAAAGATGCATCATTAAAAACAGCAGATAAAGCTGGTGATGGTACTACAACATCAACATTATTAGCTAGAGAAATGATTAAAGGTGGTTTAAGTCATTTAAATAATGGAGCTAATGCTGTTGAAATAAAAAGAGAAATTGATAAATCTGTAAAAGAAGTTATTAATGTTTTAAAAAATAAAGTATCAGAAGATATTTCATCCGAAGATCAATTAGAACAAGTAGCAACAGTTTCTGCTAATAATGATAAAGAAATAGGTAAATTAATTTCTACGGCATTAGATAAAGTAGGAGATGAAGGTATAGTTCATATTGAAGAAAGCAAATCAGGTGAAACTTATTTAGAAACTGTTGAGGGTTTACAATTTGATAGAGGATTTAAATCACCTTATTTTGTTACTGATAACAATACAATGACTAGTACTTTGACAGATGTTAGTGTTTTAATTGCAGATCATAAATTTACTAATGTTAAAGAATTATTACCTATATTAGAAGGTGTAGCTAAACAAGCTAAATCTTTATTAATAATAGCTGAAGATATAGATCATGAAGCATTAGCTACTTTAATTGTTAATAAACAAAGAGGTACATTAGATGTATGTGCTGTTAAAGCTCCTGACTTTGGTGATAGAAGAAAATTAATTTTAGAAGACATAGCTATTATGACTGGGGGTCAAGTATTTGATAAATCCAAAGGAATGAAATTAGATAAATTTTCTTGGGAGTGGTTTGGTGAAGCTAGAACAGCTACAATTAGTAAAACAACTACTACTATAATTGATGGTAAAGGAGATGAAGACACTATTAATAAAAGAATTGAAGAATTAGCTCACCAAGTTGAAGGATCAGAAAGTGAATTTGAACGTGAACAATTACAAAGTAGATTAGCTAAAATGTGTGGTGGTGTTTCTATTATTCATGTAGGTGGTAGAAATGAAACTGAAATGAATGAGAAAAAAGATAGAGTTGATGATGCTTTACATGCAACAAAAGCAGCTATTGAAGAGGGTATAGTACCTGGAGGTGGATCCGCTTTATTATATGCTAGGGAATCTATTAATAATTGTAACATTGGTGCAGAAATAGTTTACAAAGCATGTGGTAAACCATTTGAACAAATACTTATAAATGCAGGACATGATTCAGTTAAAGCACAAATGTTAGGTAAATATCAATTAATTGAATCAGGAAATGATACATGGGCTGGATATAATATTAAAACAGAAAAAGTTGTTAATATGAAAGAATCTGGTATTATTGATCCTACAAAAGTAACTAGAGTTGCACTTGAAAACGCAGCAGCAGTAGCTGGTACAGTATTACTTACAGAATGTATAGTAGTAAATGAACCTAAAGAAGATAAGCAACCACAAATGGATCCCTCAATGATGGGAATGTAATATGGAAACAGTAATTAATGAACATAATGAGTTAATCGCAACAAGAGTACCACCTGGAGATAGGTGGAAACTCGTTGCAGATCCTAAAAAACAAGTATATCCTACTTTAACTGAAACTTTAGAAGCATATTTACACAAAACTGGATTTAAAGGTGAATATAGATTAGATCCTATGGGGAGTAAATTATATGCAATTCATACAACTGAAGAAGAAGTAAAACCAAAAGAAGAAAAAATGTATTCTTTATATGGTGAGTTTAGACAGGGTGCTTAAGTTTGGAAAATTAAATAATATTTTGTATATTTAGGTTATGAAAGATCACGGATTATTAGTAGAAAAATATCGCCCTACAAATATAGATAATTATGTAGGAAATGAAAGTATTAAAAAATCAATATCAAATTACATTAGTCAAAATGATATTCAAAATTTAATATTTTATGGGCCAGCAGGAACTGGTAAAACAACATTAGCTAAATTAATAGTAAAAAATATAGATTGCGATCATATCTATATTAATGCTTCTGATGAAAGAGGTATTGAAACTATTAGAGATAAAGTATCAGGGTTTGCTAGTGTAATGTCGTTTAAACCTCTCAAGGTTGTTATATTAGATGAAGCAGATTTTCTAACTATACAAGCACAGGCATCTTTAAGGAATGTAATTGAAACGTTTTCAAGAACTACACGTTTTATCTTAACTTGTAATTTTGTTGAACGTATTATAGATCCTTTACAGTCAAGATGTCAAACATTAAAAATAGTACCTCCAAGTAAATTAGACGTAGTAAATCATTTGATAAAAGTTGTACAGAAAGAAGGTATAAAGTGTAGTGTAAGTGACTTAGAAACAATTACTAATAATAACTACCCTGACGTTCGTAAGATGCTTAATACAATACAAGTATCTACGCAAGATAATAACTTAAAATTAGACAAAGATGCATTAGTTTCTAATAACTATATGAGTAAAGTAGTAGAAGAATTAGCTAAATCATCTCCTAAATTTAATGAAATAAGACAAATAATAGCTAATGCTAATGTTAAAGATTTTGAAGTATTTTATCGATTCTTATTTGATAATGCTTCAGATTTTGCTCCTGGAAAAGAAGGCACAGTAGCAATACATATAAACGAATATAGTTTTCAATCTAATTTTAGAATTGATAAAGAAATAAACTGTATGGCCTTAATAAAACAATTAATTAATATTTAAATTTAAAAAAATGAGTGAAAACAATGTAGGACAACCACCAGTAAAATTAGAAGACACAACAGGATTTACAACACCAGAAGGAAATAAAATATTTCAACAAGGTGTATTATTACGTAGTGTATCTAAATTTGTAGCAGGAACAGATGAAGATGCTGTTATGCCAATCCCAGTATTTTTCTGCCCTGATACTAAAAAAATAGTAGGATTAACACTACCACCAGAAATCAGAGATGAATATAAAGATGATTTAATATAAATGACAGTATTTGATTGGTTAAATGAAATAACTGTTAAAAAAACACCAATTAAGAATTTTACCCAACAAGATTGGGATGATTGGAATTCTTATATGGTACATAGATTTTTATCTATGAATATGAGTTATATTGATATAGTCAATTTTGTACAAAATATAAATCCCCAAAATAAAAAAGAGATTTATACTATTTATAGAGAAATGATTCCTAAAAGAAAAATATGGAATAAATATATTAAAAATCAAAATAAAAAAGATTCTAAAGAACTAGCAAAAATCATAGCTAATAAATTATCTATTGGAATTGATGAAGCTAGTTCGTATATTCCAATATTAGAAAAAGAAGGTGTCACTGAAGTATTAAGTGATTTAGGTTATGAAAAAAAAGAAATAAAAAAACTAATAAAAACAATATGAATTTACAAGTATATAAATTTTTAAAAGCATCAGCAAATGCTGATAAAGCAAAAGCACTAGCCAGCATTAACTTATTAACTAACCACCCAGCAGGTATAGGTGATCATTCAACTAAAGATTATTGGAGTAATTGTGATGAAGCACTAAGATTATTAGCATCAGCAGATGAAAGATTAGAAGTGTTAGAAAAATATTTTAATGATAAGGGACAAATAAATGGATAGTAGAAAAGCGTTTGAGTTTTCACAAGAAAAAACTGTTGAAGCAGTAAAAACAACCCCAACAGTAGAAGCATTTGAAACAGAATACCCAGAATTATCTGAAGAGTTTAAACAGATTACTATAGAAATGTATGAAATGTTTGCTGCTAAACATATGGATTATGGTTTAAATAATATTTCTTTAGGTGGAGACATATTAAATAATAAATCTGATAAAAAATTTTCATTAACAGGATTAGCAATTAGACTTACAGATAAAATAAGTAGATTAAGAAATTTACTAGTTAATGGTAAAAACTATGTTAAAGGTGAAGGTATGGAAGATACTTTTATTGATGTTGCCAATTATGGAATAATCGGTCTTTTAGTAGGCCGCGATAAATGGAAAAAATAATTTGGCTAAAAAGGTTCCAATAATAGTAAGGGAGATTAGAAATAATCCCCCTCTACCAGTTAATTTTGCTGTTGAGAAAAATATATCTTATTCTCAACTGTCAATGTTTACTCAATGTCCTAAAAAATGGGCTCTACAATATAGAGATGGCCATAAAATTAGTGAACAAAGTATTCATATGACTTTTGGAACAGCTTTACATGAAGTATTACAACATTATTTAGATGTAATGTATGAAGTAAGTGGAGCAGAAGCAGATAGAATTGATATTGAAGAATTATTTGAAGATACTTTAAGAAAATGTTATGCTGAAGATTATAAAAAAAATAAGAATCAACACTTTAGTTCTCCTACTGAATTAAGAGAATTTTTTGAAGATGGTAAAGAAATTTTAAACTTTATTAAGAAAAAAAGAAATCTGTATTTTAGTAAAAAAGGATGGCATCTAGTTGGTTGTGAATTACCAATTGTTATGGCGCCTAATTTGCGTCTTAACCGCGTTAAATACATGGGTTATTTAGATGTCGTAATGTATCATGAACCAACAAATACATTTAAAATTATCGATATAAAAACCAGTACTAAGGGTTGGAATAAATGGAATAAAAAAGATGAAAGTAAACAATTTCAATTAATATTATATAAATACTTCTTTAGTAAACAATATAACATTCCAATTGAAAATATTGATATTGAATTTTTTATAGTTAGGAGAAAAGTATATGTAGATGGTGATTATCCTCAAAAACGAGTACAACAATTTATACCAGCATCTGGTAAAGTGAAATTAAACAAAGCAACAACAAACTTACAGGAATTTATAAATAAAGCTTTTAATTTGGATGGGTCATATAAAGATACTATATTTAGGGCAAATCCAAGTAAATGGAATTGTACGTTTTGTCCTTACAAAGAAAGTACAGAATTATGCAATGCTGTTGGTAAGAATTTATAATCTGCATATATGTATAGACAAATATAAATTAAAATAAAAATTATGGCAAGTTCAAAAGACATGACACTAACAAGTGTAAAAGTAAAAAGTGATTTATTTGAAAATTTTAAAATTGAGTGTGTAAAACGTAAATTTAGTTTTCAAAAACTAGCAGACCGTTCATTGTACTTATATTTAACAAATGAAGATTTTAGAAAACAAATTAATTCACAAGTAAAGTTAGATATTGAAGATTAATAAAATTATTATTAAAAATGAAAGAAGGTTATATTAAAAAAGAAGAACGTAAAAAAATATTATTATTAACAGATGATATTAGAGTACACTCCGGCGTAGCTACTGTAGGTAGAGAAATAGTAACTAATACAGCCCACAGATATAATTGGGTTCAATTAGCAGGAGCTATTAAACACCCTGAAAAAGAAAAAATTGTAGATTTATCTAAAGCTACTGGAGAAAAAATTGGTATAGATGATGCTAGTGTTTTATTATATCCTTGTGACCATTATGGTAATCCAGAATTACTTAAAGATATTATTAAAAGAGAAAATATTGATGCACTATTTTTAATTACAGATCCTCGTTATTTTGAGTGGTTATTTGATATAGAACATGAAATCAGATCAAGTATTCCTATAGCATATTTAAATATATGGGATGACTTACCAGCACCAATGTATAATAGAGATTTTTATGATTCTTGTGATGCTTTATTTGGAATCTCAAAACAAACTAAAAACATAAATGAAATGGTTTTAGGAGAAAAAAGATGTAAAAATAAAGTTATTAAATATATTCCTCATGGTTTAGATAATAAAATATTTAAACCTATAAATAAATTTGATAAAGAATATCTAAAATTACAAAATAGTCTTGAAAGGGATGGTAAAATGGAGTTTAAATTGTTATTTAATTCTAGAAATATTAGACGTAAGTGTATTCCTGATACTATATTAGCATGGAAATATTTTTTAGACACTTTAAGTAAAGAAAAAAGATCTAAATGTCAATTAGTACTTCATACCACACCTATAGATGAACATGGTACTGATATACCAGAAGTAATAAGATTTTTATTTCCTGAAGATGATCACAATATAGTAATATCTCCTAATAAGTTTTCAACAGAACAAATGAGTTATTTATATAATTATGCTGATGGAACAATTTTGTTATCTTCTGCTGAAGGTTGGGGATTAGCTTTAACTGAATCATTATTAACTGGTACTCCTATTATAGCTAATGTAACTGGTGGGATGCAAGATCAAATGAGATTTGAAGATGAAAATGGAGATTGGATTGAATTTAATAATGATTTTCCTTCAAACCATAAAGGTACTTATAAAAAGCACGGTGAATGGGCATTACCAGTATATCCTTCAAATTTATCATTAGTAGGTTCACCTAGAACACCTTATATTTGGGATGATAGGTGTAATGCTGAAGATGCTGCTAATCAAATTAAAGCATTATATGATATGGGTGATAAAGAAAGAAAAAGAATTGGAAAAGTAGGCAGGAATTGGGTTTTAAGTGATGAAGCCGGATTTACAGCTGAAAAAATGTCTAATAAAGTAATTGATGGTATGGATGAATTATTTAAAACATTCAAACCAAAACCAAAATTCTCATTTACTAAAGATACAGATATAGATAGAAAAGTTTTAAATCACAAATTAATATACTAATATGAAGAATACATTTGTAATAAGTTGTCCAATAGATACTTACAGTGGTTATGGAGCAAGAGCTAGGGATTTTGTTAAATCTTTAGTTGATTTAGATAAATATGATGTAAAAATATTATCACAAAGGTGGGGTAATACTACTCAAGGATTTATTAAAAATAATAAAAAAGAATGGGGGTTTCTAGAAGAATTAATAGTACCAGGGTTACAAGAAAAACCTGATTATTGGTGTATGATAACAGTACCTAATGAGTTCCAACCTGTAGGAAAGTATAATATAGGTTTAACTGCTGGTATTGAAACAACTGGTTGTGATATAGAATGGATAAAAGGATGTAATAAAATGGATTTAATATTAACCTCATCTGAACACTCAAAAGCCTCATTTATTAATTCTCAATATCAACATAGTAAAAATAAAGAAGATATTTTAAAATTAAATAAGCCCATTGAAGTATTATTTGAAGGTGCTAATTTAGATATATATAAAATTATTAAAAAATTCAAAAACAAAGAATTATATGATCAGATAAATGTAATTCCTGAGGATTTTGCTTATTTAAATGTAGGTCATTGGATGCAAGGTAATTTTGGTCATGATAGAAAAAATATTGCATTTACTATAAAATCTTTTTATGAAACATTTAAAGAAACAAAAACACCACCAGCTCTTATTTTGAAAATTAGTAGAGTTAATGCTAGTATAAAAGATAAAGAATCAATGTTAAGAAAAATTAATGATATAAGAGATAGTATAGAAGGAAAAAATATCCCTTCTATTTATTTATTGCATGGTGATTTTACAGATGAAGAAATGAATGAGTTATATAATCATCCTAAAATTAAAGCTATGGTTAGTTTTACTAAAGGAGAAGGTTTTGGTCGTCCTTTATTAGAATTTAGTTTAATAGATAAACCAATAATAGCATCAGGTTGGTCTGGTCAATTAGATTTTTTACATAAAGATTATACGGCTTTATGCGGTGGAAAAATAAATCCTATTGATAAATCAGCACAAGTTAAAGGCATGTTAATTGAGGGCACACAATGGTTTGATGTTGATCATAATTATGTTAATCATTTTTATAATGATGTAATAAACAATTATAATGGGTGGGTAGAAAAAGCTAAAAATCAAGGTAAACATTCTCGAGATAACTTTAATTTTAATAAAATGAAAGATAAAATATCAGAAATTTTAAGTAGAAATTTAAAAGAATTACCAAAAAAGATGGAATTAAAACTACCAGGTATGGATAAAATTAAAATGCCAAAAAAGAATAAACTTAAAATAGTAAAATAATGAATAAAGATAATTTAATAAAATGTAATAGATGTGGAGGTGATGCTTGCTATACTCAAAAAGTAAATAAAATAACACTTTATTCTTGTTATGGGTGTGGCTT
>Ga0209630_10003221_pt1 | contig 14977 bp, 16 predicted proteins | sample COG_01_FD_184745 | JGI IMG/M metagenome (GOLD analysis project Ga0209630, IMG submission 184745) | Pelagic Microbial community sample from North Sea - COGITO 998_met_01 (SPAdes) (version 2) | ecosystem: Environmental > Aquatic > Marine > Neritic zone/Coastal water | place: Helgoland, sampling... | reverse complement strand
ACTTTTAAACAAGCAATCTTTATTGCAGCAATCTTTGAATTTCTTGGTGCATATTTAGCGGGTGGAGAGGTAACCTCTACAATTCGAAAAGGAATCGTCGACCCAGGCTTATATTCTGGAAATGAAAATATTTTTATAATCGGAATGATGTCAGCATTATTTGCGGCAGCCACTTGGTTACTTATAGCGAGCATTAAAGGTTGGCCAGTTTCAACGACTCACTCAATTGTTGGCTCTATTGTTGGTTTCGTAATTATTTCACTTGGTTTTAGTGCAGTTTCATGGGGAAAAGTTGGGCTTATAGCTGCAAGCTGGGTTACTTCGCCTGCTATTGCTGGAACTTTAGCATTTTGTATATTCCTTAGTGCAAAAAAATTAATCTTAGATAGAAGAGATCCCTCTCAAGCGGCAGTATCATTTATACCTTTTTATAGTTTTTTTACTGGTTTTACAATTGCACTTGTAACAATAAATAAAGGTTTAAAGTATGTCATCAAAGATAACAAAGAAGATTTAAGTGATTGGATATTATGGTTAGTCGGAACAAATACTGGAACTTTAATAGGTGCTGCAGTAATTGGTTTAGTAGTAGCAATTGTTACAGCAATTTTATTAAATGTTAATAAAGATAAAATCAGGGAGTACGGAGTTGAGTCAGCCTTTGCTGTCCTTATGATTGTTACTGCTTCTGCAATGGCATTTGCTCATGGATCTAACGATGTTGCTAATGCAATTGGTCCTATGTCAGCAATAATTAGCGTTGCTTCTGAAGGAGTTATTGGAGCAGAAGCAGCTGTAAGTCCTTGGGTTCTTTTGATTGGTGGTGTTGGTATTGTATTTGGGCTAGCCATGCTTGGTGGAAGAGTTATTAAAACTGTTGGCAGTAAGATTACCCACCTAACACCAAGCTTAGGCTTCTCAGCTGAAATGGCAGCAGCATCAACTGTTGTTGCTGCAACTTATATAGGGTTTCCAATATCAACTACCCATACCTTAGTTGGAGCAGTTATAGGGGTTGGTTTAGCAAAAGGAGTTTCTCATTTAGATCTTGGATCTATTGGAAGAATTATTCTTTCATGGGTTGTTACAATCCCAGCTGGAGCAACATTAACAGTAATTTTCTACTATCTATTAAAATTTATATTTAACGTTTAGTAATAACGAACAAGTAAATTTTGAATTCACATAGTTGTTAAAACTCTTTTCATAAAGTTATCTTTAATGTAACTAAAACGTAACAATTACCAATTAATCTATGCTTGTTTTAATTTTAATTAGAGGAAGTAAATTATGAAAAAAGTTGTAAAATCTTCACTAGCTTTAATTGTAGTATTCACATTTTCAATGAATGCTCATTCTGCTGCGAGAGATACAATTAAAATTGTTGGCTCGTCAACTGTATATCCATTTGCAACAGTCGTTGCAGAAAGGTTTGGTAAGAAATCAAAATTTAATACACCTGTAATCGAGTCTACAGGGTCAGGTGGGGGATTAAAATTATTCTGTAAAGGTATAGGGGTTCAACATCCAGATATCACGAATGCTTCAAGAAGAATCAAAGCAAGTGAGGTTGAAAATTGTGCGAGTTCTGGTATTACTGAAATAACAGAGATTAAGATTGGTTATGATGGAATTGTTGTTTCTAACTCTAAAGAGGGACCAAAATTTGGACTTACAAAGCAACAAATTTTTTTAGCATTAGCACCAATGATTCCCAATCCAAATGGATCTAAAGTTTTAATCAAAAACCCTCATAAGACTTGGTATGACGTTGATCCATCATTGCCAAAAATTAATATTGAGGTCTTAGGGCCACCGCCATCATCAGGAACTAGAGATGCTTTTGCTGAATTAGCAATGGAAGGAGGATGTAAAACCTTTAAATGGTTAAAAGATATTAAAGACCAAGATAAGGATCGATACAAAGGTATATGTAGGTCTGTTAGAGAAGATGGGCCCTATATAGAAGTTGGTGAAAATGATAATTTAATTGTTGCAAAATTAAATGCTAACCCAAATGCTCTTGGGGTATTTGGTTATAGCTTTCTAGATCAGAACTCTGATAGTATTCAAGGTTCCGCAATTGATAATGTTTTACCAACCTTTGAAAATATTGCAGATGGGTCTTATGGAGTATCAAGACCTTTATATTTTTATGTTAAAAATGCACATGTATCTTCAATACCAGGAATTAAAGAATTCTTGAGAGAATTTACGAGCAGAGCAGCTATTGGAGATTCAGGTTATTTATCTGATAAAGGCCTAATTCCAATGCCAGAAATTGAATATAGAAAATTTTCTTCAGCTGCAAAGAATTTAACACCTTTAAAAGATTTAGAGGAAGACTAATATAAGTTATTGATTTAAAAATATATAACTTAAATTAGTTTAACAAGTTCATAGGTATAAAAATTTATACCTATGTTCTTTTTTATAGGGAATTATTTTATGTTTGGATTGTTATTTATAATTCTATGTATCGGTTGTATATTTATTTATCATGCCGCAAAAAGACAATCTATAAAAATTAAAAATAGAGATGGAGCACTTCATTCACTGCCTAAATATTACGGATACTATGCAAGCCTTTGGTTTTTAGCACCAAGTATCGTAATAATTGTTCTTTATCTGTTATTTGCAGATTCATTTATAACAAGTAATTTAGTAACCACTTTGCCAGATGACATTAAAAGTCTTCCAGAAAATGAGTTAGTTTTAATACTTAATGATATTAAAAATCTAGCATTAGGAAACATGGCTAATAATTCTTCATTTACTGGAATTGAAGATGCAGCGAAATTTTATAACTCTCAATATGAAATTATTAATAAAGCAGTTTTTTATAGTTGTTTATTAATAGGTTTTTTAACATTCCTGTATTCTTATAGATCTATTACCTCAACTTACAAAGCTAGAAATAATATTGAGGGATTTATATTTATACTTCTACTATTTTCAGCCTGTATAGCAATATTAGTTACAGCAGGAATCTTATTATCAGTTTTATTTGAGGCAATAAGATTTTTCGAAGTTATAAATATTTCTGATTTCTTATTTGGTTTAAAATGGAGTCCGCAGATGGCAATCAGAGAAGATCAAGTTGGTTCATCTGGATTATTTGGTGCAATCCCTCTATTTGCTGGAACAATATTAATATCGCTTATAGCATTGCTTATTGCAGTTCCAATAGGCTTAATGACAGCTATTTACCTATCCGAATATGCAAATACAAAAGTAAGAGCATTTACAAAACCAATGCTAGAAATTTTATCTGGTATTCCGACAGTCGTTTATGGTTTCTTTGCAGCTGTGACTGTAGCACCTTTTATAAGAACTTTAGGTGCAAATTTTGGTTTAGATATTGCATCAGAAAGCGCTTTAGGTGTTGGTGTTGTTATGGGCATTATGATAATACCATTAGTATCCTCTTTATCTGATGATGTAATTTCAGCAGTGCCCCAAGCTATGAGAGATGGATCCTATGGTTTGGGTGCCACAAAGTCTGAAACAATTAAAAAAGTTATTCTACCAGCTGCTTTGCCAGGTATAGTTGGTGGTGTATTACTTGCTGCATCTAGAGCAATAGGAGAAACAATGATTGTAGTAATGGCTGCTGGATTATCTGCAAAACTTTCTTTTAATCCCATTGATGCAGTGACAACTGTTACAGTTCAAATAGTTACACTACTTACCGGAGATCAGGAGTTTGATAGTACTAAAACACTTGCTGCCTTTGCTCTCGGTTTAACATTGTTTGTAGTTACTCTCATATTAAATTTTATTGCATTAAAAGTAGTTAGAAAATACAGGGAACAATATGAATAAAGAATCTATTTCAGATGTTGTCAAAAAAAATCTAAACAAAAGATATAAAAGAGAAGCTAGATTTAAAAGGCTAGGGCAATTTAGCATTTTTGTAGCTTCAGCTTTTTTAGTGATATTTTTCTTCGATATTATAACGAAAGGATACACAGCATTTAATCAATCACAAATTTTTCTAGAGCTTGAGTTAAAAAGTGAATATATTGATCCAGAGAATACTGGAGATATTGAAGAAATTAGGTATGGTAATTTTGATGAGATTCTATATCAATCTTTGTATAAGTTATTTCCAGAAGTTAAATCTCGATCTGATAAAAGGCAGTTAAGAGAATTGATTAGCTCTGGAGCTGGCATCAAGTTACAACAATTGGTTTTAAACGATTTATCTCTTATCAATACATCTATTCAAATGTGGCTTCCACTAGATGATGAAATCGATATGTTATATAAAGGTTATGTAGATATTGATTCTGATGAGAATTCAAGAAGATTAACTAATTTACAGATAAGCTTCGCAGAAAAACTAAAAAATGATGGGTATGTAAAAAGTAAATTTAATAAAACATTATTTACATCTGGAGATTCTAGAGAAGCCGAGCAAGCTGGTATTTTAGGTGCACTAGTTGGTAGTGCTCTTATGCTTTTAATAACTTTTTTTGTTGCCTTTCCCTTGGCAGTTGCAGCTGCAATATATTTAGAAGAATTTGCACCAAAAAATAAATTTATTGATTTTGTTGAAGTTAATATAAACAATCTAGCAGCTGTTCCTTCGATAATTTATGGATTACTAGGATTGGCAGTATTTATAAATTATTTTGGCATGCCTAGGTCTGCTCCATTGGTAGGAGGCTTGGTATTGGCTTTGATGACTTTTCCAGTGATCATTATTACTGCTAGAGCTTCATTACAATCAGTACCACCAAGTATCAGAGATGCAGCATTGGGAGTAGGAGCTTCAAAAATTCAAACCATATTTGATCATATTTTACCATTGGCATTACCAGGGATTCTTACAGGTTCTATTATTGGAATGGCAAGAGCGCTTGGTGAGTCGGCACCCCTTATAATGATTGGAATGGTTGCTTTTGTTGTAGATATTCCATCATCACCCCTTGATTCGTCAGCAGCCTTACCAGTTCAAGTATTCTTGTGGGCTGACGCACCCGAAAGAGGATTCGTTGAAAAGACATCAGCAGCAATAATGGTTTTATTAGCTTTTTTATTGGTTATGAATTCATTAGCAATATGGTTAAGAAACAAATATGAGATAAAATGGTAATTATATGAACTCATTAATTGATAATGTAAATATTTTGGGAGACGATTTTAAAACAATTGGAAATTCATCTACTTCAAATGAAATTGTAATGTCTGCAAAAAACTGCAATGTTTTTTATGGCGACAATCAAGCGTTGAAGAATATTACTTTAGATGTTGGAAAGTCTGAAGTATTAGCGCTTATAGGCCCATCTGGATGTGGTAAATCTACTTTTATAAGATGTCTTAATAGACTGAATGACACGATTCAAGATTGTCGCATATCAGGAAATATAACTCTAGAAGGTAAGGATATCTATTCTTCTGATATGGATGTTGTTCTTTTAAGAGCAAGAGTGGGTATGGTATTTCAAAAACCAAATCCATTCCCAAAATCAATATATGAAAATGTTGCCTATGGACCTCGTATACATGGAATGACTTCAACAAAAAATGAGCTAGATGATCTTGTTGAAACATCTCTTGATAAAGCTGGCTTGTTAGAAGAGGTAAAAGATAGACTTAATGAAACAGGCACATCTTTATCTGGAGGACAACAACAAAGACTTTGTATTGCAAGGGCAATTGCAGTACAACCAGATATTATTCTTATGGATGAGCCTTGCTCAGCGTTAGATCCTATAGCTACTGAAAAAATTGAAAATTTGATAAATGAACTTAAGAAAAACTATGCAATTGTCATGGTTACTCACTCAATGAGTCAAGCAGCAAGAATTTCGCAGCGCGCTGCATACTTTCATTTAGGGCATTTGGTTGAAATTGATTCAACAACCAAAATATTTAATCAGCCTGAACACACATTAACTCAAAATTATATTTCGGGAAGGATGGGCTAGGGCCTAAATATATCATGGTTCACATAAATGTAATTTTTCTTTTTAAAAAATTCTCTTTGTTGTAACCACAACGTAACATTAGATATTTATATTTATATTTGTGTTTATTAGTATTAACAATTTTTTTATAGGAGTTATTAATGAAAAAGTTTTTACATGTATATATTAGTTGTTCGTTTTTATTAGTCTTTCCATTTTTGATAGGGGCAGAACCTGATTTTTATGGAAAGATAAATGTAAGTTATGAGAACGCAAAAAAAAGCTCTGTCCAGGATACTGAATTTAAAAATAATGCATCTAGAATTGGTGTTAAGGGAAAATTTGAAATAAAAGAAGGTCTAAATATTTCCTTTCAGATTGAAAATGAAATTGATCCTACTGACGGAAGAGCAGATGGAGATAAAGTATTTAAAGAGAGAAATACATTCATAGCTATTGAAGGAGATTTCGGTAAATTTTTAACAGGAACTCATGATACTGCTTTTAAATTAGGCCAATTAAAGGTTGATCTATTTAATGACACCAGAGCTGATATTAAATATATATTACGAGGTGAAAATAGAATGAATAGCTTTATTGGATATACAAGTCCTGAGTTAATAGATGGCCTTAATGTATCTATTAATTCAATAAGCCAATCAACTGGAAATGGAGAATCCTTTGCTCTAAATTATGCAAATGACAAAATAAAAGCAGCACTTGCTATTGAACAAAATCTCAAAGGTTATGACGGTCAAAGATTTAGCATCATGTTGCCTCTTGCAGGAATTGACTTAGGTTTGCTCCATCAATCATCTAAAAAATTATCGACAGGCAAATCTTACTCAGGTCATGTTGTTAGTTTGAAAAGAAAGGTTTCAAACAAGGGGAGTGTATATGTTCAAAATGCCGCATCAGATATGAAGATTGTCTCAGGTAGCCAGAATTCTATAGGCTATACCTATAAAATAAATAAAACCACTAAAGCCTTTGCACATTATTCAATTCTTAATAAAGCAGATAGCGCAGACGATATTACATTTGCATCAATTGGTTTTGAATATAAATTTTAGCTAGTTTTTAGCATTTCTTAATTTACTTTTTTCAACATTTGTCCATAATTAGATTATGGGCGTAAGTGCTAAACAAGAGAGAAGTAAATTAAGGGTAGCTAAAATCATTGAAGCTGCTCATCAAATACTATTAACTCAAAACATAGATGACATAACAATTTCAAATTTGGCAATTCATTCAGATTTAAAAAGAACTTCAACTTATAAATTTTTTGCAAATCCTGATGATGTTAAGCTTTTGCTTGTTCAAAGGTATTTTAAAGAATGCTCTGAAGAATTTCGTCAATCAGATAGTAATCACGAATATGAGGACCTTTCCAAAGCCTTAGAGGAGTCAGTTGTAAGAATATTTAATTTTTTTACTACAAATATTGGAGCTCAAAAGATCATATTACAAAACACTGTAACACCTCCAGTAGAATCTAAGATATTGCATCTACTCTCACAAGAAGTTCTCTCTTTTATTGAAAAAAATATCAAGTTACCTTCAATGTTTAATAAAGAAGGAGTTTTTCTTGTCATGGTTCAAATAATCATATCTATTTTTTCATTAAATATTAAAGAAAATGGTGAGCTGAACCAGATTGGAAAATCAGAAGCGCAAAGAGCTTCTTATTCATATTTATTGAGTTGTATTGCACAAAAAGATTAGCTCTATTTATTAACCCTTAAACAAGAGATCTTATTTCATGTTAATAATATTTAAAAAATTTAATTTCTTTTTAATGGCCTTTGTCTTTTTTAATCTTGAATTAAAAGCAGATTTCATTGAGATAGCGCCTAAATATGAAACTCCAGAGATAGCGACTTCAGGAGATGCAGCAGATGATCCTGCTATATGGTTTAATTCCAATAAACCTAATGAATCAATAATCTTTGCAACAGATAAAAGAAGTGGGGTCTATGTTTATGATTTGAAAGGCAAAAAACTAGGTTTTACAGAACTTGGTAATATAAACAATATAGATTTGAGAACAATAAATGAATCTTTAAGCTTAACTACTTTTATTGTTGGATCCAATAGAAGCACCCAGTCAGTTGATGTATGGATAAATAAAGATAAATATATTGCAGAAGATGTTGCTAACAAGACATTTGCTCTCTCTAAAAATCCTCAATTACAAGCACAGTCCAATATAAATATTTATGGAATATGTGCAGGTAATGATCCTGAGCTAGGTTTAATAATCTTTGCTACCGAGGATGGTGGGCCTAATGTAGAGGTTTGGCAATATATCAATAGCGCTCTTAAATTAATCCATACATTTAGTAATAATGGTGAATCAGAGGGCTGTGTTTATGATGATGAAAATAGAACTCTATTTATTTCAGAAGAAAATATTAATGGAGTTCTTAAGGCATATAAGCTAGAAAGCTCCTTAAATTTTAATAATCCATTTGTAGTAGATTCTCGTGAAGGTAATATTGGAGGAGATCCAGAAGGTGTTGCTATCTATAAAACTTCTTCAACTAATGGTTATGTGGTTTTATCTTCCCAAGGTGATTCAAAATATAATGTTTACAATCGAGAAGCACCTTATGAATATATCAATAGTTTTAGAGTTGGGTCCTCAATCTATGGCTCAATAGATGGCGCAAGTGATACTGATGGTGTTGCTATATTGAGTAATAAACTCAACAGAGATTTTCCTCAAGGTCTTCTAGTTGTTCAGGATGGATACAATAAAGATAAAGGAATTGATAAAAACCAAAATTTTAAATATGTCTCATTTAGAGATATCTTAAAGAAATTACAGCTTTAATTTTTTTACAAAGTTTATAACGTCTTTAGCTAAGATTTCTGGATTCTCATTTGCAGCAAAGTGGCCGCCTTCAAACTTATTCCACTGAATAACATTATAAATCTCTTCTGCCCAAGCCCTGGGGGGTTTTATAATTTCGTTGCTAAATACTGCACCAGCAAAAGGAGCTTTAACAGGATTAAAAGAAAAACCAAATTGCCCATTAGCTTTATATATTCTAGTTGATGATGTAATGGATTCAGTAAACCAATAGAGAGAAACAATTGCTAAAACTTCATCTAAATCTAGCATTAATTTATCATTTTCATCATCAGTCCAAGCATGAAACTTTTCTATAATCCATGCAGCTAAGCCTATAGGAGAATCATTAAGACCATATCCAAGTGTTTGAGGTTTAGTGCTCTGAATTGCATAGTAACCATACCCACTTGATTGATATTTCTGCTGATTTTCTAATCCTTTTATTTCCTCTTCATTCAATCCTTCAAGAGGGTCAGTGTCTGTTGGTGGCCATGCAATTACTAAATTAAGATGAATTCCTAAACAGGACTCTGGAAATAATTCAGCTATCCATTTACTTATAGTTGCTCCCCAATCTCCACCTTGAACAACATACTTGTCATAACCTAGCTCCAGCATTAATTCATGTTCAAGCTTAGCTATCTCCTCAGAGCTCATGCCAGGCTCAGATGCTTTATCAGAAAATCCAAAACCTACAAGAGAAGGGCATACGATGTGAAAATCCACTTCAGGATTATTTTTTAAGATAGGAATGATTTTTATAAACTCTTGAATGCTTCCAGGCCAGCCATGAGTCATAAGTAGAGGTATAGCATTAGGATTATCAGACGGAGAGTGCAAAAAATGTATTTTTAGACCCAAACTAGTTTGGAATTTATAGCTACCAATCTTATTTAGCAGACTTTCATGATGACGCCAATCAAAATTGTTTACCCAATAGTCGGCAACACTTTTCATGAACTTTAAACTAGTTCCATGTGACCACTTTTTGTCATTCACTTCATCAGGCCAGCGAGTTAATTTTATCTTCTCACGCAATAACTTAATTTCAGATTCTTCAATATGTATTGGGAAATTTTCAATCATGTTTATAACCTCTTTTGAGATACATTATTTTATCTATGTTTATTTTTCAACTGCTATAATTCAACCCACTTATGAATCTAGAATCAATACAAGAATTTTTAATTAATAATATTGAATACTCCTGGATGATTATTATGTTTTTTGCTTTTGCAGAATCTTTTTTAATTACAGGAATTTTTATTTCTTCTGCAATTCTTTTTTCTATATGCATTTTTTTATACAACTTAGGCGCTTTGAGTATTTTTAGTATTGTTCCAGTTGCAGTGGTAGGGGCACATTTAGGCGATATCTCAAGCTTTTTTTTAGGAAAAACATTAGGCCCTCAAATTTTAGCTTCAAAAGCACTTACTAAAAGAAAAAGAACAATCAGAAGAGCGCAAAAATTCCTTGATAGATTTGGTCCATATACCGTACTTTTTGGAAGATTTGTTCCAGCTATTAGAGCACTAACACCTTTTTTGCTTGGAATTTCTGATGTAAAAGCTGTAAGATTTTATATAGCAGATGTAATAGCCTGCTTATTATGGGGTACTGCTTTAGGTTTTCTAGTAATAGGCATTGGCTCTATTTTTGGATAAAACATTATGATAAATATACTAATTCTATTTTTAAGCATTATCGCTGTTGTATTTTTATTCCAGCAATTAATCAAAGCAAAAAGATCTGGGAGATTTGTTCAAATACTAAGAGACCTTTTTGTTGTTTTACTTGCTCTAGCAATGACCTCAGCTATTTTTTATATAGTATTTAGATTAGTAATAAGATTTGTTATCTAAGATTTTTTAAATGACTTTATTTCAAAAAATTATCGATAAAGAGATACCAGCAGATATTGTCTATGAAGATGATATATCTCTTGTTTTTAAAGATATCAATCCACAAGCTCCAATCCACCTTTTAATTATTCCAAAAAAACCAATAGTTAAAGTGTCAGATGCTTCCAAAGAAGATAAAAATTTATTAGGGCACTTGATGTGGGTTGCAGGAGAAGTTGCAAGAGAAATGGGCGTTGAAGATTCTTTTAGATTAGTTGTAAACAATGGTGCAAAAGCAGGACAAAGTGTATTTCATGTCCATGTTCATCTTTTATCAGGGCGACCATTCTCGTGGCCACCAGGTTAATTTTTTAACCTACGTAAAAAACAGATAAAACGCCAAGTGCAATAACCATAGCGCCAATACCTAATACAAAGAATGCTCCGTGTCTTATAGTTTCTGAATCAGTATCCATAATAATCTCTCCCTTGATAAGAATATAAAAAAAAATATACATATATTCAAGTTTAATCTATATATTTTGTATATAGATTTTCCACGATAATAACCTTATTTCATGACTGGTTTCGGGTTATCATTGCTCCAACATAAACGTCAGTAGGATATTTCTTGAATGACAAAACCTAAATTAAATACTGAATCAAAGGCGTGGATAGCTTACGATGCAGGGAATTCAGCTTTTGCAACAACTATAGTTGCGGCATTCTTCCCTATTTTTTATACAGAATTCTGGTCTTCTGGCGTAGATAGCCTTGTCGCTACATCCTATTACACTTGGACAATTACAATTAGTAATTTAGTATTATTATTCTCAGCGCCTATTATTGGCTCTATTACAGACTTATCTAGAACTACAAAGAGACTCTTTACCTCTTTCACTATGATTTCTATCTTTTTTGTAGCTTTATTATTTACATTAGAATTAGGTGACTGGTTTCAAGCTTTGATCTTTTTTGGTATTGCTAATTACTGTTTTTCTGCTGGTAATATTTTATATGACAAAATGCTGGTACAAATTGCGCCTCAGTCGCAGTTAACAAGAATATCAAGTCTGGGATTTGCTTTTGGTTATTTAGGCGGGGGCATGCTTTTCTTAGTGAATGCAATTATGACTTTATATCCAACATCTTTTGGACTTGCTGATGCCTCTGAAGCAATCAGATGGTCTTTTATCATGGTATCTATTTGGTGGAGTTTATTTTTAATTCCTATCGCTATCCATTTTAAAGATAGAGGTATCGCCCTCTATGAAAAATCTTTAATCAAGGAATCAACATTTAAGGTCTTTGTTACTTTAAGAAATATATCAGAGTATAAGAATGCCTTTCTTTTTTTATTAGCTTTCTTTCTATATATAGATGGAGTTCATACCGTTATGTACTTAGCATCTACCTTTGCTATTAATATTGGATTGGAAAGTAGTGCTGTAATTATCGGGTTGATTCTTGTTCAATTTGTAGCATTTCCAGCTACCTTAATTTGGTCCAAAATTTCTGCAAAACATGGAGATAGATCAGTTATTAATTTTTGTATCATTGTTTATATAGGAATTGTGGTTTACTCAACTACGCTGTCTTCAGCAGCAGAATTTTATATATTAGCTGCAGGTGTTGGATCAGTTCAGGGGGGAATTCAAGCTTGTTCAAGAAGTCTGTTTGGTAAATTAGTGCCAGAAGAAAAAGCGGGTGAATTTTTTGGATTTTTTAATACTTTTGGAAAGGCCGGTGCTTTTATAGGTCCTGCTCTTGTTGGCTTGTTCATTTTTATTTTTGATAGCATTACTATTGCTTTGACTCCAATTATTTTGTTATTTGTTGCAGGTGGTTTAATAATGTTAAAAGTTAAGGAGCCTGATGAAATTACTTAGTAAAGAATCAATAATTTTTTATAGTATATTAGGAGCTTTTGCAGGATTTGTTGTAGCTCCATTTATTCGCAGCTTATTGGATTTTAGCTTTGCTATTGAGATCGCAATTACAACAGCAATAATTCTTCCTATGTATTACTTTGCAAAAAAGTTTTTCGTAAATCTTAAGACGAAATATTTTTCTTAGCTAGAAGTTGCTTAAGCTCTAAAGGCTTATCAGTGATAATTCCGTCAACTCCCATAGATATTAATTTATCCATTGTTTTTAGATCATTAATAGTCCAGACGATAATTTTCAAACCTTTTTTTTGAACATAATTTATAAATCTTTGGGTCACTATTTTTATTCCATATTGATATATTGGTACTTGAAGGCATTGTCCGTGAATTGATTTATTGTAGAGACCAAAACTTGCAAGCAGTGTTTTAATTATTTCTTTAGGACCCATTGATATACAAATATTTGGGTATAAATTTCTAACCACTTCAAGCCTTTGACTTGAAAAGCTAGCAATACAGACCCTATTGAGCGCATTACATTCTTCAATGACTTTTAGGGCAGGCAATGCAACATCATCCGTTTTAACATCTATCTGAAAGAGGGTATTTGGAAGGCTTTCTAATACAGATCTCAGAGTAGGAATTTTTTGATCAGAAAAAATTATCAGCTCATCAACTTCTTGGCTTGAAAGCTCATTAAAATTTTTCTTTTCTCCAACGATTCTCGATAAGTCTTCATCATGAAATATATAAGGAATGCCATCAGAGGTTATTTGGACATCAGTTTCAATATAATCACAACCTATGTCATGAGCATACTTAAATGATTCTAGCGTATTCTCATTTGCTTCCAGCGCACCACCTCTATGAGCCAAAACTGCCATACCTTGAAAATCTAAATAATGTTTCATTTGTTAATATTACTGTAAAATAACTATCAAATTATATCCTAATGACTGCACGTGAAAAGATTTGATTCTATTAGACCTTACACAGACTCAGAAGTACAAACTGTACTTCAGCAATTATCAACAAATAGCGACGTAGTAAGAGCTTTTATTTCAGCAACTAAATTTAGCTTTTTAACAAAAATCCCTTGCAGCAGCTGGATTGTATCTAAAATACTTCAAGCTAAAATAAAAAATATTCATACAATTAAAGATTATCAATCTATTTTTGAGAATTTAGTTAGCAATATGATTGATACAAAAACTTCAGGTTTTGCTTGTGATGGCTTCGAGAATATTAAACCAAATAAGTCATATTTATATATATCTAATCATAGAGACATCGCAGTTGATCCAGCGTTGCTAAATTTTATGCTTCATCAAAATAACTTTAAAACAACTAATATCGCTGTTGGAAATAATTTAATGAGCGAAGCTTGGGCTTCAGATTTAATGCGACTTAACAAGAGTTTTATTATAGATCGCACAGGTAAATCTAAACGTGAAATATATCAGGGACTCAATTTAGCATCTGAGTATATCGAAGATAGTATTTTAGAAAAAAATGAACCAATCTGGATTGCTCAAAAACAAGGAAGGGCTAAAGATGGTATAGACAGAACAGATCCAGCTTTATTAAAAATGATTCATTTAATTAACAGAAAATCTATCCCAATTAGCGACTATTTCAACTCTTTATGTTTTATACCTGTATCAGTTTCATATGAATTTGATCCCAATGATTTATTCAAAGCAAATGAACTTTATGCAATTAAAATGCATCAAAAATATATTAAAACAGATAAAGAAGATCTAAATTCAATTGCTAATGGTATTTCTGGTCAAAAAGGTTTAGTTAATTTAAACATTGGCTCTCCTATTAATTTTACAGATAACAGCTATGAGGCTTGCGCTCAATTGATAAGCAGATCAATACTTGATTTATATCAATTACAGCCTTCAAATTTTGCAGCATGTGAAATACAAAATATTAAACACTCACTTAAATGCAATTTCTCTGAAGAGCAAATTGATTTTGCTAAAGACTATCTTGAAACAAGAACTAAAGGATTAGAGCCTGGAATTAAAGCATTGCTATTGGAGCAATACTCTAATCCAGTAATACAAAAAGAAGCGCTATAATTTAAAAACTATATCCTTGCTCGTTGTGCTCATTAATATCAACACCTTCAGCTTCGACATCTTCACTCACACGAATATCTGTAAAGACACTTATTGCTTTAATTATTAAATAAGTTGCTAAACCAGTCCAAGCAGCAATTACAGTAATTCCAATTAATTGAGCTTTCAATTGAACTAAAGCACCGCCTTCAGCTATTCCCGCTGCTCCAGTACCCAAAAATCCATCTGGAGATCCAAGAAAACTTATCATAACGATGCCAAGCATTCCTCCAACTCCATGAACTGGAAAAACATCTAATGAATCATCAATGTAAAAATATCCTTTAATCGCTTGAGTTGCATAAAAACAAATATATCCAGCCATAACACCAATTAATAATGCACC
>Ga0209630_10003219_pt1 | contig 14983 bp, 14 predicted proteins | sample COG_01_FD_184745 | JGI IMG/M metagenome (GOLD analysis project Ga0209630, IMG submission 184745) | Pelagic Microbial community sample from North Sea - COGITO 998_met_01 (SPAdes) (version 2) | ecosystem: Environmental > Aquatic > Marine > Neritic zone/Coastal water | place: Helgoland, sampling... | reverse complement strand
TAAGTTAGGCATATTAGCATCTAATTTATTTGCTACTGTTCTGTCTTTTGTTATTGTATCTCTTTTAATTACAATAATGGGTAACATAATAGCACCTTTTTTATCTCTATAATACCCATCACGTTGGAATGATTTCCATCTTTCAGGAGCACCATATATTACTGGTACTTCTCTACGTTGACCATTTTGATATACAAATGGTTTTATTTTATTTTCAAAATAATAAAACACAGCTTCATCTATATCTTTAACACCTACTGAAAATTGTTTAGTATCATCATCTTTAAAACTCATTTGTGATGATCTATTATGTTGTATACCTGTTTCGTTATAATTTGGATTATTAGGTATAACAGCATCATTAGGGTTTCCTACTCTACCACGGTTTTCTATCCCACTAAAAGCATCGTGTTTTTTTTCGCTTAAAGTTAATTGTGATTTTGGTATTGGTTTTCTTGGTTTTGCCATTAGAATCTTTCTTGATATGGTGAAATTGCTACTTTATCAGCAGGTATGTAATATGTAGAAACTAAAATTGATATATTATTACCAAATTCTTCTAACCCTGGATTTAATGGGTTTAATTGTCCATCAGAATCATTATTAGGATAATCTGGATTTTTACCTCCCCAGTATTGGTTAGAGACTGTACTTTGTACTCCATAATATCCTTCTTCATATAAGATAATATCTCCTACTCTTGGGACAACATCTTTTGCTACTAAATCATCTCTTAAAAAATAAAATTCAATTGGCTGGTTATATTGAATACCTTCTATATTTTCCCCATATTCTTGATTAGATCTATTTATTAAAGTATTAAATAAGAAAGGACCATTATAATATTTTTCTTCAGCTGCTTCACCGTAAATATTAACTTTTGTCTGTTCTAGTTGAAACTGGTATATTGCTGCTTGTTGAGTAATAATGTTACCCATTACTTCTCTATTTAAGTGCCTCATAAGGGACCAGTCCCTCTGTCTAGTAAACATTGCCATATTATGCTATATATATTGTGTAGGGCACTTGTTGTAACTCAACCATCTTTGATTCAGCTTCAGATGCTCTTCTATTTAATAATGCTTGTCTCGATGTTTCATCAAGATATGTTCTTAATCTTTCTATTAATGCTGTTTTTTCTGCTGTTGCTGCTGAAATTAAATCACCTTGATTTAGATTAACTTCGGCATTCGGTATAGGTATACTACTATATTTACCTCTTACATACCCTAACATTTCTTTACATAAAGCTAATGAATATTCAAAAATCCAACTTCTACCTACTGAGTTAATTTGATTATAATCAGGGTTAGCATATGGGGTATTTGATACATTTGTTACTCTATCATTCATTAATTGTATTGAACTAGAAACTCTTTCATCTCTTAAAATATACTCAAACCATACTTTACCAGCTGAGCATATTTCATTTAAATCCGTTTGTTGAACTTTAAATACAGCATCTCCAGATACTCCTGAAAATCCTAATGATGTTAAAGTTGCTTGATCTACTGTTATTAAATCATTTACTACATAACCACTACCTGTAGTTATTACTGTTATTTCTGTAATTACTGAACCATTTCCTGTAATTGTTCCTGTTGCTCCACTACCTGATACTGCTGTTAATGCCGTAGCAGCTGAGGTTTGTGCTATACTGGCATTAGGTACTGTTGTAGCTGGGATTTTATCTCCTATGATTAAAGAATTTCCTAAAACTATTGAATTTGAATCGTTTCCAGCATTAAATTCTGGGATTGGGAATATTCTTAACTTGTCATTTTTAATTTCAAATGAATAATTAGACATTCTAACCATTTCATTCATTTCTATTTGTTGTATTACTTGTAAGTCATAATTTAAAGGGGCCATTAAATAACCCATTCCTTGACCAAACCCTCCAAATCCAACAATACCAGCTGCTACTGCTCCTCCAAATCCAAACCCGTTGTAAGGATCTAAATATCTTGCTGATGCTGGGAATGGTGGTTGATAAAATACTCTTTTTACTTCTAAACCTAACATATATTGTGAACCAGTATACCCACTAGCTGTCATAAAAGTTGAGAATGAATAATCTTGTATACTTGAAGTTAAATCAAATGAACCTGAGTACCAAGGAACATTTCCCCCTGAACCTGCTTCTGCACCATATTGTTCTGTTAGTCTTACTATAGGCTCAAAACTTGGTGTTATAAGCGAATGGTTTAAATCACTACCAGTGGACGATCCCTCTAAAGATAATTGATTATCTCGTATTTTATACGCGTAAATTTCATTACCATATGTTGTTACAGCCTCTTCAAAAGCAGTAAACATAGAAGAAGATTGTAATTCAATATCTGTTAGTGGGTATCCTAATCTAGAAGCAACAAATTTTGCTACTTTTACTGCATCACTTTTAAATTCTGAATCTGCATTGTAAAACCCGAAAGGGACTGCGTCATCATTCCAGATTGGGCAACCATCATAAATTGGTACATTCATAATTAGTATTTTGTTATAAATATGAAATATATTTTTATTATTATAAATATGAAAAAAAAAGCCCCGCTAATGCGGGGCTTAATTTTTGATCTAAATTAATCTATGATTATAGAGTGTTTAAACCGTTTACTTCGATAGTACCATAAAATTCTGGTCTAACCATCTTCTTAGCATAACGAGTTAATAGACCTTTTCTTGGTGTGAAAGTGTCTGGATCGTATACTAGTGGAGTCATGATTAACGGAATATATGGAGCGAATACAGCACCACTTTCAAGGAACTGAGAACCTCTAAATCCTAAAAGGATTTTGTTTTCAGTCATGTAAGGGTTTTTGTAAACTTTATATCTACCATTGATTGAACCAACTTTTTGTACACCAAATGCGTAGCTTGCTTTAGCAGCATCGCCATCTGAATCAGCAGCAAATCCTGGAATACTTTCTAAGATTGTACCTACTGTTGGAGAACATACTAGGAAGTTTGCACCACCTCTTAATGTTTTCTGGTGTATAATGTTACTCAATTTTTGGATTTTAGTTCCTAATGTTTGGAACCATTGTCCTTGAGAGTTGTAGAAATTTAAATCACTTGTAGCTCCTGAAGAGTGTACAATTGATCTGTTGTTAACAGCTGACCATACTTCTGTTCCAGCAGCAGCGTCTTCAATTAACATACTTAAGATTTCTAAATCGATCTCTAGTGAAATATATTCACTTAAGATTGAAGTTAATTCAGCTTCAGCATCTAATGCATGGTATGCATTTAAATCCTGTGCGAATTCTGGAGTCCATACAGCTTTAAGTTTTCTAGTTTTAGCAACTATTGCAGATGATTTCATCTGAATGTTGATTTCTGGAATAACTTGGTCTGGACAACATCCTGCTGCATCACCTGATCCGCTTTCGTTGTTGTAAGCGTTAGGTACTGGGTTTCCAGCTTCAAAGTCACCTCTGTACTTATCAGTTGGTTGGATTTGGTATACTACAGATACTGGGTCTCCAGCCGCAATCTGAGTTACACCGTTGTCTACTGAAGCAGAAGCTACGATGAAATATACGTGTCCTTCACCTTCGTATCTAGTGAATGCAGATAATTGGTGTCCTTTTGAACCTGTAATTGTCATATTCAAGTTATCCTTTGCTGGGTCAGCTTGTGAACCTGAAAATAATTGGAATCCTTGAACTCCTTTAAAGTCTGCAAATGCTAATGATGCTGTTGGTACACCTATTTTTACGTATACGTTATCAGCAGCAATTGAAGCAGAATATTCTGAATCATAATCCATATCCTTCCAAGTAGCGTTTGCTACTGTGGTTAATTGAACATTAGTTGTAGCAGATTGTGTGTTTTGGACAGAATATCCAAATCTACCAGCACCATAAAGACCACCTTCATTTGTGTTACCAAATGGAGCAGTATTTGCAGTTGTATTACCATATAAAGAGTCTCCTGCTTTAAATGGTGTTTTGTCGTTTCCATATTGGAAATCTAGGAAAAATACTAGACCAGAAGGTAAGTTCATTGGTTGAACGCTAACAAATTCTTTTGCTGCGATCTGTCCAAATACTTTTCTTACTAATGGTAAAGCAACTCCTGCCCACTGTCCACCAATGTTGGTAGCAGTTTGGCTTTGGAAAGTTCCTGAAGAGGCTGAACCTCCACCAGTTGAACTTTGCTCAACAACAAGTTGTTTAGCTTGGTTTTCAAGAATGATACCCATATTGTTTTTGTGGGAACCATTTAAACCTTCTAACAAACCTGTCTTTTCCCACTTACCAGCTAATTTAGCTGCATCAGACTGTAAAGACTGATATGGGTTAGCGCTTTCTAAAAGAGAATTTAAGCTCATAATAAATAGTTTTAAGTTTTGTTAATAATTATTTTTAAATTAAACCGGCTAGCTTACGCATACGGTTATAAACATCATTTGACTCAATGATTGGTTGTTTTGCTACTTTTGGTTCTAAACCACTAGCTTTTGAAGCTGAACCTTTTTTGATAGATTCATTAATAGGAGATTTATCTAATAAACCTTCTGATAATGTTTCAAAAATTGTTTTTGCTTGCATTACATCCTTCGCTTTGTCAAATGCTTTTAATACCTTAACCTTTTTACCTTCAGTTAAGTTTTTTGCCTTGAAAATTTTGTTAGTGTAAAGTAACTTAGCATTTAAAAGGTTAACTTCATTTAATTCAACTTTAAGCGCTTGAATTTCTTCCATTGCTTCTTTGAATCTCATTTTTTCAGTTTCTTTTTCGATTTTAGAGTCATCTTTGTCTCCATCCTCGTTTCCGACACCTTTTTCACCTTTTACTCGAGATTTTCTTTCGTCAATCTCTTCTTTAGCTTCGTCTACTTTTTCACTTTCATCCATTTCTTCTTTTTTGGCTTCGTCGATTTCTACGTCTACGTCTACATCCTCAACATCTTCAATTTCAATTGAGTCTTCAACTTCAACTTCGTCTTCTACGAATTCATCGCCCGGTTCAATTTCTCCGTCAGCGACCATGTCTTTAATGACATCCTCGATAAATCCTTTAAGGTCGTCTTCTGACATATCTTCAAGGTCAATTTCCTCGTCGTCCATGTCTTCTTTTTCGTCCTCCATTCCATCTTCGTAGCCTTCTTGTTCAGCGTCAGTTCTTTCATCTTCTTTCATTGGATCAGCCTTATCTTTTTTTCTTTGGCTCATATCCTTGATGTCTTCTTTGTCTTCTGAATTTTTTGCTTCGTCAATATCTGAATTTTCAAGTTCAGCTAATAGTTCGTCTAAGTTAACTTCGTCTTCTTTAACGACTTCGTCTTCTTTTTTCTTACCTTCAGCTGTTACTTCTTCAACTTCTTCTATTTCTTCTTTTTTAACATCTTCGTCATCCATTTCCTGCAATTTAGCAGATAATTGGTCTTTCAAAAATGGTGTAAAAGCTTCTTCTAGAGCAAGTTTGGCGTTTGCGATTGCTACTTCCTTAACGGATTTAGCGTCTGCAATGGCCTCTTTTAGCAAATCTCTGTTTGTTGCCATAATCCCAAAATTTAATTGTTTGTGAAATACGATTATTAAGAATCGTAATAGAAATATAATTTATTCACACCATATAAGAGATGGTGTATTGCGGTTATACGTATATGAAAATATCTTAAAATTAAACTATAGGACAAGAACCCTTAGAACAAAGGATTTCATGTACTATGCTATTAACTTTAGTATAATCATATTCGAAAGTTTGTTTACCTTCTTGTAAAACACCCATAAATGAACCTGGATTAGATGGTGTTGAAACAAAATCCCAACATAGTAATTCAAAGTCATCTTGTACTTCCATTACTCCACCTCGTTGTTCTAGTGAACCCATACCTCTAGATGATACACCTACTGTAACACCATTTTTAATAAGTTCAGTTAATATGTTTCCGGAAGGAGTAGGTAATATTTCTATTTTACCCATTACATTATCTCCATCCCAATTCCATTCAGTTATAATATGAGAAACATTTTGTAAATTTATAACTTGTGACTCTGGATGGTCTAGTTCTCCCATTGAACGTCTTTCTTCAATAAGAGTTTGATATTTATCCATTTCTCTATTCCACAATTCTTTAGAGTAATAACGTCCATTACCGTTTTTTACTTCGGCAGACGCTAATATCCCTTCAACAATTATATTACCATTTTCCTTGCTAACATTTTCTGTTAGTTGGACTGGTGATGATTTAAGGGTGTGAGTTTCAATTAAGAGTTTTTTACCCATTTTTTATTTGTTTAGGCTATACGCACCTGTTGATTGTCCTACTTTTTTAGGATCACGTTCACCTGCGGGTCCTTGTGTTGGGTTATTTTTATCATTCCAGCTTTGAGCATCCATTTCTTCTAAATCTTCTTCATTTACTCCTTGTTTAAATTTTTCTAAACCAGAATATGATTGACCAACTGCAGGATTATCATTACTATTTTCATTACTACCTCCATTACTACCATAGTTTGAATTAGCATTACTATCTTCATCTACCATTTCTTTTCTAGCATATTTTTTACCACAAGATTTTTCATACACTTTTTCCATTCCAGCTTTTTTCTTTTCTAAAAGCTTAATTTCTCTTTGCATTTCTTTCATTTTAGACTTATCAATTAATTCTTTAAGATTTTCATCTTCATTAATTGAATTTACTCTATCGTTTTTTTCATCAATGTGATTATGTAAAAATTCTAATTGAGCTTCCATTTTAACTATATCACTAGCTTTTCCTATTTCAGCTAATTTAGCATCAATTGATTCTTTTTTAGGTTTTTTAGCTTTTTTATCTTTACCAGCTTTTTTCATAGACTCTTCTTTGTCTCCATCTCCATCAATATCCATAAAATCTGGTTTAGCGCCTTCAGCATATAATGAATTATGATACTGAGATCCTGCTTGACTAGCTTGAAATTCATCTTCAGCCATCATTTGTCTAATTGCATTACCTGATTGTGCTGCTAATGAATTTGGGTTTCCTGTAGTTACTACACCGCCTAATCCTTCTTTAATAAGTTTTTTGTATAATTCTTCTTTAATTGCTTTCATATCTGTTGATCCTTCTTTAAGTTTATCGCTATAACCGCTTCCGCCGTATGTTTTACCTGAGTTTTCTTCTACTTTTGATTCTTCGTATCCTATACCTGCACCAAATTGACCTTCTTTTACGTAATGTAATTGATCTTTAGCTAGGTTTTTAATTACTTTTTCTTGTGCTTCTGCTAATGATAATTCTGGGTTTTCTTTTATTTCATAGTAAACACCATTCATCATTTCCTGAGCATTAACATTATTAATATTATCTACTTTAGGAGAATAATCATAATTTCTATCTTGAATATTAATTACTTCTTTAGCTGTTTCTTTTTCTTCAGCTTTAATTTTTTCATCACCTGCTTTGTCATTTTCTTTTTTTTCTACTTCAATATTAACAATTGGTTTTAAAGCTTTAGCTTTTTCTTCATTAACGAATTGATCAAATTTATTTTCCCAAGCTTGTTTGTTTGGGTTAAAGTCTTCAGAAGTTAATTTATTTATTGGTTGTAATGTAACTACACCACCTAATTCTTCATTTATAATGCTTTTATTCTTTAGAATAGTTTCAGCATCTTTAAAAGAAGTAATATTGCTAATTAAATTAGGATATTTATGCTTCGCTTCTTTTAAGAATAAATCTTTACGACCATCGCCTTTTAAGATTTTAGTATATTGTTCCTGTAATGTTTTCATTTTTATTATTTTAATAATGTTTCTATGTCGCTCAAAAAATCGTTAATTAAATCTGTAGGTTTAACAACAGCAAACGTGTCTGGTTGTTCTCTATATACTTTAATTGTTTCTATTTTTCCTTGACGTAGTTGTTTTTTAATATTATCTAATCTATCTTCTATAGTATCAAAAGCATCAATACGTTTTTTTTGGTATTCTGAGGCTTTATCTTCTTGTTCTGCTATCTTATACTTATACATATTAAAAAAGTTTTTTAACTTCAAGTCCTGAACCTTTTTGTACGTAATTACCATTTTTATTTTTAGGAACTAATTTATACTTAAATTGTTTTACATAAGCATTATCTTTTACCCCATCTTCACTAGCCGCTGGGCCAGGTCCTAATGTTGCTCCTGGGTCTTTTTCTTCACCTAATGAACTTACCATACCTGATGGCATTCCCATTTTAACTTTCTTTTTCTTTTTTGTTGGTTTAAATGCATATGGTGTTAAATAAGCTCCGGCTCCACCTGAAGTAGACATTTCTTCTACATCTTCCTCATTCATAGTCATTCGCTTATAATCCTCTGGGTATTCTGTACGTAAATGAGTTCTAATTTTATTTCTAATTTGTTTTAATTCTTCATAAAACATTCTAAATTTTTCGTCATCTTTTACTTTAGTATAAACACCTTTAGCTGTAGAAGCAGCATCAGTTACTTCATCAAATAATTTATCAAAATTAGGTAAATTGGTTATTTTCCAAGATACTTTACCACTTTCAGGGTTAACAGCGTCAACTGTAAATCTAGTGTCTCCATCTTTAGAATAAGTTACATCACCAACTTTATATCCACCTTGTTTAGCTAGATTAGGAGCTGGTGCTTCTTTAAGCTTTAATTTGTATTTGGCCATTTGCTGTTTTTATTTCATTTACTAAATCATAGTATTGTAACAAATCAACTAAATTATTACTGTTTACTTTATCAGTTTTATTTAATTCAGTTAAAAATTTAGATATTTCTGTTATTTTAACTTGTGTAGCTTTATCTTTTATGTTTTTAGATTCGGAATTTAATAAATCTTTTAACTCTGTTATTTTAATATTATAAAATTTTCTTAACCCAGGAGTTGAATCTACTGAATTAATGAATTCTTTTAATACTTGTTTTTGATCAGAAGTTAAAGTATCATACTTATCATTAAATCTTTCTAACATTATTTTTTGTGTAAGAATTCTAGTATCTTTATCATATGTAGAATATTCCTCTAATACTAAATCTTTTTGTTCTGTTGATACTTTATCTTTAGTTAAAAACTCAATTAATGTTATTTTATTATTTACTAATTGGTTAGTATCTACATCTTTATTATTACTTACACCTTCTATTAATGTATATAATGCAGCTAATTCTTTATAATCTTTAATTTTTGCTCCAAAGAATGTATTTAAATCATAGTGATTTTTTATCTCATTAATTAGATTATACTTTTGACGTTTTAATCCAGATTTATTAAACTTAACTGAGTTATCAAGAGCAGTATTAATGAACATAGTTGCTCTAGATTCATTAATTACTTTAGATTTTAGTATCGATTCATACAGTTTGTACTCTCTACCTAATTCAGATTTAACAAAATATTTCTTCAACAAACCAATAGCAGGTGAATCATCACCCTTTAAAGTGTCTGCAGTAATTTGTCTAACCAGTAATTCGAAAAGAATACCTGTATTCTTATACTTTGAATGTTTTATTTTCATCAAAAATATATTTATTTATAAATATTAACCTTTTAGTTGAGATTCATCAAGTAATTTACTATCATCTTGATCTTGTTCGAATACCAATTGTTTTTTGTTTATTTTTTGAAACATTTCCTTATTTTTTAGAAATGTTACCTGAGCACTTTCAGATTCTCTAACACTGGGTCTTCCATCACCATCATTTTTATCAGTGTCTTTCATTCGTCTTACTCCTAAAGGGTCTTTTCCAAAATTATTACTTTGTTTTCCTCTATTAGTAATTGAATCTACTGGACGTCCTAATTTAGGATCATCTTTAGCATATCCATCTGGTACATTTGCTGGATCTGATTGTGTTCTACCTAAACCATATAATGATGCTAAATCATGTGGAGTACCATAAGATTTACCTGTTGAAACAGGATCATTACCTTCTGCTTTAATTTGTTCTAACCTAAATTTACGTTTAGCATCTTCTCTAGCTAAATCTCTATATTCATCATATTGGTCTTCACTAAAGTGATAGATATTATGATAAATCCAATCAGACGGTACTAAACCTTGTTCTAACATTGTACCTGCTAATTCAGCTTTAGATTTTAATAACTCAATTCTTTCTTGATCATATATAATAGATGGAGTAGTCATTGATAATTCAAAATTTGTCAATGTTTCATCTGTATAACCTTGAGTATATAAATGTACTAAAGCTATTTTATTTAATTCTGATAGTAGTATTCTTTGTATTCTATCAATTGTACGAGCAAATCTAATATCCTCGGCTGCTAATGTAGCTTTACCTTCTATATTTTCATCATATCCTAAAAATGCTTTTGGTATTTTAAGTGCCGCAAATAATTTTTCTCTTAAATATTCAACATCAGCAATACCATCATACTGTAAACCAGGTGTAGTATCAATTTTAGTTGATTGATCATTACCTCTAACAGGAATATAAAAGTCTTCCATCATGTTTTGCATGTTGTACTTTAAATTATATTCACCTGTTTTTTCATCCATCATAGGAGTACGCTTCATGTTTGAAATAGTTTTTTGCATAAATGCTTCTACTTCATTTGGTGGTATTGCTCCAACATTTACATAAAATATTCTTTTTTCTGGTGCGCGAGCAATTCTATGAATTAACATAGCGTCTTCCATTAATGTATATTGCTTAAATAATTTTCTAGCTGGTTCAATATAAGCTCTACCATAAGGTAAATAATTAACATCACCCACCATTCTAAAATGAGCCATTTCGTAATTATCATAAATAATAGAACCTTTATCATCAGGACCTGCATCTAATTGTTGTCCTGGTACATTATAATACCCGTATGAACTACCAGCAAATCCATCAGGGTTCCATTTATATTTAATTTCAGCTGGGTTTTCAGGATTTGATCCTTCAATTCTTTCAATATGATAAGCTGTGTAAGGTATTACATTGTAAACACCAAATTTTTCAGCTATATCTAATTTTAAGAAGAAATCCCCATACTTACACATTTGTCTAACCCACATCCATAGGTTAAATTCTACGTTTAATACATCATAAAATAAATTATATAATAATTTTTGTATGTCTTCATTTGAGCTTCTAATTTGAAGCACCTCGCCCATATCATTTTTTAATGTACATTCATCAGCTACAATATCTAAGGCAGAAGCAATAATCGCATCTTGATCCATTACATCATATTCTGAGTATAATTGTGTTCTTAAATATTGATAATTTAAGTTAAATTGAGCCCCATATAAAGAGGTAGGCATAGTAGAGTATACTCTATTAAACCTATCTATTAATGAATTCGTTTCATATTCACCTGTAGACTGAATATGTCCTGAATCTATGGTTTTTATTTGATTACCTCCTACATTTCTGATTACTACATCTGTAGAAAATAATCTCCTTAACCTCGAAAATACGCCTTTATCTGCCATATTAATATATAATTATTGTTATAAATATTACTATAATAACCAACTGATATCTTCTTTTCCATCAGGTGTGTCTATTTGGTAAGGATTTTTTACTTTTCCATATCCTCCGCCATAACTTCCCTGATAAGGAGTTCTGTTGACTGTCATATTATTTAATGATTGTTTTGTTAAATCTATTCCTCTTTGCCTAAATTTTAAAGCTGTGTCTCTAATGTACATAGCAATACTAAAAGCCATAACCAAATCATCATTATAACCTGATTGAGCTTCTGGTCTTCCATTACGCCATATAAATGTTTTCATTTCTTCTACTAATCTTTTAGATTGTATTGTTACTCCTTTATCACTAATGTATTCTTGGAATTTACCTATTACCATAGGTCTTGTTCTTGATGACATAGTAAATCCAGGAACCATTTTTGAATGATCTTGATATTTATCAAAATACGAATTAACATTCGCTTGGTCACTCTTTTGTGAATAGTAAAGATTAGTATATGCTCTATCTATTACTACTTGTATAGTTGCCCAACCAATATTAGCATTTTCTATTACTAACATTGCTTCATTATATTCAGTAGCTAATCCAACTAATAAATGTCCATATTCTTTTGTGCCTAATTGGCCTTTATATTCAGCAACTTGCACATTTGTTTCTACATCAATTACATGGCATGCAGAATAATCTTTACTATCACCTCTAGATACGTCAGCTACTACCATATAATTTCTACTATAATCTGGAGATTCCCAGACCCATAAATTTTGGTCTGCTCCTCTTCTTTCCATAGGATCTTTTACATAAGTTTTTTCATAGTAATCTATATATTCAGGATAAAATACTATATCACCAGAGGTACTAAAATCACAATCACATTCTTGTGCTGCCATTCTAGGGTCACCTAATAATTCATCTTGTTTTTTTCTCCAAGCATCATCTCTTTCAGGATGTACATACCAAGGTAACTTAATAGGTAAAAAATCATTTTCACCCGATTCTGCCCTTGTCCATGTTTGGTGAAACCAATTACCAGTACCATAAGGAGTACTTAATGCTATACAACCACCACCTGTTGCTAATGTTTGTTGAGCTGAAGCCCAAATCTCTCCAATATTATCAATAAAAGCTGCCTCATCAATTAGTAGTAAAGATACTGCTTCTGATCTACCCGCATCACTTGAAGCTGAGGTAGCTTTAATTTGTGATCCATTTTTTAGTCGTAGATTTAATTTATTATTTTCAGCCGCATCTACTTTAAGCCATGAAGGTAAATTTTCATACATAAATTTTACCTTTGTAACCATGTTTTTAGCTGTTTCTTGTTTTGTCGCGATACATAGAATATTTTTATCTTTATGGAATGTCATTAACCATAAAGAATGTGCAGCTGATAAAGTTGATATACCTAATTGTCTTGATTTTAAGATAATCGAATATGGGTTATCTTTCATTAATGTTAATACTTTTTCTTGAAACGGGTAAAGATTAAATTGTATGCGTCCACGTTGTGGATGCTGTATATAACAATATTTACGCATAAAATGCACAGGATCTTTAGCACATTTAAGATATTCTTGACGTATTACTCGTTTTAAATCTGCCATATTTATTTTGCTAGTAATAATATACCCGCAGCAACTAAAATTCCAGCTCCTGTTGTCAGTTTAGTTTTTACTTTTTGTTTTTTTAAATCTAATTGAAGTTTTTCAGATAATTCCTGAGACAAAAGTATTTGGTCAGATTTAGTATTTAGCATATTTTCAAAATTTATAACTCTTTCATTTAATTGGAATATAACACTATCTTTAACAACTATTTTTGTTTCTAATAAACTTAACTTATTAGATAATAATTTAATTTCTTCCTTTGCACCATCACCTGTAATTAAATCTTTAATTACTAGACGAGCTATTGGTTTTTTTAATTGAATCTTCGTAGTGTCTATAACGCTCTGTGAAAAACCTTGTAAGCTCATCATTACTAAAAGAATCAACGGAATTAACTTTTTCATTTACTTTATATTTTAAAGTGACAATTTTTTTATCTTGTTTGTCTATCTCTTTATCTAATTTAACAATTTGTTGATTTAAAGTATCAATTTTATAAACTAATTTGTCATTTATATGATGTAATGAATCAACTTTTGCTTCTAAAGCATTAATTTTTAAATTGTAATCCTCTACATATTGTTCATCATTAATTAATACAAAATAAATTAATGCACTACCTAAAAGTAGAATAATCCCATAACTAACAAATCTTTCTCTAGACAACATCCTTTTCTAATTTATCAACTAAAGACTCTAATTCTTTTTTCTTAGCAGTTTTAGCTTTTAAATCATCTTTAATTTTTTCTTTTTCAACGTCATCTGCAGCTGAGTATTTTCTAGCTAATGATTTCATTTCTGTTTCTAGTGCTTTTTTAGCTTTAATTGCTATATCCAACTTTTTATGTTTTCCTCTAGCTTTATTAGCTTGTGCTACTGCATCTTTATCGTCTATATCATCATCCTCTTCTAAACTATCTAATTCTTTTTTTAAGTTTTGAACTGCAGCTGTAGTGTCTTCTACTTCTTCTTTAGATGGAAGTTGTTCAGCTATTGCTTCTTCGGCTTTTGCTACTTTTTCTAATTTAGCCTTTGCTATTTTTAAATCTGCTACTTTTGTTATACTTTCATTTTCTTCAGCAGAAATATCATTCCACGCTTTTAGAATAAATTGTGCAAATCCTTTAGCATTAGTTATTTTAGCATTTGCTTTTTGTCTAGCTATAGATGGTATTTCAATGTCCACATCTTCTTCAGATATGGGAGACAAAGCTTCAATAATATTTTCCTTTATAAACTTATTTAAGTCAGATCTTTTCATTATATTGTAGTTTTTATTATAAATATGTTAAAGGCCTGTAATATTCAATATTTGTTGAATTCGTTCCTCTGTAGATCCAGATATTTTTTCTACTATATTACATCTATGTCCATATCTTTTAATTAAAGTTGTAATAGTAAAATCAATTAAATCTCTGTAATGCTCATCTGTTTCACGTACTCCATTATCTTCAATTTCTATCCCATGAGGAGATATATAAAATATATAATCGTATTCTCTAATAAATTCACTAGCATAAGTTTCAAATGCTTCTTTATCTTGATAAGGTATTGATTTAGCATTCATTGTAAACGCCATAACATCAATTATAGTTCTATCTGTAATAATATTATCTTGCATTAATTCACCACAACGCTCAGCTAAAAATACAGTTTGACCTTTTAATGTTGAATCTGTATTTAATGGAATACCTAATGACATTAAATGTTGACTACGTTCAGTTGCAAAATTATAATTTTTAAATTGCTTTGTTTTCTTTAAAGCATTTACTAGTGTAGTTTTTCCCACACTCATTGTACCACATAAACCTATTTTCATATTTTTAATTTCTATGATTTTGTCCTTTAGGTGCTGGTTGTTTATACCATGGCAGCCCTGTTTGATTTCTTATTGCTTCTTTATGATCTTCTTTTGTATAAGGTATACCATAAAGATAATATTCACCTTTTCTCTCATTGCCCTCAGGTATTAATGCTGGT
>Ga0209630_10003218_pt1 | contig 14985 bp, 10 predicted proteins | sample COG_01_FD_184745 | JGI IMG/M metagenome (GOLD analysis project Ga0209630, IMG submission 184745) | Pelagic Microbial community sample from North Sea - COGITO 998_met_01 (SPAdes) (version 2) | ecosystem: Environmental > Aquatic > Marine > Neritic zone/Coastal water | place: Helgoland, sampling... | reverse complement strand
GGAGGACGAGATGGAGCGCGTGGAGAGGGAAGCCGCCAAGGGCGAGTGAACGTGGAGAGGGAAGCCGCCGAGGGCGAGTGAACGCGAGACTGACGAAATACACGACTCACGAACCGAACACGACCTGACTTACTGACTCATAACCTCTGACTCATCACACTGTTAGAACTGTCTGCGAAACGCGACGCGCGAATCACACAAATCGTCGCGCGATGGGGTCAGGGTCGCGCTATCCCCCCGTCAGGCCTCAGTACGACCTCGTCACGCACGCGAGGCTCCCGCAGTACAAGTACTCGCCCGACGCTCCCGAGAAGCTCGCGGGAGGGGGGCAGACGATCGTGCCGTTGGCGGACAGCGGCATCAAAGCGCTGGGGGGCTGTCCCAGGCGAGTGCGGAAGAATTCCGCTTCCGTCCCCCTCGGTCGTCGACCCGACCGGGCGCCGTATCCCTCGAGCCCGCCGACGTCGCCGCCCTCGGCGTCGCCATCGCACCGCCCGTGCATCAATCACCGCCGCTGACGCCGTCATCACCCCGCTCTCCACCCACGCAGCGTCGCGCTCCCCGAGGGAAAGACCACGAACTCGGGCACCGTGATCCGGACGTACAAGCACCTGAACATCCGATCGAAACTGGAACCGCACGAGCGCTTCTCGAAGCCGGTCACGTCCTCGATGGAGGTGGGGTGGGGGATAACACCTAGGTGATGGGCGACGCGCGACGAAGAGGAGCGGCGCGAGGTTGTCGTTCGTCTCGATGTAACTGATGTACAACACTACTAGAGAAGGGCAAAGGGAAGTTCCGCGACTCCAAAGCCGCGAAAAAGATGAACCAGTGGGCGGGCGGAAGCCTCACGTAGAATACGGTAACCTTGCCATAGAAGAGCGACGTTGATACGAACGTCAGATGCATATGCTCGCGCTCAAGAACCCTCCGGCGTCGCCGCCCGCGGCGTCCTCGCGACGATCGCTCCCGCCTCCCTCCGGATCTCTCCCGCCTCCCTCCGGATCGCGCGACGCGATGAACTCGCGGTACCGCGCGTCTAACCGCCTCGCGCGGTTACACGCGCCGCGCAACTTCTCGGGCGGACACACGTCGCCCGCGGCGCCGCTGATCTTCGCCGCGAAGCTCCGGACGATCGCCGCGCACACGGTGCTCTCGTTCAGTCCGTACGTCTTCGTCCACGACGGCCTGACGCACCACCGCCGCAGATACCTCTCGATGACCTTCCCATTTGAGTACGCGGAGAACCCGTTCGGCCCGCCAGGGGAGACGTCCGCGAGACCAGACTCGAGCAGCGACTTCGCCGTGTGAACAGCCCCGGCGAGGATGAAGTCGCACGGGTCCGGGTCCGAGCCGGGGGCGAGGAACCCGCCGTCTCCGCGCGCTTCGCACGCCACCAATACGGTAACGCACCTCGAGATGGCCTTTCTCACCGCGGTCCGGCACGCCTCGCGGATGTCGTCGGCGTTCACGTCCGGCTTCGCGCCGTCGTCGTCGGTCAACGCCATCGTCTTCACTTCCTCCTCCCCGAGCGTCTTTTTGAGCATGAACGCGAGAATCTTCCTCCCGCGCGGCTCCCGCGTGCCGAGCATCCGCGGCGCGAGACCGCCGAAAATGAGCGGCTCCGCCATTTTCGCGACGGCGTCCTCGGACGTCTTCGATTTCACCACCGCGCGCCGCGCGACGTCGCCGTCCGCGAGAATCGCGTTCGCCTTGCACACCGCCGAGCCTCCCACCCACGCGTCGAGATCGTCGCGATCGCCGCCGGGGGTTCCTTGCATCGCGGGCGCGTCCGCGGGCGCGTACGCGCGCTTATACCACTCCCGCGCGCCTTTGACGTAGTCGATCCTCACGAGCTCCCAGTCCACGCCGCCCTCGGCGAGGAGCAAACCTATCCTGGAGCTATACGGGCAATACGGCACGAGAGGCGACCGCGGCGCGCCGTTATCGAGCCCGCCGCGTTCGCCGTACGACGCGCGCGCGCACCCGCACGTGAGCCGCGGGCATCCGGGCGTCGGCGTCGTCGTCGGCGCGGCGTCGCCTTCCATCGCGTATTCACCCTCTTCGACGTCGTCGACGTCGACGTCGACGTCGACGTCGACGACGTCCGTCCCGTCCACGCGTCCGGCGCGGTCGCACTCGCGCGCGGCGTTGAACCGTTCCCACGCGATCTTCGGCGCGCCGGACCTCTCGTCGACCGAGATGACGTCCTCGAATTTCCCGCCGAACACCACGCTGCCTTCGCCGTAGGACGCCGTCGCGCACACGTCGCCTTTGAAGACGTCGTCGAATGCTCTCAACGTCGCGTGAAGAAGCATCCGGCCTCCGTCGCCGTCGCCGTCCTTCCCGAACGCGCGCCGCAGCGCCCCACTTCGTAACAGCGGCAACAGCGGCGACGTCTCGTCCACGTCGTGCACGACGGTGTGCACGCCGCTGATCACGCTCGGACGCGCGACGTTCAACGCGACTCTCTTTGAAAACGTCTCCCCCTCGCGCGTTACGTGCCGCCGCAGCAGCGCGAGCGATATCTCGTTCGGGAACAGCTTGTTGCATCGCAAGTTTCCGACCCTAAACTGCAGGCTCGGAACGCCGTCGCGGCATCGCACGACGCCCACGGAGGACCACACGATGTCCCCGCGCGGGGATTGAAACTTCGCCACGATCGCGGACAACACGACGAGGTTCACGCCGACGCCCAACATCTGCTGCGCGACCGCGATGAAGTGCCCGAGCGTCGACACCGGGACGACGTTCCCCGCGCTCATCGTCACGACGTGCGCGGACGCGAACCGAAGCGCGAGCTCGAACTGCTCGGGGTCGTGCCCGCGCGAGTCCTCGAGATCGTCGTTCACGTTCACGAGGTCGAGTCCCGTCGCGACGACGCCGCAGAGGAGTATCGCGACGGCGTACGCCGCGGACGCGAGCGCGAAGCAGAGGTACCAGGACCCTTCGAGGACGAGGAAGTAGAGGTACGTCGCGGAGAAGCGCGCGGACGCGCGGCTGTGCGCGGCGGACGCGGGTTTCGTCTTCGACGAGTTAACATCGCCCCGCGAGGAGGAGGAGGAGGACGACGCGGGCGCGGCGCCGCTCGTTAGGTGCTTGTGACTGCTCGCGCGCCGCGCGGACGCGAGCAGCGCTTTCTTCGAGCTGCCGACGCGCTCGACCGCGCGCGCTGACGACATGAACGAGGCCCGTCGCGCGCGCCTCACGAGTGGGTGGGGCTCGAGAAAGATCCATCGTTGTCGTTAAAAAAAATTCACTCCAGTCAGCGCCACGACAGCAGTCGGCGGGCGGCCCTGGCCGCCGCCCCCGCTACCACCTAGGTGATGGGCGACGCGCGACGAAGAGGAGCGGCGCGAGGTTGTCGTTCGTCTCGATGTAACTGATGTACAACACTACTGTACGAGCACGCGGGCGTACGCTGAATGTGTCGAGGGCGTTTTGGTTTCCGCGCCGCGTCGACCGCCGTCGCTCCCGGTCGCGCGCGCACGACGCGACCACGACTCCAACAGACCATCTACTCTACTCTTCCTTCGCGCCCCGCGCGTCGCCGCCTTCGGCTTCACCGCCGCCGCCGCCGCCGCCGCCTTCCTCCTCCGCCATCGCGCGAAGGACGTACGACCCGACGACGCACTGCGCGGCGGCGACGGCGCACAGGCCGCTGACGGTGGCGTGCCTCTCCGCCTCCTCCGCCCACACCGACCATCCGAACGCGCTCGCCAAGCGCGGGAGGACGAATCGCTGCATCGTGACGTACGTCGCGAGCGGCGCGACGACGATAGCCACGGAGTAGAGCAGGAGCTTCCGGATCGTATCGCCGCGCGGCGGCGGCGGCATCGCGACGCGCGATGCGATGCGTCGCCGTCGCTCGGTCCGAGGGTCGACGCCGAGCGGATCGCGGCCGCGCCCTTCGCCCGTCCCCGTCCCCGTCTCCTACAACAGATGGAGCTTGAACGCGAAGATGAGGACGAACGCGACGAGCGCCCACGCGATGTATATCGGCCACGCGAAGTCGTCCGCGGGCTTGGGCTTGTGCGCTCTCCGCGCGCGGTCGCCTCCGAGCGATTCCTCGTCGGGCTCGGCCGGCGCGTAGCCGCTGACTATCTCCTTGTTGATTCGACGGCGTCGCGCCCCCATCCACGAAGACGGCGACGGCGACGGTGCGCGTTCCTTCGCCGCTCGAGTGCGCCCGGGTCGCGCGTCGACGCGGGGGTCGTTGTGGCTCCCGCCTCCGCTTTCTCGCGGGATCTGAAAACAACAGAACAATCCAATCTGAAAACCGCCCCGAGCGCGAGCGGGCGTTCGAGGAGGCGGGCACTCGTCCGGGCGCGCCCCCGCGCGAGTCCCCGGGTTCTTCCATCCATGACGACGGCGGAGGAGGACCCGCCCGCGATATCCGCGCCCGTCGCGCAGAAGGCGGTCTCGTTCGATCCCTCGAGCGCGAAGCTCCTCGAGCTCGAGCGGAAGCTCGCGGCGAAGGACGGCGTCATGAACGAGGGCGTCCTCGCGACGCTGCAGCAGTACGTCGCGAGCGGCGGGAAGCCCGCGGCGGCGATCGAGCTCCTGTCCGAGAACTACCGCGGGTACGCGCAGATGACGTCGCTCGTGTGCGGCTGGCTCGCCGCGACGGAGGAGGGCGACGGCGTCGGCGGGGGAGGGAAATCGAAGCGCGCGTCGATCGGGCGAGGCGGGAGCGCGATCCCGAGCGCTTCCGCGGCGGCGTCCCCGAGCGCGCACGTCGCGAACTCAGGCGCGGCGAAGAGGGAAGGTGGCGTCGGCGATCACGGGGACGATCACACCCCGCAGGGCGGCGCGACAACAAAGCCGCGGACGCCGTTCTCGCGCGACGGCGACGGCGGCGATCGCGCGAACCAAGGATCCGCGGGGAATCTTCCGTCGCTCGCGAAGGAAGCGGCGGCGAACGCGACCGCGCACGCGCTGAACGACTGGCGCACGCGCGTCCGGCACGACGAGATGCACTTCCTCGAGCAGCTCATCAAGAAAAAGTTTGACACGAGAAGGGTGGACGCGGTGAAAGGCCGCCCGCAGTGGCTCCAGCGTCTGCTCAACTCCGATCGATGCCGCGCCGTGCTCTTCGCGCTCGCGGAGGCGCACCCGAACTGCCTCCTCATCACGATCGCGATCCAGCACGCGTGGCAGCACGGCCACGCGGACGAAGTCCGCGCGCTCGGCCCGGCCGCGGCGTCGTACTTTAGCATCTTCCACGAACTCCTGGCGTACCACTTCCGGTCGTTGATCGACGCGGGGGACGACGAAGAGAAACGCGCGCTCGCCGCGGACGCGATCAAAACCGCGTGTTGCCAGTCCCTCGCGACGTACTTATTCGCGCAGATGATGCTCGCGGACCTCGCGGGCGGCGGCGACGCTGGCGTGGGCGGCGGGGGAAGTTCTAATTCGCAGGTGAGGGCGCTCGCGGTGAGGATATCGCAGGAACTCGAGACGACGGCGGCGGCGGCGCACGGGTTGAGCACGGTTCGAAAAATCGCCCCGCTGCTGTGCGCGTCGGACGCGGACGCGGCGGCGACGGAGGCGGCGGGGGAGCTCCTCCTCGCCGCGGCGGAGACGAGGGAGAGGCAGGAATTCGGCGGAGCCGGCGGCGGCCTCCCCCAGGGCATCCTTCGAAAGTTCCACGACATGTACCTCGGGGACGCAGACGCGGCGGGCGCGACGAAGCCGTCGAAGGCGCCGCTTCGGCACCCCGACCTCCTCCGGTCGCTGTTCGACGACGCGTTCCGGTGGGCCGGCTCGGGCGGGGTCGTCCGCCCAGAGTCGAGGGACGCGTGCGTGGATCTCCTCGTCCTCGCGACGACGGTCGGCGACGACGAAGCGACGACGACGAAGGCGGCGCTGACGGAGACGTTGTCGACGTGCGAACGCGCCGCGCGCGGCCAACAACCGAACGTCGCGGCGCTCGGCGAGCTCGTGCAGATCCCCGCGGTCGCCGCGGGGGTGCTCTCCTGGGTTCGAAGCGGGTTAGGAAGCCCGGACCACTACCGCGACCCGGTCCGCGCGAAAGCGTCGAGCGCCGCGTACCTCTCTTTGGCGGAGACGGTGGCGAAGCGTTCGCCGCGGTTTCGCGCGGAGGTTTTGGACGTCGTCACCGTGGCGTTGAAAGCGATGGGGAAGGCGCAATCCGAGGAGCTGCACCTCGCGGTGATGGACGTCGCCGTGGAGGTGGTCGCCTGCGGCGTCGTGCTCCCCGCGCTCGAGGTGGCGACGAAATCGTGGGCTTCGCTCGTGGATCCGTCGCACTTGCGGTATTTCGTCGGGGAGGTGTTGGAGTTCACCGCGCCGCCGTTTAGCGGGGATTTCGCGGGGAGCGTGCTTCGGTTGCTTCGCGCGGCGGGGACGCGGCGCGGGATGCTTCCGTCGATCGACGCGTTCGTGAGCGAGCTCGTGGGTCAGAGGATGAAGGGGGGGTTGGGGCCGGGGTTAGGACGGGAAGAGGGCGCGATTTTGGACGCGCTGCGCGGGGTTCGGCGGTGAGCGCGGGGAGGTAGCGTGCACGTAGCGTGCACGTAGCGTCACGCTCGGGGTGCACGTAGCGTTGAAAGGTGATCTGGGGTGAACTCGACCCTAGATACGACGTCGGAACCGATGAACCGTGCGACGCTCGCGATCAACGCGTTTCGGATAAAAATTTTGCCTTCCGTGCGCTTTCTCGAAAGCTGCTCGAAACGCCGTCTTCGCGCACACATCCGCTCGCCTCACACGCGACACGGTACAAGTCGAGTCATCATGGCCTCCCTCATGATGTCTGCGTTCAGCTCCAAGTGCGTCCGCGCCCTCGAGTTTTTCCCCGAGTCGCTCGCGCGTCCTGCGCGGCGCGTGCGGCGCGCGATTCCGGCATCGCGGCGATTTCAGGGATGTAGGGCAATTTAGCCGCAACGCGGCGAGGGTCGGAATGCGCCGCGCCACGGCGCGGTCGTCCGTCCATCCCACGTCGCGGCGGGCGCCCTCATCCTGTTCGATCCCTTCCACAAAGATCGTCGCGTCACTTCGCGACGCGCGCATTCGAACGCGTCGCTGACGACATCCTCGCCCCCGTTCCGAACGTCGAATCTCTTCTCCGCAGGACGGCGGCGCCGATGGGCCTGCCCCGCCAGGCGTCCTCCAAGCTTCCCGGTGCGCGTTCGCTCGCGTTCGACGTCCCCGCGATTCACTTCCGCGACGCCGTCGTGTTCATCGCGACATATTAGACGCGCGTCTCGCGTTTTACGACGCGCGGAGACGTCGCGCGCGCGACGCGCCGCGCGTTCCGACGCGTCCGCGGACGCCGCGTTTCGGCGCGCCGATAAAAAAGAAGGCGGCTTCCATTCCGACGATTCGATTCGATTCGATTCGCGACCGAAGACTGACGCCCCGCGCTCCCTTCCCCCAAACCCACCCGCAGCGTCCTTCCCCGCGCGCCGCGCCGCGCGCAAGGTCAACACGACGACGACCGCCGCCGCGAAGAAGCTCTACTTCAACGCGGACGACGGCGCGGCGCTCAAGAAGATGCAACGCGGCGTGGACAAGCTGGCGCACGTCGTCGGCGTGACCCTCGGCCCGAAGGGCCGCAACGTCGTCCTCGAGTCCAAGTACGGCTCGCCGAAGATCGTGAACGACGGCGTGACGGTCGCGAAGGAGGTTGAGCTCCAGGACCCGGTCGAGAACGTCGGCGCGCGTCTCGTGCGTCAGGCGGCGCAGAAGACGAACGACCTCGCCGGCGACGGCACGACGACGGCGACGGTGCTCAGCGCGGCGATGATCACGGAAGGGATGAAGATCGTCATGGCGGGCACGAACCCGGTGCAGCTCACCAGAGGCATGGAGACCACGGTCAAGGAGCTCATCGGCGTGCTCAAGGGTCTGAGCAAGGAGGTGAGCGACGAGGAGCTCGCCAGCGTCGGCGCCATCTCCGCGGGCGGCAACATGGAAGTCGGGACCATGATCTCGGACGCGATGGAAAAGGTGGGTCGCTCGGGCGTCATCACCCTCGAGGAAGCGCGCAGCGTGGACAACAACCTCATCGTCGTCGAGGGGATGCAGTTCGACCGCGGGTACGTCTCGCCGTACTTTGTGACGGACTCGGAGAGGATGACGTGCGACTACGACAACTGCAAGCTCCTCCTCGTGGATAAGAAGATCAAGTCGGCGCGCGACATGATCACGATCCTCGAAGAAGCCATCAAGGTTGGATTCCCGCTCCTCATCATCGCGGAGGACATCGAGCAGGAAGCGCTCGCGACGCTCGTGGTGAACAAGCTCCGCGGTGCGCTCAAGATTTGCGCGCTCAAGGCGCCCGGTTTCGGCGAACGCAAGTCGCAGTACCTCGAAGACATCGCGATCCTCACCGGCGGCACCGTCGTGAAGGACGAGCTCGGCCTGTCCCTCGACAAGGTTGGCGTCGAGGTTCTCGGAAACGCCGCGCGCGTCGAGCTCGGCAAGGAGTCGTGCACGATCGTCGGCGACGGCTCCACGCAACTCGAGGTTGCGGCGCGCGTGAAGCAGATCAACCGCCTCATGGAAGCCGCGGAGGCGGATTACGAAAAGGAGAAGCTCAACGAACGCGCCGCGAGGCTCTCCGGCGGCGTCGCGATCATCCAGGTCGGCGCGCAGACGGAGACGGAGCTCAAGGAGAAGAAGCTCCGCGTCGAGGACGCCCTGAACGCGACGAAGGCGGCGGTCGAGGAGGGCATCGTCATCGGCGGCGGCTGCACGCTTCTCAAGCTCGCCGCCGCGGTTGAGGACATCAAAGCCGCTCTCCCGAACGAGGAACAAAAGCTCGGCGCGGACATCATCCGCAAGGCGCTCGCGTACCCGATGCGTCTGATCGCGTCCAACGCGGGTGACAACGGCTCCGTCGTCGTCGAGCGCGTCACGAACAGCAAGGACCCGGACTTTGGGTACAACGCCGCGACGGGTAAGTTTGAGGACCTCATGGTCGGCGGGGTCATCGACCCGACGAAGGTGATCCGATGCGCGCTCGAGAACTCCGTGTCCGTGGCGAAGATCTTCCTCACCTCCGACGTCGTCGTGTGCGAGATCCCGGAGAAGAAGGTGGCGGTGGCGGGTAACGCGATGGACAACTCTGGGTACGGCATGTAAAAAGAGAGTTGGCGAGGAGGTGACGTGGAGGGTGGCGGCGGTTGAGGAAGGACCGCGCGGAGACGATGTGGAGGCGACGAGATGAAGAGAGGCGTTTAGCTGTTTGTGTAGCGGGTGCTGGCTACGCACTGACCCGATCGATATTCTTTGATAATACTGAACACGAGACGGGTGCGACATGACGTGATGACGTCCTCACGCGACTCCTTCCCACCGCGGCCGGCCGAGTGAAAATTTCTTGGACGCAGCGCTCACTCGTACGCTTCCGAGAAACCTTATCGAGTCGTGCTCGAAGCAAGCCGGGCACTTTCTCTCGCGCCCCGCACGCGCTCGCGCCATGAAGGAGTGGTACAAGTGGTGGTTCTGCGTCGCCGCGGTGCTGGCGGTGCTCGCGCACTGCGCGTCTCCCGTCGCGGCGACGTACTACGGCACTTACTGCGTCGAACCGGCGGTGTGGTACGACGTGGACGGCGTGTGCGTGTATCCCGGAACCCCGCAGTACACCGTCGTGGTCAACCGCCCGGGGTACGTCGGCGCGGGCGCCGTCGGTTTCGCCGCGGGGAAGGCGTCGAACTACCGCCCGAACTACGGCCGTCCCGATCGCCCCGGAGGTCCGGGCGGCGACCGTCCCGGTCGCGGCTCGGGGGGACCGAGCACGAGGCCGAGCGCCGGTCGCGGCGGCGGAAGCGTCGGCGGCGGTGGCCGCGGCGGCGGCGGCCGCGGCGGCGGCGGCCGCGGCGGTGGCGGCCGCGGCGGCGGCGGCCGCAGAGGCTGATGGATGTTTCTCTGCACACCACGTTCGTTCCGAGGAGTACGACGTACTTCGCAAGGGTCTACGCGCGCGTTCGCGTTGCTTTGTCGCGCGTTAAATCAAACTACGCGTCACTTCGCCGCCGCCCTCAACGCGCCCAGAAGCTCCTCGAACGCGTCTGGAACCGGCGCGCTCAGCGTCATCGGCTCGCCAGTCACCGGATGCTCCAAGCGCAGCGACGTGGCGTGCAAAAACATGACGCTCCCCGGCTTCGCGCCGTCCGCGGTCAACGCGGCGGCGGCCGCCGCCGGCGTCGCCGCCGGCTTCCCGCGTCTATACAACGGGTCCCCCACGAGCGGCGCGCCCAAGATCGCGCCCATGTGACTCCGAACTTGGTGCTTCCGTCCCGTGTGCGGCGTCACCTCCACGAGCGAGCACGTCGCGTCGGGGAGATTGAAGATCTCCAGCACTTTCCAGTCGCTCTTCGCGGGTCGGCCGTCCGCGGGGGCGTCGACCACGCCAAAGAGGTGGTCCTCCGTCTCCGCGTCTTCCCCCTCGGCGTCTCCTCTCCGCTTGGGTCGCCTTCGTCCGGGCACGCCCTCGACTATCGCCCAGTACGTCTTCTGAACCTTCCTCTGGTACCACGCCGTCACGAGTAACGCGTGAGCGACGTCCGTTTTCGCAATCACCATCACCCCCGTCGTCGGCTTATCTAACCGATGGACGATCCCCCGGGCGTCCGCGCCGTTCAGCGCGCTCACGTGCTCGTCCCCGAACGCGTCCAGCGCGAGGTCCACGAGCGTGACCGAGCGCTTGTCCACGCTGGCGCCGCCGGTAGGATGCGTCAGTATCCCCGCGGGTTTGCTCACCGCCGCGAAGTGGTCGTCCTCGTAGACGACTACCAACGGCGCCGCCCCCGCGCCCGGTCGCTTGCTCGCCTTCTTACTCTTCTTGCTGTTCGCGCGCTTGCCCGCGCCCGAGGCTTTCGACGCGGCGGCGATCACCTCGCTCGCCCTCGCGTCGTCCCCCGCGCGGACGCACGCGGCGGCGGTCAGGGAGTAGCTCACAACGTCTGGGCTCACCCCGCGCGCGGGCATGCGTTCCAACGCGATCGACGTCGCCGTCGCCGCGGCGTCGTCGCCGCCGCGCATCGCGAGCGCGCTGAGGACGACGTTGAACATCCCCGCGGCTTTCCCTCGCGCGGAGGACGTCGCAGGGTCCGGTCGCGATCGCGATCGTTTCTCGCCGCCGCCCTGCTTAGGGCTACCCTTCGCGGCGGCGGCGGCGACGGCGGCGAGGCCGCTCGCGCGCGTCACGATCTCCGTCAGCGACGTCGAGTCGTGCGACGAGAGCTCGTCCCACGCCGCGATGGACGCGTCCACGCCGCGCGCGGCGTCGTCGTCGCTCAGCAGCGGCTCGAAGTGCGCGGGGTACGCGGACGCGAGGTATCGAAGGAGCGTCTCCTCCGGCTGCTCCCGCGTCGCCTTGGCGTCGCGCGTCGTCGATTTCTCTGTTGTCGCGCCTTCCGACGATTCGACGCCGGCGACCGCGCGAGCCGCGGTCGTCGCCCATCGCGCGCGCGCGCCGCCGCCGTGCGCGCATCGCGCGCGCGCGCGCGGCGCGACGCGAACCCACGCCGCGCTCGCGAGGGCTGCCATCGAGCGAGCGCGTGACATAGAGTGCGGTCGACGAGGCTCGCGGCTCGGTGAAGTCGGTTCGTTCGTCCGGGTAAACCAGCTGATGGGAGTTAACAATCGCTGGTCTACAGTACGAGTAGACTACTTCCTCCTCGCCTGGACGTACCCCGCGCGCTCCCGCAACGTCCTCGCGTTCGACGGCCCGTCGCACCCGTACGGGTACACCTCCGGGGCTAACCCCCCCGCGTCGATGTACTTCAGCAGCGGCGTGAACACGCTCCACGCGGCGGCGAGCTCGTCCCTCCGCACGAAGTGCTGCTGGTCGCCGTTCACGCAGTCCAAGATGAGACGCTCGTACGCCTCGGGTATGTACGTCCCGTCGTACTTGCGCGTGTACAGCAGCTCGAGCTCGCTCTGCGCGAGCTCGACCCCGAGCCCGGGCTCTTTCACCGTCATGAGCATGTATATCGCCGGGTCCGGCTGCAACCGGACGACGAACTCGTTCCGCGCTTGTCTCCCCGCGGCGCGTTCCGTCGAGAACAGATCCCCGGGGACGTCCTTCAGCTGCACCCTGATCTCGCACTTGTGCTCGTCCAGCGCCTTCCCCGCCTCGACGATGAACGGCACGCCGTCCCACCGCTCGTTGTTTATCCGCATCACGCACATCGCGAACGTCGGCGCTTTACTCCCAGCCGGCACGGTGGGGTCGTCCAGATATCCCGGCTTGTTCGCCGCCGCCTCGTCCCCGCTCGCGCCGTACTGCCCGAGCGCGACGTCGGACGTGCTCACGGGCTCCATGCACCGAAGCACTTTCAACTTTTCGTCTCGGATGTCCTCCGGCGACAGCGAGCACGGCTTCTCCATCGCGACGAGACACAACAGCTGCAGGAGGTGGTTTTGGATGATGTCGCGAATGATGCCGTACTCGTCGAAGTATCCGCCTCTTCCTTGCGTCCCGAACGGCTCTTTGAAGACGATCTGCACGCTCGCGATGTTGTCTCGGTTCCACAGCGGCGCTAAGAAGCGGTTCTTGAAGCGCATCACGACGAGGTTCTGCGTGAGCTCCTTCCCGAGGTAGTGGTCGATGCGGTACAGCTGCGACTCGTGGAACAGCGTCGCGATCTCGGAGGAGAGCTTCTCGCTCGACTCCAGATCGCGTCCGAACGGCTTCTCGACGATGACGCGCGTCCACGCGGGCTCGGTCGTCGCGCACGAGGCTTTGATGTTCGCGCACACGGGCGGGTACACGCTGGGAGGGAGCGCGAGGTAGAAGATCCGGTGCCCGACGCCGTCGTCGCCGCATCGCTCGCGCTCGAAATCTCGCAAGCGCGACGCGAGCCCGCCGAACACCGGCCCGGTCGCGCTCGCGTCGTCGTACTGCCCAGCCTCGTAGAAGCACGCGCCCAGGAACTTCTCGATCATCTCCGGGGTGCCCTTGAGGAAGTCGCGGACGCGGGATCGCAGGCTATCGTCGTCCATCTTCGAGCGCGCGTACCCGAGGACGATCGTAGACGGCGGGAGGTGCCCGTGCGTGAACAGCGCGAACAACGCGGGGTACGTCTTCTTCTTCGCGAGGTCGCCGCTGCACCCTAAGACGGTGATCGTGAGGCACACTTTAGGGTCCTCCCATCGCGTGTGTTGACGCTTGGGAGGGAGCATCGCGGCCGCGGGGGGGGCGGGGCGCTCTGGAGGATTCGCGCGTTAACAACGTGGTTTTCTGTTCACACCAGACAGCAGTCTGGCAGTCGTGGACCTTTTAGGTTCTCTCCTCGATAAACTTACCCCCGACCCTTACAGTACGCGTACGCACCCTTCGCTCATCCATCATTCCAGCGTGAACGTCGCGTCCTCGCGCGGCCTCGACACCCTGAACCCCCCGCCACCGCCCCCCAACGCCTCGCGGATCAGCCCGGCGTCGCCCTCGCCCGCCACCTCGAGCGCGGCTCGAAGCGCCGCCTCCGGGTCGTCGGGGTTCCGCTTCGCCGCGGCTTCGCGTAACATCCCCACCGCGGCGCCGATCTCCTCGCGGGTGTACGACGGCCGCGCGATCTCGTCTCTCAGCACGGCGGTCCCGCCGCCGCCGCCGCCGTTACCGCCGCCGTTACCGCCGCCGAGGAGCCCGTTCAGAAGCTTCATCACCTTCTCCTCGCTGACTTTCGCGATTTTTTTCCCGACCTTCGCGGCGGCGGACACCTTCCCGCCGGGGGTGTTTCTCTGCGCCGCGAGCCGCGCCTTGCGCTGCGGCGAGCTCTCCCTGGAGTACGACGTCGGCGAGGGCGAGCGCGAATCTTTCCCGCCGCGGTGCTTGAACCGGCCGCGGTGCGTGCGCGCCTCGTTCACGAGCTGCGCGAGGTCGGTCATCTCGAGCGCGCCGCCTCCGCCGCCGGCGCCGGCGCCGCCGGCGCCAGACGCGGATCGCGAGTGCGTCGCGGACCGCCCGCTCGCGGCGTCTCGCCTCGCCGCCGCCTTGCGGCTCTTCTTCGACGCGCGCTTTCTTCCGCCGCCGCCTTCGACGAGCCTCGCGGTCTCCTTGTTGCCGATGCCGTTGCCCCAGTCGTCGTCGCCGCCGCCGCCCTCTTCTTCGTCCCAGTCCTCTTCCCAGTCGCCGTTGCCCCAGCCGCCGTTCTCCTCGTCCCAGTCCGAGCCGTCGTCGTCCCAGTCGTCGTCCCAGTCCTGCATCTTCGTGAACCGACCTCCGGTCTGGTTGTTCTGCTGAAACGCGCGGTATCTCGCCTGCTGGCGTCGCGCCTCCGCTTGGAACACCGCGAGAAGGGACAACGCGGACGCGATCCACGCGACGATGAGAATCGTGATGAGAATCGCCCCGAGCGCCGCCGCCGCTCGCATGTGCTGATTCGCGAACCCGCTCGCGTCCGCGGCCTCGATGTTCTCGCCGATGACGCCGGTCTGTATGTTGCGCCAGTGCGACAGGATGAACTTCTTCGTGTCGTCCGAGTGCGTCACGACGAGCCCGGTCGCGGCGGTGATGAAGATGAACGTGACGACGCACATGAAGATGTGAATGATGAGACCGACTTGCGAGCCTTGCGTGACGCCGATGAAGCCGGCGACGGAGGTGAGTATCACGACCGCGCCCGCGCCGGCGAGGATGGCCGCGGCCCAGCGCCCGCCGATGGCGTGGTCCGCGCCGAGGCGGAGGTTCTTCACGACGACGTCGTCGGGGGTGAGGAGGTCCACGGGCGCGTCGTCGAAGTCTTTCCCTTCCACGTCCAGCGACTCCATGTGGTTCCCGGCGTTTATGATTCGCTCCTCCACGGACTCCGTCAGCGTCGCGTTGATGTCCTTCCCGCTCTCGGTGTCGGACACGTTCACGCCGCTGAAGGAGAGGGTGAACGACAGGAGCGTCCCGCCGTCGGCGTCTTTAGGGGGGTAGACTTCCTGGACCCACATCGCGCCCTCTGGAACCTCCATCGCCGGCGGCGGCGGCGGGGACGGCGGCGGCGGGGATGGTGGTAGCGGCGGCGG
>Ga0209630_10003217_pt1 | contig 14989 bp, 14 predicted proteins | sample COG_01_FD_184745 | JGI IMG/M metagenome (GOLD analysis project Ga0209630, IMG submission 184745) | Pelagic Microbial community sample from North Sea - COGITO 998_met_01 (SPAdes) (version 2) | ecosystem: Environmental > Aquatic > Marine > Neritic zone/Coastal water | place: Helgoland, sampling... | reverse complement strand
AGAACAATGGAGATCAAATAATTTCAAAAATATTACTAGATGATAATTTTAAGAAAGATTTGACAGAACCAAATCCAATTGTTGCAACAAAGCTTACAAGAATAATATCATTTATTTTAGAGGGGGTTCGTTCAAATAATAAGATAAATGATAGCTTTAAGTCAGGAATATTTAAACAAGTAAGACCGGGAATATGTAGCCAGATGTTGAGAATTTTACACTCTGTAAGGTTTGATGATGTGCTTACAAATTATCCTAAATGGCATTTATTTAAAGCATTTGAATTGTTATCAGGAAAAAATTTTTTTAAGATTAATAGAATGACACCATATAAAAAAACAATAGCTTTTTTTATTCGCCAAAAATTTTTTGGTGGTGCTAAACCTATACCTCACTCAATAATAAATAATAAATCTCTTAAACATTTTTGCTCAGAAAACAGGATAAATGATAGATTTATTTCTTTAGTAAATTCAAGTTCTCTCCATATTAAAGAGAATATTTTAGAAATTGAAAAACTTATAAACTCATCAAATTCATCAGATTTATTAAAGTTTTGGCTTTTAAATAAAAAAATGAATATTGTTTTTATGTCTTTAAAGGACAATTAAATAAAAGTCTAAGATAAATGATTAAATAAATTTTTGATCTATATAAATGAAAATTTATGTATAATAATTATTTATAAATATTTATCTTAATTTAAAAATGAAAAAAAAAATTTTAAATCAAACCTTTGGTTCTTATATAAGAAGCTTGAGAATTAAAAATGAAATAGGTCAAAGAGAATTAGCCATAAAAATTGGTTTAGCCGCATCTTATTTAAATGATATAGAAAAAAATAAAAGATCTGCACCTAAACATGATATTATAAAAAAATTATCATCAATTTTAAAAGTAGATTTAAACTTATTAAATGATTTAGCTGGAAGTTCAAAAAAAACTTTACCACCAGATATTTTAGATTACATTGAAAAAAATCCTGAAATTATTTCACTGCTTCGATCAGCTAAAAATAATAATTTAAATTCTAATGATTTTGCAAATATTGAAGAAACAATAAATAAGTCGAAAACAAAATGTTTGATCGTAGCTGCTGGTCTTGGTAGTAGACTCAAAGGTCATACAGAACATAATCCCAAGTGCATGTTGGATTTTGGAGGTAAAACATTACTTCAAAGGCAGTTGTCTTCATATAAAGATAACGGAATTGAAGATGTATCACTGATACGAGGATACAAAAAAAATAAAATTAAATACAAAGGTATAAAATACTTTGATAATAACGATTATAAAGACAACAATATTCTAAATTCTATTTTTTATGGTGAAGAAGTTATTAATGGAAATATAATTATTTCATATTCTGATATTTTATTTGAACCTTTTGTAGTAAAAAGAGCATTAGAGAGTGATCATGACATCTCAGTTATTGTTGATATTGATTGGCGTGATTATTATATAGATAGAAAGGATCACCCGTTATCAGAAGCTGAAAATGTTATTTTTAATTCAAATAATGAAGTAGTAAAAATTGGTAAAATTGCTTCTGACAAAGAAGAAGTTCATGGCGAGTTCATAGGAATGATTAAACTTAATCATAGAGGCTGTGAAATATTTAAACAAAATTTCCATCGTGTTAAAAGTTTATATTGGAACAAACCCTTCCAAAGAGCAAAGATTTTTCAAAAGGCTTATTTAACTGACATGATCCAAGAACTTGTAGACATAGGTACAAAAGTTCACTGTGTAATTATTGAAAGAGGGTGGAAAGAAATAGATACAGTTGAAGATTATAAAAAAGCCTTGATTGATTTTAAAAGATAATTTCACAAAAATTTAAAAAAAAATATGTTGACAGTTAGATTGTTTGCACATACATAATTAACTTGTAAGCGAACAAAAATAATTTAAAAAAAACATACATTATGATGAAAAAGATAATATTTTCAATTTTGATAACATTGTTAACTTTCTCCATTCAAGCAGAGGAAAAAACTTATAAAATGGTTTTTGTACCTGCTAGTGAAAAAGGTGAAGAAAGTGACTATAAAACATTAATTTCTATAGTTGAAAAACTTACTAGTTTTAATATAGACACAATAAAAGTAACAGATTATAACGCAGCAGTTGAAGCTATGAGAGCTGGTAGAGCCCATATAGCTTGGTATGGAGGTAAAACATACGTAAAAGCAGCTGAGATAGCCAAGGCAGAGGCATTCGCTGCTGGTGTTAGACCTGGTGAAAAGGATGCAGGCTATTATACATATTTTGTTGTTAAACAAGACAGTGAATTAAAAAAATTTATTGATATTAAAGGAAAAATATTATCCTTAAATACTATTGGTTCGACCAGTGGTGATTTAATTCCACAAGTAGAATTAAGCAAGATTAATCTTTCTACAAAGAATAAGGATCATTTTGAAAATGTTTTTTATGCAGGTAGTCATGACGCATGTTTACTTGCTGTAATAAATAATCAATCTGATGTTTGTGGTATGAGTTCTAGAAATTATGAAGCAAGATTAGAAGATGGAACCTTCAAAGAAAAAGATGTCAGGATCATACATAAGTCAGATAGAGTTCCGCCACCGCCATTAGCTTATTCAAAAATGATACCAAAAGAAGACAGAGATAAAATAAAAAAGGCTGTATTAGACGCTCATAACCATGGAGAGATAGGTGGATATGGTGGAAAAATGTCTCATTATATGGAAGTTAAAGACTCAGACTACAATGTTTTAAGAGAAGTTATTGAACTATTAAATAAAAACAAAAGTTAAATTGCTAAAGGACTACTATGCTTGAAATAAACAATCTTAAAAAAACTTTTGAGAACGGTAGTCCTGCATTGAAGGGTATAGATTTAAAAATTAATAAAGGTGAATTTGTAAGCATCTTAGGACCCAGTGGATCTGGTAAAACAACATTGTTAAGAACCATCAATGGCCTTGAAACTTCAACTGGAGGAGAAATTTACTTTAATAATAAAAAGGTAAATAATAATAATACCTCAGAAGTACAAAAAAAAACAGGAATGATTTTCCAAGAATTTAATCTAGTAAATAATCTATCTGCAATTAATAATGTTTTAACAGGTCTTTTAAATTCTAGTAATAAATTTCTATCTCTTTTTTATCTTTTTTCAAAAGAACAAAAGATTGAAGCATTGAGATCTTTAGAGACGGTTGGCTTACTTGAAAAATCTCATAATAGATCAGATGAATTGTCTGGAGGTCAAAGACAAAGAGTAGGTATAGCCAGAGCAATTATCAAAAAACCATTGCTATTACTAGCTGATGAACCCGTTGCAAGTCTTGATCCTAAATCCTCAAATTTAATTTTATCTTTATTAAAAAAGATAAATCAAGAATTTGGAACAACTATTCTGTGCAATCTTCACCAAGTAGATTTAGCAAAAAAATATTCAGATAGAGTAGTTGGACTGATGGATGGAAAAATTATATTTGATGAAAAATCAGTGAATATCAATGAAGCTAACTTAAAAAAAATTTATACCTAGTTATATGAATAAAAAAATTGTTGAATTAAAAGTAGACAATAAAGATAAAAATTTTGAAAAGTATCTTAAGCCCCAATGGTCATGGAGAACTTTAATTTCTATTGTTTTATTTTGCTTTGCTCTGATATTTGTTGTTAAGGATTTAGAAATTAATTTTATAAAGTTATTATCAGACTCATCAAAATATTTTGGGGATATTTTGTCAAGAATGTTACCTCCTGACTTTACCAATCTAAAAGAATTAATTTCTGCGATGTTTGAAACTATTGAAATTGCTTTTCTAGGAACTTTCCTTGCAATAGCCTTATCAATTCCACTTGGATTATTTTCAGCTAGAAATTTAGCTCCTAATTATTTTGTTTACTTAGTTTGCAAAACAATAGTTATATTTTTTAGAGCAATACCTGAATTTATTATTGCTATGATTTTAGTTATAGCTATTGGGTTTGGTGCAATGCCAGGAGTTCTTGCATTAGGGTTGCATACCATGGGTTTTCTTGCTAAATTTTATGCAGAAGATATTGAGCATATTAATAAAGGCCCTATTGATGCCCTTAAGTCATCTGGCGCAACCAAAAGTCAGATTATTTCATTTGGTGTTATTCCTCAAATACTACCTTCTTTTGTTGCAAATAATTTATATATTTTAGATCGCAATGTAAGAATGGCTACAATGCTAGGTATAGTTGGCGCAGGTGGGATAGGCTATGAACTACAATCTTCTTTTAGAATGTTTCAGTATGAAAGAGTTTCAGCAATAATAATACTTGTGTTTATAACAATCTTTTTAATAGATCATTTTTCTGCTTTTATAAGATCTAAAATAAAATAATATCAATGGATGAATTTTTCATCCGGATATATTTATCTTACTTTGGCTATAATACTTGGTATTTTTTCAAATGGATTTTTAAAAACTACTAATGGTTTTGCAAACATCACTCCAACTGTTTTTTGTATTGTTACAATTGTGCTATGTCTATTTTTCTTATCTAAAGCAATGAATATAATACCCGTTGGCTTTACTTATGCGACTTATGGAGGACTAACAATTACAGCTGTAACAATCTTTGGAATATTTAAATACAATCAACTGCCTAATATTTATGCAACATTGGGAATAATCTTTATAATTATTGGAGTTATACTTGTAAATTATTTAGGAAGAATGAGTGGTTGAAAATTAATTGTATAATTTTTGTATTTTCATTATTATTTAATAATTAAGTTAAAAACAGATAAAATTACTATATCAAATTATTGTTTTAATCTTATCATAATCTTGGAAATTTTTTTCAATTATGCTTTCAAACTCTTTTTTTTCAATTTTACGCCAATCTTTGTACTTATAAGCATAATCAAATTCAAAATTTGGGGATTTGTTTAATACATTTTCAAAACTTTTTTTCTTCAATTTTTTTTTAAAATTAAATCTCTCAGATAATTTTTCATACATCTCGTAATTTTGGTCCACATCTTCAAGTTTTACAAAAAGCTTTTCAACATTTTTAATTTTATTAAAACTTGAATATATAGCTCTATTAGTTGTTGCCCAAAACCATGTTAATTTTCCAATTCTTGAAAGTTTATACCATTCATCTAAATAATCATCTTTTGGGATAATTCTAGAAAAAGATCTATATAGGCTATTTGTAATATCAATTGATGGACTGTTATTCATAAAATCATTAGAATTTAAATACCAACCTTTTTGATAAAATGACTGGATCGAGTCTATTGGTTTTCTTATATGAAAAATTAGATAATTTGGTTTTAATTTTTTATACAATTCTTCCACCCCAAAACTGAAATAAGGTGAGGATATAAAAGTATTTTGATATTTTGCCATATCTCTACTTGAAGATAATTCAAGAAGGTTGAAAAAATTTTGTTTATCAATTGGTAAATTGTAATAACTGATATATCTATAAAAAGCCTCATAGTCAGCAAATCTTTCACAAGTGCCCATCCAATTTTGATGACTATTAAATATTTTTGAAAACCAATTTTGGCCACTTCTCCCAGCCCCAAAACTGAGTACGAAATTATTATTAATTTTTCTAATAAAATTTTTATATTTTATTAACTCTGCATAATTTGGTTTTTTTTGTTTATCTGATTCTTTAGTCATTCTAAAAAATCTATTTTTGATTTTATATATTAATTTATTCATTAATATTTTTAAATTTATTTAATATGTATTCATTTATTTTATTTATTAAATTCTCTTTTTTTAAAAATTGGCCAGTCATATATTTCTCTTTATTTGAAGTCCTTTTTTAATTCTTATGCTATACGAATTCTTATTTTATTATTAAAAATGAATACTGAACATTATAGATAGATTAATATATATTTCTATTTATGATTAAATAAAACATAATATTTAAAATGTCTGTAAAATCTGTATAAAATTTAGTTGATATTGCATAAAAATTTTATAACAAATAATGAGAATACTATATATTTCAAACTCTATTATACCCTCCAGAACTGCAAATAGTATACATGTCATGAAAATGTGTCAGGCTTTCGCTGACAATGGACATAATGTAATTTTATTAGCTCCAGATATTAAAAAAGGATATGAAAAAAATACTGGTAATATTTATAAATATTATGGGGTTAAAAAAAATTTCATTATAAACAAACTTTGGTGCCCAAATATTAAGGGCAATTTTATATTCTTTACTTTTTCTATATTTTTATATCTTCTGGTAAATAAACATTTTCATTTAGTTTATGGTAGATTTCTACACGGCTGTTATGTAGCTGCATTATTAAAAAAAAATGTAATTTTAGAGTTGCATGATAATATTTTTAATAAAAAAAAACATATAGTTATAATTTTTAAAAGATTAATAAAAAGTAAATTTTTAAAAAAGGTAGTAGTTATTTCAAAAGCCTTAAAAAAAATTTATCTAAAAAATAAATATTTAAATAAAGATAATATTCAAGTTGCACATGATGGCGCAGATGAAGTAAAAAAATTTAAATGTGATTTGAAACTCAAAGGGAGAAAGAGAAGCCTCAAGTTAGGTTATGTGGGTCATTTGTACAAGGGTAAGGGAATGGAAATTATTTCAAAAATAGCTAATAAATTGGATAAAGATATTGAAATTCATATCGTTGGTGGCATAGAAAAGGATATAAAATTTTGGAAAAATCAAATAAGTAGTAAAAATATATATTTTTATGGATTTATTCCTCATAATAAAACTTCAAACTACATTAAAGCTTTGGATGTATGTTTGTTGCCCAATCAAAAAATAGTTCATCCACATGGTGCTGACCCTAGTGATATTACTGTAAATATTTCAAGTTTCACTTCTCCTTTGAAACTTTTTGAATATATGGCGCATAAAAAACCAATTATTGCATCAGACTTGCCCGTTTTGAGAGAGGTTCTTAATAAAAAAAATTCAATACTTGTTAGTTGTGATGATTTAGAAAAGTGGATAGAAGCAATCAATAAATTAAAAGATTTAAAAAAAAGGAAACAAATTGCTACTAAAGCACTAAAAGATTTTTCTAAATATTCCTGGAAAAATAGAGCATTATTAATTATTGGTAGCTAAATTTATATTTAGATATTTTTAAATTATGAGTAAAAATTCAAAAAAAACTATTATTACTGGTTCATCAGGATTTATTGGATTTTCTGTGAGCTTAAAGCTTCTGGAGCGTGGAGAAAATATAATAGGCATTGATAACCATAATAATTATTACGATCTTAATCTTAAAAAAGCAAGATTAGCTAGATTAAAAAAGTACAAAAACTTTAAACATTATAAAGTAGACATAAGCAATAAAAAAAAGATAAATGAAATATTTAAGTCTAGTAAACCTCAAAGAGTTATCAATTTAGCTGCACAAGCAGGTGTGCGCTATTCAATAAAAAACCCTTTTGCATTTGTCCAAAGTAATTTAGTTGGTTTTGCAAATATTTTAGAAAATTGCAGAAATCATAAAATAAAACATTTAGTTTATGCAAGCACTTCAAGTGTTTATGGAGCTAATACAAAAATGCCTTTTTCTGAACATGAAAGTGCAAATCATCCACTATCAATTTATTCAGCTTCTAAAAAATCTAACGAACTGATGGCTCATGCATACAGCTATCTTTTCAATCTTCCAACAACTGGACTTAGATTTTTTACAGTCTACGGACCATGGGGCAGACCAGATATGGCCTTATTCAAGTTTACTAAAAAAATTTTAGATAGAAAACCCATAGAAGTATTTAATCACGGCAATCATTCAAGAGACTTTACATATATAAATGATATTGTTGAATGCATTATTAGAGTGCTTGATACACCAGCTAAGAGAAATATTAATTGGAAGGGTCGTGACCCAGACCCAGCAACAAGTAAAGTTCCTTGGAAAATTTACAATATTGGAAATAATAAATCTGTTAAGCTTATGAATTATATACATGCATTGGAAAAAGCCCTGTGCACAAAAGCAAAAATAGTTTTTTTACCATTACAGCCAGGAGACGTTCAAAAAACATATGCAAATGTAGATAATTTGATTAGAAAATTTAATTATAAGCCTTCAACATCGGTTACCGAAGGAGTATCTAATTTTGTTAAATGGTATAAAAATTATTATAAACATGAATAATAATTTTACAAATATAGAAAAAATATTAATGAATTTAGTGTTGACAAAAATTTTTGTAAGTTTTCAAAAAATATGAAAGTTAACACTTTAATAATAGGCACTGGTTTTTTATCCAAAAATTTAAAAAAAAAAATTTCCAATTCAAAAAATTACTCTGCAAAGATAACTTTAAAAAAAATAAATTTAATAAATAAAAATAAAAAAAAAATAAATTTAATAATCAATTCTTTTTATTCTTCTAAAAAATTAATAAACATAAAGTCTTATGAAATTTTTGTAAAAAAGACAGTTTTCGAAATAGCAAAAATTTTAGATAAGCTAGCACCCTCTAAAATAAATAAGATTATTTATACTAGCAGCTCATCCGTTTATGGTGATTTGATTAACAGAACAAATTTTACAGATGATTTTAACAGAAATATTTATGCAAGTTTTAAAAATGCTTCTGAAAGTTTGATAAAAAATTACAGTAACAAAAATTTGATTCCTTTTTATATTTGCAGAGTATTCAATATTTATGGAAATAAAAATGAATTTTCAATTATTGAAAAATTAATTAATTCCAAAAAAAATAATGATAAAATACAAATATATAATAATGGATCATCAGTTAGAGATTTTATTCATGTTGATGATGTTGTAAAAATTTATATTAAGATTCTAAAAAGAAAATTAAACCCAGGTGTTTATGACATTGGCACAGGAAAAGGCTTGAGTATTATTGAATTAGTTAAAAAATTAAAGTTTCAAAAAAAAAACTTAATTTTCAAAGAAAAAACGATTAATGAAGTAGATTTTTCTATAGCTAATACTAAAACTTTATTAAAAGAAAATATCAATTTGAAGTTTAAAAAAGTGGAGAATTATTTAAAATTAAAAGATTTATCAAAATACAATAAAAAATAAAAAAAGAAATAATATTTCGTATCTAATAATTTTTTAGTTTTTAGAATTTGTTTTTATATTATTAATAAATGACTGTCAAAAATCAAAAATATTCATTTAATATTTCTATATTATTGACTATATGCATTTTGGTTATTTGCACTATTTCTTTAGTAGCTAAAGATTTAACTTATTTTATATTTAATTTAATACTGATTTTTTTTATATTAATTAGTTTAATTTTTACTAAAGAATACCATAACCATTTTTTATTTATATTTTTTTTTTTAATTTATTCTCTTTCATCTCTATTTGTTTTTTATAGCCAATTTCATCAATTTCAAATGCCAGCTAATTATGCAGATGAACTTGGTTTTTATAATGTCTCATTCTTTTTTATTTTAGAAGAAAGACCAGATTGGATAGCTCATTATAAATTAAAGGATATTGATAGAATAGATTGGTATTTATATTTTTTTTTATTATCAAGATTAGGTAAATTATTTAGTTTAATTAATGACCACTCGCTTCTTGCATTAAAGCAAACGTCTGTAATTTTTGGTGCATTAAGTGTGGTATATGTAAATAAATTATATTTTTTTTTCTTAAAAGATCGTAAAAAATCAATTTTTTTGTCCACTGTTTTTGGCTTGCTGCCTTACACAATATTAAACTCTTCTGTTTTAATGAGAGATATGATTATAGTTTTTTTGACTATTTTTATCATTTTACAAGTTTTATATTTTAACCATTTATCAAATTATTATTTTGCAAAATTGATTATTGGGTTGATAGCATTATTCAGCTTAAGAACTGAAAATGGATTATTTATGTCTTTTTTATCATTGAGTCTAATCTTAATGTATATATTAAGAACCAAAATTAGCTCTAATCAAAAAGTTGTTGCATATATATTAATATTTATTTTACTTTTTTTAAGTTCATTTTACATTTATGAAAATATAATAACAGAAATCCTTATAACATCTGAAAAATATCTTTTGAAAACTTCACGTTCTGCTTCGGCAGAATCTTTTGGAATTTTGTTACTGTCATTACCTTTTCCGATCAATATTTTAAGTAGATTTTTTTATTCACAATTAAACCCTTTCCCAATGTGGGGAGAATTGAAAAATAATTTTGCCCTTGTAATAGAGATATTTGGTGGATTGATTTGGTTCCCAATTTTTATTTTATCATTTATTACCATTTTAATTAAAAAATGCAGAAAAAAAATGAGCTTTGAATTGTTAGCACTATATGTTGGGGCATTAATTTTTATTCTTTTTCTATCATTTTTATCTGGTGATCCAAGAAGAATGATGTCTGTTTATCCAATAGTTTTGTTAGTAGGATTTTACAGCTATGAAAATTTTTCTAAACTCTCTAAAAAATTATATTTTATGAGTTTTATATTTTTTATACTTTTTCTTCATATTTTTTATATTGTTTTAAAATATTAAAATTAAAAAATGATAAAAAAAAAAATTTTATTCATTATCCCAAATCTTAAAGCAGGTGGTGCAGAAAGAGTTACAATAAATTATTTACGCCAATTAAGCTTAAAAAAATATTCAATAACACTTATTGTTTTTGAAAACAAAAATGATCTAAAAAAATTAATACCCAAAGGAGTAACTATAAAAAATCTCAAAACATTAAGTGCATCTAATTCATTATTCAAAATTCTCACTAATATAAAAAAAATTAAGCCAGATTTTGTATATACATCACACTCAAGGGTGGCAGCAATATTGTTATTAATAAAACCATTTGTAAATAAATTTAAACATATTGCGAGAATGATTAATATGCCATCTTTAGAAAAAAAATATAATATTTATGGATCTTTTAGGAGATGGATATTTGCAAAAGCTTTTAAAGAAACTGATATTATAATCGCACAAACTAATGAAATGAAAAATGATGGAATAAAAATATTTGGTCTAGAAAAAAAAAAAATTAAAGTAATGTATAATCCTATAGATAAAGCAGAAATAAATAAGTATATAAAAAATACTTCTAGTCCTTTTTCCTCCAAAGAAATAGCAGCTGTTGCATCTGGAAGATTAAGTTATCAAAAAGATTTTTCTACTTTAATTAAGGCTACGATAAAAGTTCTAAAAAAATATCCAAACTTTAAACTATATATTTTAGGAAGAGATGATGGTCAAAAAAATTTTCTTGAGACTATGATTCTAGAAAATAAACTAAGCGATAGTATTTTTTTAATGGGTTATCAAAAAAATCCTTATAAATATTATAAATTCTGCGATTTGTTTATTTTATCATCAAGATTCGAAGGTTTTCCCAATGTAATCATTGAGAATTATTATTTAAATACGCCAATAGTAACAACTGATTGTGTTAGTGTTATCAAGAAACTTATTATTAATAAAAAAAATGGATATATATGCAAAAAAGAAAACATACTTTTATTATCTAACAAAATTGAAAACTGTATTAAGAATTTAAAAAGAAAAAATATTAATAACCCTAATTACGTAGGTTCAAGAATTGAAGAAGTTTTATAGCTATAAATAAATGAATAAATGTTCAAAAAACATATCAAAATTAATGGTTTTAGGACCAAGATATCACATAACGGGACAAAAAGGTGGTTTAGTTGCATCATTTGAACTTTTCTTAAATGAACTGGATGAAAAAAAAATTAAATACATAGCAATAGATACAAATAAAAAAAATTATAAAAACATAGTTCATGCAATTATTTCAATATACCTAAAAATATTATCTAAAATTTTAAAAGTAGATAAAGTTATGATTCATGGTACTGCAAAAGATTTTATATATATTGCACCTATTGTTACTTTAGTATCCAAACTTTTTGGTAAAAGTTTAATTTTAAAGAAATTTGCAGGAAATTTTCATGAAATTTACGAGGGATGTAATTTTGTTGTTAGAAGATTAATTGAATATGTTTTGAAAAGTTCTCAAATAAACTTCTTTGAAACAAAATATTTAGTAAAATATTACAAAAAGTTTAACTTTAATACTTTTTATTTTCCCAATGTGCGAAAAAAAGATTTTAATTTTAAAGAAATTCAATTTAAAAAAAAATTTATTTTTTTGGGGCATATTCGAAAAGAAAAAGGTGTTAAGGAATTAGTAGAAGCTTCAAATAAATTAAATAGCAAATATACTGTAGATTTTTATGGAAGTGTATTTGACCAATTTTTATTGAAAGAAATAGAAAAATCACACGCATCATATAAAGGTGTTTTGGAATATGAAAATGTAACTAGTACTTTGAAAAATTATGATATTTTAGTTTTACCGAGTTACAGAGAAGGATACCCTGGAGTAATTATAGAAGCTTTTAGTGTAGGATTGCCTGTGATTGCTACAAGCCTTGATAGTATTAAAGAAATGGTGACAGATGGTAAAAATGGTTTACTAGTTCCCTTAAAAGATACAAACGCATTATTAATAGCCATTCAAAGCTTTAATGAAAAAAATTATAAAAGCTTTTCAAAAGAAGCTTGGAAAAGTTTTGATCAATTTGATAGTAAAAAAATAACTTCACAAGTTTTAGATAAAATTTATGAATTTAAATAATTTAAAAAATATTTATCAGTCTAGCCCTTTTTTTATAAAAAAATTATATTCATTAATTCCCTGGGATATAAGAATGGGCAGAGTCTATAGAAGCACTTTAAAATTTTTAAATAAAAGTTTTTTATGGAGAGAAGTAGATTGGAAAGCTTATCAAGAAAATGAGTTAAGAAAATTGCTCATTTTTTGTAATAAAAATGTTAGTTATTATACAAAGCAGTTTCGGGAATATGAAATAAATGTATATTCAAATGATATCTTTAAAGAATTTAATAAAATTCCTTTTATAAATAAAGATATTGTTACAAAAAATATTCATGAATTTATTCCAAATAAAATTGAAAATTCTTATAGCGCCACAACTGGTGGCACTACTGGTAAGCCCATGAAAGTGATCTATGACAAAAGTTCATTTCAAGCTGAGTGGGCATATAAGATTTTTTTTTGGAATAAGGCCTTGGGTTACAAAGCATCTTCGAGAAAAGCAACATTCAGAGGTGTTGCTGAAAAAAATAGATTATTTTTTGAGAACCCTATTTACAATGAAGTTAGATTTTCACCATTTGAACTTAATGGAATTCAGATGAAAATGATTGTTAATAAATTATTAAATTATAATCCACAATATATTCATGGCTATCCATCTGCTGTAGAACAATTGGCTAATTATTTTGAAAAAAATAATTTGAGACTACCAAATTTAAACGGAATAATGTTAATTTCTGAAAATATTTATTCTCATCAAAAAAAAAAAATTGAAAAAGTTTTTGATTGTAAAATTTATAGTTTTTATGGTCATTCAGAAAGAGCTGTTTTTGCATCAATGTTAAATGATTTTGATATTTATTATGCTCATCCTGCATATGGCGTTACAGAATTAGTTCGTGAAGACAATAGTTTAATAAACACTAATGAAGAATTAGGAGAAATTGTTGGCACAGGATTTATAAATAGAGCCATGCCATTAATTAGATTTAAAACCAATGACTTTTCTAGTTGGTCAGATAAAGAGAGTAAAATAAATTTTCCAAAGTTAAATAGAATTAAAGGTAGATGGACACAGGAATTCTTAGTGGGAAAAAATGATAAAAAAGTATCTTTAACATCGCTAAATATGCATTCAGATGTTTTTATGAAAATAAAGCAATCTCAATATATTCAAAACAAAAAAGGTACTGTAATATTAAATTTAGTTGTGGAAAATGATTTTAAAAAAGAAGATGAAAATGTCATAATAAATGAATTTATGAAAAAGCTTGGAAATGAGTTTGAAATTAAAATTTGCTACGTAGATTGTCTTCAGATGACAAAAGCTGGTAAAATAAAATTTTTAATACAGGACCTGTAATTGATAAATCTACCTGTATTAGATCAACTGAAATTAAAAATATTTCCTAGTATTTTAAGAAGACTTTTAAGAATTGATATTTTTAATATTGTAAAATATAAAAAAATTAAAATTATAATATTAAAAAAAAAATTTTTAATTTTTAAAAATAATAAACTTGCTATAAAAATTAATATTGATCGTGGATCAAGACCTTTAAAAGATGGTATAGATATTATAGATAATAAGCTCTATTTTGGTGATTACTGGCCGAATCCAAATAGAAAACCTGTTTATCTTTACGAGATAGACTTAAATAGTTTTAAAAAAAAAATTTTTTTTACCTTTGATCGGATAAGACACATTCATTGCGTTAAGAAAGACAATTATGAAAAAAACTGTTTATATATTTGTACTGGAGATGAAGATTATGAATGTGGAATATATAGATTAAATATAAATACTAAAGAAATCAAAGCGTTAGCACAAGGTGCTCAAAAATATCGAGCAGTATCCTTAATACAATCAAGGCATAAAATTTTTTATGGTTCAGATAATCCAAATGGTAAAAATTATATTTATGTTTTTGATAAGGTAAAAAAAAATTGCACGGCATTAAAAAAAATTGAAGGTCCGGCTTATTACAGCACTAAAGATAAATACGGTAACATGTATATTGCAACAACAATAGAAAATAGAAAAAAGCACAGGGCAATTATTTATCGTTCAAAAGATGATGGAAAAAGTTGGCAAGAGTTTAGAGAATTTAAAAAAGATAAGTTAAATTCAAAGTATTTTGGATATGGACTAGTTGAGTTTCTGAATAATCAAGATGAAAAATTAAAATATAAATTATTAGCGTTAGAGGAAATAAGTTGATTAATAAATTTAAAATAATATTTATTGTTGGCATTGGAAGATCTGGCACAACTTTAGTTCAGGGTATGCTTAATGCGCACAGTAAAATAGCTTTTACACCTGAGACACATTTTATTAAATCTTATCTTTCAAAAAATCTAAATTTTAATAAAGATAAAAATAAAATTATC
>Ga0209630_10003214_pt1 | contig 14991 bp, 11 predicted proteins | sample COG_01_FD_184745 | JGI IMG/M metagenome (GOLD analysis project Ga0209630, IMG submission 184745) | Pelagic Microbial community sample from North Sea - COGITO 998_met_01 (SPAdes) (version 2) | ecosystem: Environmental > Aquatic > Marine > Neritic zone/Coastal water | place: Helgoland, sampling... | reverse complement strand
CACTTGGTTTTGTATACTTCCGAAACTCCAACAATCCTGCATCGAAATGTGCCTTTGACGCCAATAACCTAGCATCGTCGAATTCTGTTTGAAACAATCTAGGATTTGTAAAAATATTCAAACAAGATGGGCATTTCACTATTTCATTGTACAGCCCATTGAGTTGTGTATAATGCGTTACAACAGCATCCCATTTAAACTGATCACTACTCGCTTTTGCTACTTCAATTGCATTTAAATGATACTCAAGCGCATGCTCGTAAGCCAAAGGCAAATACTGTCGTGCCTTTTTGCTGTCTGGGTTGTTTCTTAATCTTTTGATGGCCTGCATCGTGGCAGCATCGTAATCTCCTTGTTCAAATCGCTTTTTACCTGTAACACAACCCGAAGAAATCGACAGGACTATGATAAAAAGAAAGCCAAGGTTAAATAGAGGGTAAATTTTTGTTCTCATAACTTATATTTAAATGTCCTATGATACCAATGGCAAAAACCAGCCCATTTCATAAAACAAGTCAAGAAGGTAGTGCGAATATCATACGTAGTAAGGGATGTACCAAACTAGCAACTCGGCAAGCACTGTACAGTAAATTGGAATTAAGCGGTTACGATACCGGCAAAACTTTCAGCATTCAGGGCTGCACCACCAATTAAACCACCGTCTATATCGTCCATTGAAAAAAGTTCACCAGCATTGTTCGGCTTAACACTCCCCCCATACAAAATGCGTGTGTTTTGAGCCACTGAGGCTGTGCAAATGCCTTCCAATACTTTACGTGAATATGCATGAATCTCTTGTGCTTGTTCAGCTGTTGCGGTTTTACCTGTACCAATTGCCCAAACAGGTTCATAGGCTAAAGTAACTTGCGCCCATTGCTCCTCAGTCAGGTGACCAGTACCAGCTTCAATTTGGTTTTTAACCACATCAAAATGGCGTTCATTCTCACGTTCTTCTAATGTTTCACCGTAACAGTATATAACGTTCAATCCGTTTGCCAAAGCAGTAGTTACTTTTTCAGCCAATATTTCATTTGTCTCACCACAATATGCTCTGCGTTCAGAATGACCTACCAATACAGAATCGACTGGTACAGATGTCAGCATCTGTGCTGAGACTTCACCGGTATAAGCACCGCCATCTTTGTGATGACAGTTTTGTGCACCCAATGTAATCCCACTGCCATTCAAAGAATTATGAAAAATTTTCAAATGTGTAAATGGTGCATAAATATGGACGTCGCAATCTTTTAGTTCTGGCTCCCTAACCTCATGTAAGATTTCCTTTAATAACTTAAACCCGTCGTTTAAATCTGTGTTCATCTTCCAGTTTCCTGCAACTAATCTTTTTCTCATTGTATTATGTTCTATAGTTTTATTTCTCCCAAAATCGATTGGTTTGTGTCTCTTCAAAAACGTGCTCTAAAATTTTTGTCTCGACGTCGTCAAAGGATTTACTTCTTCTTGCAAAAACCAATGAAGCCGTATCAGATGCTTTTTTTAATTGATATGTACTGTAACCCGACGCACCACCCCAAGCAAAGGAAGGCACATAGTTTCTTGGAAATCCAGACCCAAAAATATTTGCAGACACGCCAATTACCGTACCTGTATTAAACATCGTATTTATACCGCACTTGCTATGATCCCCCATAATGAGGCCACAGAATTGCTTTGCTGTATTGCGGAATCGTTTATCCGGGTAACTCCAAATCTTAACGTCGGCATAGTTATTTTTAAGATTGGAATTGTTCGTGTCAGCGCCCAAATTACACCATTCGCCAATCACACTGTTTCCTAAAAATCCGTCATGCCCTTTATTTGAATAACCGATAATAACACAATTGTTAACCTCTCCCCCAACCTTAGAATGAGGACCTATAGTTGTTGGCCCGTAAACTTTAGCACCTAATTTTAATGACGCTGAATCACATAATGCTAATCCACCCCGCACAATGGCGCCTTCCATCACCTCAGCATTTGCTCCAATATAGATGCTGCCATTTGACGTATTCAAAATAGCCCCTTCTACTTTTGCTCCCTCATCGATAAACAGTCTGCCATTACCCAATAAAGTATTGGTACTAGAAAGCACTTGTGACTGTCGATTTACTGTAACTAAGTCAAAATCACTTTCTATTTCTTGACCGTTTAACGAAAAGATATCCTCTGGGTAGTTTATAAAAGTTGCTTCCGTACTTGATTCATTTTCTGAAACATCATCGAATTGGGCTGAACGCTTGGCAATTAAACGGCCACCTTCTGAAACTAAAGAAGTATTAAAATCAAGGCTTTTTATTGATTGGACTAACGACTCGGTTGGTAAACACGCACCATTGATAAAAATGTTATCCGCTGTGTTACGTTCTGGATATTTATCGCGCAGGTATTCTTCAGTTTTATGACTTGATGTAGATGCCAACCGCTTATCCCATTTTTCGGCAATAGTAAGGATGCCGATGCGAATTTGAGCCACAGGACGCGTAAAGGTCAATGGCAAAAGGTTGTCACGTGAATGATCATCGAATAAAACTGAATTCATAAACCAAAATTAGTTATAAGTGGCTGAAAACAAACAAAGCCCTCGAATTGAGAGCTTTGTTGTAGATTGATTTCCAATCTTATTTCTTTTTTCCGTAACGTTTGTTGAACTTATCAATTCGTCCAGCTGAATCTACGAAATTCATTTTACCAGTGTAAAATGGGTGTGACGTATTTGAAATTTCAAGCTTGTACAATGGATATTCGTTTCCATCTTCCCACTTGATTGTTTCTTTTGTTTCAACGGTAGATTTAGTCATAAACGTATGCTCATTTGACATGTCTTTAAAAACGACTAATCTATAATTTTCTGGATGTATTCCCGCTTTCATCTCTTTAACTATTTTTGAAGGACTGCAAAGGTAATAGATATTTTAAAAGATACGTCACTTTTTTACACCATTTTGCTTAAATCATTTAACAACATAAAAACGCACTTACACCTCCCACTATTAGGCTTGTACGCGAAGGTGCTCTCTTTGTTCTTTGCATTGAGAATACTATTTGTATTAACCAATGGTTCTACTTTCACAAAAATAGACTTCAATCAGCTTTTTGATGCATTCCTATTTGGTTTTCGTTTGGACTTGATTCCAACGTTCTATATCATCACCGCGTTGTACCTGGTTTACCTGACTTTCGAATCAAAAGTGCTTACGACTGTCTTACTATCACTTTTTGTCGCCATAGTCACATTTGTAGGCATAATCGATGCCCTCTACTTTAAATTTCTAAAGGAACACATAGGATACAGCTTCTTTCACCAACTAAACCCAGATAACAACATTAGCCTTTGGACGTACGTTGCGAACTACTGGTATATGGCACTCTTAGGCCTTGTTTTGACAGTTGCCATAACACTTTGGCTGCGACAATCGCTTCGCGTTAAGCAAAAAACCAATTGGATTTCCTTAAGCTTAATCGTTGTTGTTGCATTTGTCATAGCGCGTGGTGGTTTTAGGCTAAAACCCCTCAGAACTGCAGACAGCGGAAGTTATTTATCAAGCGCTACCCATGTCGTGTCATACAATGTTCCATTTTATATATTCGAAAGTTGGCAAAACCCCATAACCACTCCAGGTTTTATAGACGGCTTTGAGACGTCGATTTCTTCCTCAAATTTTGCTAAAGACAGCATAGTAGCCCCCAACATAGTAATTATCGTTTTGGAGAGTTTTGGTAAGGAGTACACTGGTCTTAATCGCGGCATGACGCACACCTACACCCCATTCCTAAACAGCCTTTTCCCAAAATCCATTTGTTGCCACAATGCGTATGCCAATGGACTAAAGTCTGTAGATGCTGTACCAGCCATTTTCACCGGTCTACCGAAATTGTCTTCTACTGCCATCATTCATTCGCCAAAGTCATCAAACCAAGTTCCTTCTTTATTCAACTGTTTGCAAAGTCTTGGGTACTCCTCTTCATTTTTTCATGGCGCAAATAATGAGACCATGGGATTCAAATCCTACTTAACGACCAATGGTTTACATGACTATTATGGGCTCGACGAATACCCTAAACAGGAAGACCTAGATGGCCACTGGGGCGTTTTGGACGAACCCTACCTCCAGTATGTATCCGATAATCTATCAACTCAAAAACAACCATTTGTAAGTGGTATTTTCACCCTTTCTAGTCATCACCCATATACCATTCCGACTGAGTACAAGGACTCATTTCTAAAAGGCAATATTCCAATCCATAAGAGTATTCAATATGCAGATATGGCATTAAAAAAGTTTATGGAATCGTGTGAAAAAACCGCTTGGTTTGACAACACTATTTTCATTATTACGGCTGATCACAGTGCAGAAAACTTGTTGCATGCATATCGAACACCATCCGGAAAATTCGAAATTCCATTAATCCTATACAGCCCTAAACTACTCAAACCTCAAGCTATTCGTAAGACTGTAGAACAAATTGACATTCTCCCTACTGTGTTGGACTATGTTGGCTACCCTCAAGACATTACCTTACTTGGCCATTCGATATTTGAAGAAAACAACAATGAATTCGTAACGCATTTTGACAACAACACCTATCACATCACCAAAAACAATTGGAGTTACGGGATTCACTTAACACAAGACGCCTTTTTATTTAACAAGAGTCAAGATATAAATTGCCTTACCAACCTTGAGTCAAAATTCCCTCAAATGGAGGAAGTGCTCGACAGTAATCTGAAGCAAGCCTTGTTCAAATACTTTTACGTCGTGAATCAAGAGTAAATCAGTCGTCAAATCAGTATTTTTGCGCTATGCAAAAAGCCTCACTTCCTAAAGGTACGCGAGACTTCTCACCAGAAGTAATGAATCGACGCAATCAGATCATTGATGTCATTAAGGATGTATATGTATTATATGGCTTTGACCCCATTGAAACACCTGCGATGGAGCAGCTCAGTACGCTTACAGGTAAGTATGGCGCTGAAGGCGACAACCTTTTGTTCAAGATTCTGAATTCAGGTGATTACTTGAATAAGGCAGATGGACAAGCCCTTGCAGACAAAAACTCGAGTCAACTTGTACCTTCGATTTCGGACAAAGGCTTGAGATATGACTTAACCGTTCCTTTTGCACGATACGTCGTTCAAAATCAACACAACATCACCTTCCCATTCAAACGGTATCAAATTCAACCCGTTTGGCGTGCCGACCGGCCACAGAAAGGCAGATACAGAGAGTTTTGGCAATGTGATGCAGACGTCATCGGCACAAAGTCGCTCGTCTGTGAAGCAGATTTTATTCAGATATACCACCAAGTGTTTACCAATCTTGGATTGAAAGATTATCAAGTACGGTTAAACCATCGCAAAATTCTTGAAGCGATAGCCAAAACGATAGAATTTAAGGGCTCCTTCACTGACCTGACGGTGGCTATAGATAAGCTCGACAAGATTGGTTGGGACGGCGTAACCAAAGAACTATCAGAAAAAGGGTTAGCACCCAATAAAATTGACCACCTTAAGGCTCTATTGCATATAAAGCCTTTTTCCGTTGAAACCATTGATGAATTGCAAGCATCCCTTGTCGATTGTGAAGAAAAGTCAATTGGCATTGAAGAATTAAACCAAGTACTACAATACGGAGATATTTCGAATGTGAACATCGTGCTCGATTTCAGTTTAGCACGTGGCTTAGATTATTATACCGGTTGCATTTTCGAAGCCATTATTTTAGATAGTGGTATCGGCAGTGTATCTGGAGGAGGAAGATACGATGACTTAACCGGTGTTTTTGGTTTAAAGAACGTATCTGGCGTAGGCATATCCTTTGGGTTGGACAGGATATATGACATCCTTGCGTCCCAAGGATTTTATGATGAAAAGTACACCCACAACACACTATTGTTTTGCCATTTTGATGCAGTAGCAAGAAAATATGCCCTTGCCTGTGCACATGAACTGCGAGCCAAACAAATCCCGACTGTCGTCTACCCTGATCTTAAGAAAATAAATAAGCAGTTTGATTATGCGAACAAATGCGGCTACAAATGGGTCGCCGTTGTTGGTGATAATGAAATTGAAACAGAATCAGTTCAGCTGAAAAACATGCAAACTGGTGAGCAACAAAAATTAAGTGTGACTGATTTGATATCCAAGTTTTCATGAAGCTAAAACGTTTTTCAGAATACATCGTTCACGAAGATGAACACCTTATTGCCATAAACAAACCTGCTATGATCTCCAGTCTAAACGACCGTATCGGAGATCAACCGAGTATTCAGCATCTAGCACAAGATTACCTGGCATCAGCTCAACTCTGTCATAGACTGGATAAAGAGACATCTGGCATTTTACTCATTGCAAAAAATCCGGAAACATACCGAGAGATGTCTATAAAATTCGAAAAAAGAGAAATTGAAAAAACTTACTGGGCTATTTCCGATGGCCGTCATTACTTCAAGAACACCACAGTAGACACACCCCTTTCTGTTAGTTCAAGAGGCAGAGCGAAGGTAGATAAAAGAGACGGCAAACCGGCGGAAACAGACTTCAGCGTAATTGAGACTTTTAAGAATTTTTGCTTGATTGAATGTAAGCCACTAACTGGCCGATTGCACCAAATTCGCATTCATCTGGCAACTCAAAACGCCTCAATATCTGGTGATGTCATTTACGGTGGCGACCCACCTTATCTGAAATCTATCAAAAAGAACTACAACCCTCCAACACATGAAGAGCCCCGACCAATGATCAGCCGGACGGCTTTACATGCAGAGTCCGTAAGCTTTGACTTGTACGGTAAGTCATTCAACATTAAAGCGCCACTGCCTAAAGACATGGCTGTATTCTTAAAACTTCTAAGAAAATATGACCATGAATAGACTGATTCTGGTTTTCGTTCTGTGTGGACTGGCAATGTTTTGTTCGGCACAAGAATTCGAAACCAAAACAGAAGAAATTATCCAGCTATTTGAACAGAACAAAATTGGGAAGATCCATCGTTACTTTGACAAAAAGACGAAGAAGTCGTTCAAGAAAATTTACCTCTTCGGCGCATGGAAGGGTATTCAAAAAAACAATGGCAAACTGAGAGAAACGGGGAAAGTCGCATACTCTACGGTAAAAAATCGACAGACTGCTACCGTACCCTTGCATTTCGAAAAGGCCAGTTTCAATTTGATTTTAACAAGTAACGAACAAAAAGATATTGCTGGATTACGTTTCACAGCACTGGCGTATAAAACCCCTGATTGGGCAAAAAACATAGTCTTTGGTAAAGAACGTATCAAAGTTAAAACCGACACGTTCTCATTGCCTGGGGAGTTACTTCTACCCGAAAATTGCACCAAGTGCCCCGTAGTCATTTTAGTGCATGGTTCAGGCCCAAGTGACAGAAATGAAGGAAGCGCCCTATCTCCAAACCGATTGTTTCAAGACCTTGCGTATGGATTTGCAATTAACGGTATTGCCACGATTAGGTACGACAAAAGAACCTTGGTTTATCAGAAACAATTAGCGAAAGCAGATTCAATTACGCTATACGAAGAGACTATAGCCGATGCAATATCTGCGGTAAATCTGGCCAAAACCTATCCGTTCATAGATTCATCAGCAGTGTACGTATTGGGCCATAGTTTGGGGGCCTATGCTAGCCCCAGAATTGCCGACCAATCTAATGTTGCAGGCATAATTATGTTGGCTGGCCCCTATCGAGCACTATATGAAATCATTCCTGAACAATATGCATATTTGCTTGGGCTTGACGGTAAATTAACCAAAAGGGAAAATAAATTAATTGAAACCGCTAAACAAGAGGTGAAATTCATTAACGAAGAACCTTCTGAAGTCAGTAAACTTAGCATTATGGGCAGCGATAAAATGTTACCGTACTTTCGAGAGTTTTCGACATATAACCCTGCTGACGTAATTAAACAATTGACTTGTCGGGTGCTCATCACACAAGGTGATCGTGACTACCAGGTTCGATATCAAACAGAATTTGTAAAGTATCAAGAATTACTTCAAAATGAAAATCACGTAGATTTCAATCTGATACCCGGCGTAAATCATCAACTAATATGGGGAGACTCCCCCTCAACACCCAATGAATATTACATTCCCGGACACCCAAGCGTTAAAGTAATAAAACACTTATCAGATTGGATAAACCAAAAATAAGTCGCAACTTTTCAACATAGTTTTGCAAAAATCCTTGCTATGTTACCTTTGCAAAAACATAAAAACGTGGAGAATACGACAGGACAAGTAGCCATTTTAGTCTTAGAAGATGGCAGCGTATTTAAAGGAAAGGCCATTGGTAAAATTGGCACAACTTTCGGGGAAATCTGTTTCAACACCGGAATGACTGGTTACCAGGAAGTTTTCACAGACCCATCCTACTTCGGACAAGTTGTTGTGATGACTTCTGATCATATCGGAAATTACGGCGCAAGCATGGAAGATGTTGAATCGGACAGCATTAAGATTAACGGACTCATTTGTAAGAAGTTTTCTGATAAGTTTAGCCGGAAACAGGCAAATTCGAGCTTGAATGACTATCTAATTGACAACAACTTAATTGGCATTTGTGACGTTGATACACGCCAGATTGTAAGACACATAAGAAGCAAAGGGGCTATGAATTGCGCCATTAGCTCTGATGTCTTAGACATTGACTCCTTAAAGGCTCAATTGGCTGACGTCCCTTCAATGCAAGGTCTTGAGCTGAGCTCCAAAGTAACAACAGACAAGTCCTTCTATTATGGCGACGAAACGGCCAAATACAAGGTTGCCGTGTTAGACTTAGGTGTCAAAACAAACATTCTAAGATGTTTGGCTGAACGAGACTGTTACTTAAAAGTTTTTCCTAGCAACACACCTTATAACGAAATGAAGGCATGGAATCCGGATGGCTATATGATTAGCAACGGCCCTGGAGATCCAAGTGTAATGGATGCAGAAACCAATACAATTAAAGACATCATTGACAGCAAAGAAAAACTCTTTGGTATCTGTTTAGGAAGTCAAATATTGGCACAAGCGGTTGGCATGAAAACATTCAAAATGCACCACGGCCACAGAGGATTAAACCACCCTGTACAAAACTTGATTACTGGAAAAAGTGAAATCACCACGCAAAACCATGGTTTTGCTATCGACCCCGAAACTCTTAACGACAGCGTAGAAATAACACATATAAATCTTAATGACGGTACAGTTGAAGGTATCCGGTTAAAAGACGCTCCTGCTTTTGCGGTACAGCACCACCCAGAGTCAAACCCTGGACCACACGACTCACGATACCTATTTGACGACTTCATAAACCTATTAGCATAACATAATGAGCAACATACTCCACATATCTGCGAGACAAATATTAGATTCTAGGGGCAACCCAACCATTGAAGCCGAAGTATACACCGATAGTGGTGCTATGGGTCGAGCCGCTGTGCCTTCGGGTGCTTCGACTGGAATTCATGAAGCGGCAGAACTTAGAGATGGAGATAAGTCGCAATTCCTTGGAAAAGGAGTGCTTCAGGCTGTAAATAATGTCAACTCAACCATTGCAGATGCTTTAATTGGTCAAGACGTATTCGACCAAACAGCCATCGACAATGCGATGATTGCTTTAGACGGAACGGCTAACAAAAGTAATCTTGGCGCTAACGCCATTCTAGCAGTCTCTTTGGCATGCGCCAAAGCAGCAGCTATGTCGGCAGGTCAATCGTTGCATCGATATATTGGTGGTGTAAATGCCAAAGTGCTACCAGTTCCGATGATGAACATCTTAAATGGTGGAAGTCACGCCGACAACTCTATTGACTTTCAAGAGTTTATGATCATGCCTGTAAAGGTTGACTCTTTTGGCCACGCATTGCGCATGGGTACAGAAGTGTTTCACCATTTAAAAGCGGTACTTAAAAGTAAAGGGTACAGCACCAATGTTGGGGATGAAGGTGGGTTTGCCCCAAACATCAAAAGCAACGAAGAAGCTATTGAGATTGTACTTAAATCAATCGAGGTAGCTGGTTATACTCCAGGACAAGACATGTTCATCGCAATGGACGCAGCGAGTTCTGAGTTTTATGACAAAGAAACTGGTCTATATAACTTCCATAAATCAAACGGCCAAAAGTTAAATGCGGAAGAAATGGTCAACTACTGGGAAGGTTGGACAAGCAAATACCCAATTGTTTCGATAGAAGATGGCTTAGATGAAGATGACTGGAAAGGTTGGAAAAGCTTAACTGACCGCATAGGCAAAAATGTACAATTGGTTGGAGACGATTTGTTCGTCACCAATGTTAAACGACTGCAGCAAGGCATTAACCAAGGAGTGGCAAACTCCATTTTGGTTAAAGTGAATCAGATCGGTACACTAACAGAAACGATTGATGCCATTCAACTTGCGACACGTCATCAGTATACGAATGTAATTAGTCACCGTAGTGGAGAAACTGAGGATACGACTATTGCTGATCTTGCAGTAGCCATGAACAGCGGACAAATTAAAACTGGATCTGCATCACGAACAGACCGTATCGCTAAATACAACCAATTATTACGCATTGAGGAAGAACTTGGGGACGAAGCCATTTACGGTGGAACCTTCTTCCCGTTTACCTAGTTTGCTTTGAGCAGCAAATTAAGACACCTGTGTGTCTCAATTTGTGAAGCAACCTTTTATCAAATTAGTGTAAACGTTACGTTCACATTTGGTATTCCATGCGGTTGCAAATACCTTGTGGCAACTAATTGAATATCCTTGAAAAGATTTAAGCGTAATGGCATAGTATTGTTTGCGAAAGCATTTGCCACGCTCATAGTCTTATTCTTAAACTTCTGTCTAGCATCGGCCCAATGCTCAATACAATCTGGCGATTATGCTTGCGTTGATGATTTAATTGGTTTTACCGCCAACTCCACCAATGGTGTATCGAGTGTAGCGTGGAAATTTGGTGATGGAAATAGCAGCACGACAACATCTCCCAACCATAGATATGCGAGCGCCGGCCAATATACCGTTACCGCAACAATTCTTCAAAACAACGGCGCAACTTGCGAGGTTACAAAGCAAATAGACGTATACAATCCACCGGACGTCCAGTTAAAGCTAGACCCTAGCTCAATTGTCTGCTTAACGGAAAACAATATCTGCATTATAGATAATTCAACTTCTGGGAACACCTCTACCACCAACACTAAACGCATTGTTCTATGGGGTGATGGGGGGAAAACAGACAGCAATAACCCCAGAACTGGCGATAAGATATGTTACACCTACCAACAAGCGGGCAAATACAGTATTGACGTCGAACTAACCAATAGTAAAGGATGTGAGACCATCGGAACACTTCAGGTAGAGGTCCTTAAGGATTTTCAAGGCACCTTTTTCACAGGAAGGGAATCCCGTGACTGTGAGTTTCAGACGAATTGGTTTACACTGGACACCAATTGGATAAAAAACAAAGATGACTTAGCATTGGTGGAAATAGATTACGGTGACGGAGAAAAAGATACGGTAACCAATTTTTCTGACACACCATTTTACCACGATTTTAAAAAGAACGGAAATTTCTCGGTATTCTTAATACTGACTTTTAAAAATGGATGCCAAACCAGATTTAAGCGCACCGTTGGCGTTAGTTTGGACAAGGTTGACATCAATCACTCGAAGTCAGACTCCATTTTGTGTTATGGAGAATACTTTGAGTTTTCACATCCAGTGGTCCCTGGAGCCAGTTTTCTTTGGACGGCTTTGGATACAGCCATGGATGTTGTACAAATGTTTGGAGGACAGCGCGTTGTAAACTTTTATCCACCAAGACCTGCCAAATATTACATTGAAATTCGTATTAAAAAAGGTGATTGTGTTTCGTACAAACAGGATTCCATCGAGGTGGTTGGGGTTAAAGCTGGAGCGCGCATTTTGAACGCCTCACAATGCGAGCCAAAAGACACCGTTTTCTTCTGTGATGCAAGCACCACCCATCGCACAACAGATCTTAGCTATTTGTGGAAGTTTCAAGATGGCAACGCCGAACCATGCACAACAGATACCAAGAACGGAGTAAACAAAAACAAGAATTGCAATTTCTCGGTCGACAAAAATGCCAAGCATTTGTACGATACAACCATGTGCGACGAGGTTTGGCTTACTGTAGTTGACAATGCCAACGGTTGTCAGGATAGTTCACGAGAATATGTGGTGATTAAAAAACCGGTAAGAGAAGACTTTGGTACAGATACAAGAGACAATTGCGTTTTATCACCAGTACATTTTGAAGTTGAAGGTTGTTACGACAACATTCAGATTAATTATGACTCTATGTGTGGCAAGAACAAATTCATTGATTTTCGATCACCGCATATATACAAGACAACCTGTGATTCAACTCGATGGGTGACATGGGGCATTGTAGCCATCACCGGGGACGAAAAAGTATATCACTCGTGCGATTCTAGCGACTACACCATTGAACCAAATCGCGTTTGTTCAGATACGTTCTGGTTCCACAAAGATTTTAGATTAAACCCAGCTCCAAGACCTGAAGCCAACCTAACATTTAATGGTTGTTTGCCTTCCGACCTGGTAGGCAACTTTTTTGTACAAGAACAGAAACATGTAACAGATATTTACTACGATTGGGGAGATGGCGGGTTTGACACGACATACGTCAACAAAGACTCAAGTAAACTTGCAGATTTTACGCATAGGTATACCACAAGTGGTGATTACAGCGGCAGCATTACAATGACAACAGACTCGGGTTGTACAGGCACAGTGTACTTCGATAGAAAAATAGGTTTCTATAACAAATTCGACTACTCCAAACCTGTGTGCCCAGGTGCCTCGGTGCAATTTAAAGACAGCATCATCTATTGGGGAGATACCAATCAATATTGGAGATGGGAACTACCTGATCAACCGACTCGTCCTGAAAAAGTATACTGGGACTTCGATGACGGCGCAGGTTTTGGCAAGCACACGACTGAACCAACCCACGTATTCAACACACCTGGTACTTACCGCGTTCGAATGGCGTCTGTGGATGGCACGGGATGCAGTGACACTTCCACCCAATGGGTAGTGGTTGAAAATATAGATGCAGGTATAAGGGATCTAGCCAAGAAACTTTTATGCGACGACATCCTCCAACTCTTTGACTCTTCTACTGTTGCAGATACAACATTCGATAAAATAGTATCGTATTATTGGGATTTTGGAGATGGGAAAACACCCAGTTTTTTGAAAGACCCTTTCCATTATTATTCCACCTATGGGGATTTCACTATAACCCACGTTGCTGAAAACAAAGTAGGTTGCAAAGACACGGCTGTTATAACGATTAACATTGATGGACCCCTGCCCCATTTTGATATACTTTCAGACACCGTAGCGTGTGTTCCGCATACCGTTACATTTAAAAACAACTCACAAAAAGCGAGCGATTATATCTGGTACTTTGGAGACACCAGTTCAAATTCCAATTCATTGAGCACAAAATCTGATTCAAACGTCTCGTTCACCTACACAAATCCAGGTACTTATTATATTTATTTATATGCTGGAGATAGTGTCGTGAACCCAGACAATGGTAACAACATTTACTATTGTAATTCCACCTTTCCTGACACCAACGCCCTAGTACACGAAGTAAGGCGTGTTGTAATACTACCAATCCCTCAAGTTGATTTCGATACCGAGGGTAGTTTATGTAAAGGCACCTCCATTAGTCTGGTTGACCAGTCTGACTCTATCTATCAGACCTATAGATGGTTTTATCAAAACGATTCTGTCATAAGCAATCAATCGACAAATAACGTATACCTTGAAGATACAGGTACATTGGAAATAAGATACCGACCCACCTATATACCGACAGGTCCATACCAACGTAAATGTTATGATTCTATAACGAAGACCTTGGAAATATTTGAGAATACTGCATCGTTTGACTTTACACAAGATAGTATCTGTCCAACATTCCATTTTTCGGCTAACCACAAAGAAAACGATGTCTTAGAATGGAATTTCGGTCACGTTTCTAGTGGTCACAGAAATACGGCTTTTGAACCAAACGCTTCGCATAATTATGCGCCAGACGTTGGCGAATTCGACGTATGTCTTTACTCCAAAAGCATCGAAGGCTGCTGGGACACACTGTGCAAAACAATAGAAAGTAACCATCGATTCAAAATGATGATTCCCAATATTATCACACCAAATAGCGATGGGTTAAACGATCGATTTGAGGTTGAAATGGAAGGGGAAGATTTTTATGAACTTTCAATTTTTAACCGATGGGGTGAGCGGGTTTATTTTAGCAATCTGGATTATGAGGCCTCGTCAACATTAAATTGGGATGCCACAGTACAAGGAAATGGCAAAACATGCCCACCAGGAACATATTTCTATATACTTAAATTTCGCGAAGCGTGTATCTACGACGGTCAAAAAGAAAAATACAGTGGAACCGTCACTGTGATTTATGATTAAAGTTAACCTATTTAATCGTTAAGTTAAGCTTGTCTCTGAGGGTTAAAAGCGCTGGATTTTTCTTGGCCATAACGTCAAACTTTTCTTGGCCGGTGTATGCTCTGGTTCCCTCTGCTTTCTTCTTAATTTCTTTGATGTTTATTAACAAACCAGGATGATTCATCGCTGTTCTTAAATGTTGCAAGAACTCCACTTTAACCTCTTCTAATTGAATTTTATGTTGTTTGATTAACTCAATAAATACCTTGTTTTCATGTACCACAGGTTTGATGAATGAGAACAACGAAAGCTGAATCGACCGATCTTCAGATTTTAGCTTAGCCACAAACGACGCAACGGCTTGATCCAATACTGATTGAACAATGTTTTTCTGTTCATGTACAACCTTGGGACTCTCTTTATCTGCATCCTTCACCACAGTATTCTGCGGTTTTATATCTCCGGTTAGTAAGTCGTCAAGGTTACCCAGTTTAGCGACGTCATTTGACAATTTCTTTTTTAT
>Ga0209630_10003213_pt1 | contig 14992 bp, 9 predicted proteins | sample COG_01_FD_184745 | JGI IMG/M metagenome (GOLD analysis project Ga0209630, IMG submission 184745) | Pelagic Microbial community sample from North Sea - COGITO 998_met_01 (SPAdes) (version 2) | ecosystem: Environmental > Aquatic > Marine > Neritic zone/Coastal water | place: Helgoland, sampling... | reverse complement strand
TTTCGGCCGGGTCCGCCACTGCGCTGGCGGGCCATGAAAAAAAGGTACAATGCACGAGCGCACCTATCCACGGGGATGGTGAACTTTGAGTCCGCGAGGTCAGCTGACATGGCGGCGGATGTTCCTTTGGTGCGGCGCAGTTGGAGACGCGTCGAAGGTTGTGATTCCGGGATGAAAGTTTTCCGAGTTCACGTGTCCTAAATTTTCGGCGAAATTCCTGAACCTTTCGGAAATTCCATACTGCTTTATAACTGTAAACTCGTTTGTTCCCTTATTACGTTTAATTCGAAATAATACGCAGGCTTGATAAATACCTTCGCCCCCTGAACACAGTACCTTCGTATTAAATATTAAGTAGTCTACATATATACATGCATGACTGACTATCCATATGCATGGATCGTCCAAATCAAGTTTTCCCGAAATTCTGCCGCGATGTGTGATTCCCTGAGAAAACTAGTCTGATAATAACCTTCGTTCGGTACTACCTTCGTACCTTCGAAGGTACCTTCGTGGACTATTTATTTGCAAAATGGGAGGGTTTCGAAGTACGAAGGTACGGGTACCACCAGTGCCTCCCTCGCTCCTCACACGGTTATTATTTATTTCTGTGGGGAATAGATGCGATTATTTGTAGTCCATTAATGACTTGTTCGTGCACCCGTCACTCCCTTGTCTTCTCATTGAGCGGCCGTTTCACCGACTGTTTTTTGGCCCTTTCGTGCCCCGCTGGGACCATTATTTATTTGGTGCGAACGAAAATGTATTACCTTCGAACGAAGATAATGTATGGGATATCATAATAATAAACAGAAGTATATGGACAACAAAAGAGTCGATGGATTGACGACATGTATGGGGAGCGAGAAGTCGTTCCGACCCGGGAAAAGAAAACGGAACGAAATCGTTTTCATAAGAATGAAACGGTGAGTATTTTTTTAATCTTTCAACAAGATAGGTTTATTATCATATTATGATAATAACGTGACTTCGTAAATTTACGTACTCGTCCCGAATTTATACAAGTTTCCCCACCAAATCCTGAAAATGAGCCGGTCTTTCGGACAGGGGGTCACTGGTCACCGCATTGATATATTGGTCACCGCGCCGAAATATTAGAGGTATTAAATTCTGTCACGTGATTGGTCTATTTGGCATTAAGCGCGGTGATCTACCTTCGTATCATATTACCTTCGTAAATAAATAAATATTGTATTTGACGAACGGAGCCGGCGGGTTCGTTCGCGCGCGAAAAGGACTGTGTCATTGCATTGAGATTGCTGTTCTGCATGTCCTACCACGGTATCGTCTTCCGAAACAGCAGATAAAACATTTTTGTGACGCCTTCTCCTCACTCTCCCGAAACACCAGATCGGCACATCATCAGTCAACCAGTTATCAGATGACTCGCACGCTGGCAATCACCGCGTTCTTTGCGCTCGCCATCACCGGGGCTTCTGCCACCGCTCTGTATTCCACTACAGATTCCAACGGGTCTGTTTACATCGAAGAAACTTGCAGCAAGGTGAGTGTGTCCTCCACACTTGGTGCCCTCTGCAACGAGGCGCCGTGATGTTACCAGTCGAACCGACGCCCACGTTGCTTCAACAAATATCCGCATGAGCTAACGTAGATGCTGCCTTGGTTTCCCCATCTCGCATCCCTGTCTTTCGGACTATCCACCCCGCACCGCAACTTCTCATCGCCCAACTCTCCTCCCGAGACGCGCAGACACTGACCGGCGGCGCGGATTCCATCACGGTCAAGTGGAGTGGTTTCGGCAACGCTGCGGATTCTATGTCAATCAAACTGTGCTTCCACAAAGATAAGACCGTGGATCGACCTTGGCGCAAGTACAAAGACAACATCAACAAGAACAAGCAGTGCTGGCAAACTGCCAAGCTCAAAAAGTTCCTCAAAGAGGGTATCGACTATGTTGCTGCAGGCACTGAAACCATCGAGCTGCCCATGAACACCGCTCCCTCGACCTATTCAGTTCAGGTTCTCAGCAAGAAAGACGGAACTTACGAGCAGTGGGGCGATTCCAAGGAATACACTCAGACTTCTGACAAGTGTGCTCACATCACAACCGCCATCTACGAGAACCAGCCTTCTGCTCTCGTTGGAACCCAAGCGTTCTTCACGGTGTTTTCAATTATTGTCCTCGTTGTCTCCTACGCTTACGATCGCTCGAGGAATTAAGGGTAAGGCATTTACACGCATCGCCGTGAGAGCAGCGAGCTACGTATCACTGTTCTTCGCGGGCGATGATGGGAGGTTTTCCCGTTCTTTTTGTCTCGGGCGACAACAACGTTCGAACGGGCAAGGGGCTGAACACGCGAATGGGCACCATTTCACCTCCATTGTAGTTGACTCCGACAAACCATGTAATGAAGCGAAGCATGTTACATACGTTTGAGACGTTTGCCCACGTCATCTGCGCCCCGTGCCGCGTCTTAATAGCCCGCCGCACTCCTTAAACACTGAACCCAATGGAAACGCGCAAATCGCAAGCAAACTGCACAGCTGTAAAAAATATCCAAAAGTTGATCGTTAATGCTTATGCTGGTCACGGTGTTCATAACGGCATCGTGTACATCGCGGAACGGGAAAACGGGGTATAGCGCCTGCGCTGTCGGAAAGGACCACGGCCGTGACCAGCCCTATTAGCTTGCTTAGTGGAAAGGAGTTTTCTGTCGAGCTTCTGAATTCACGCAGGCCAGTACAAAGGTAGTAGTTAGACCGCGTCATCTTCAACATACGTTTGGGGCCATGTCGACATAATTTGATTCTAATAAGTATTCCATTACACTCACTATCAGTTCATCAGTGGAAAAACAAAACCTGCCGAACACAGGTCTGCTGAGAGACTGCAGACTTTTTGCGCATCACAACTCAATCCAAGAGCTCTCTGCGAAACCGAGGGATCGCAGCGCAGGTTTGATTCCCTGTTCCAACATCTGAGGCGGGCCACACATCAAGACTTGCGTTCCATCGCGACTCGCAGGTAGACATTTATTTATCATGTCTACATCAACGAGGCCTACTGAACCATCCCATGGTCCTCCTTCAGCACTATCTACTGTGTAGCGGATTTGTAAGTTTGGATGCTGTTTTGCAAGGCTATCGAGGTCATCCTTCAGAAGGATGTCCGAGGGTGTCTTATTTGCGAATAGCAAAAAGACTCGAGTCGTATCGCCGACATCTTTGAAAATCTGGCGAATCACCTGAAGCATTGGAGTGATCCCGGTACCTCCACACACCATTACAAAATTTGCAATATTGGAGCGAATATTTACATCAGTGGTTGCAGGATTGTAAATAGAGAACTCGCCGCGATCGGTGTATGTGACGTTTCCGAGGGGTCCATCAAAGGCCATGGTCTCGCCTAATGCAAGCGAGTCGAGCTTTTGACTCATCGCGCCATCCCGATAGATCTTGATGCAGAAGTCAACATACCCGACATCATCATCCGAAGATATCGGGGTATACGGGCGAGATACCAAGTTTCCCGCATCATCTGTGAAAGTTATCATGACGTGCTGGCCTACTGGTAGACCAAGTATGTGATTTTCCGATGGTAACCCGAAACGGAAAATGCGGGTATCAGAGCTGACATCGACTTTTGAAATCAGCCTGAGGTCCACAGTGCTGCCAGCACCCGGCAAAGCGATCTTGGCATCTACTGGATACTCTTTTACCGGGCGGGAAGAAGTTGGATCTTTTGAGTCCCTCAGTGCTTCAAACTTCGACTTGGGTGCAGAACAGGACGGACACACAAAGTCTTCAGATTGAGCCGTGAATAATTTGCTCTCTTGATAAATGTATCTGTTTCAGTAACATAAATCAGAAAAGCAGAAAAAGTGTCGCGGATTATTAAGAACAGGACAAGAAGCTTCAATTTCAAGTAGTGTGCGTACCCGCAACTTGTGCAAATGTGCGATGCCCTCCCAAGTGCCTTTGGAATACCCTTAGTATACTGCGCGGACTTGTTGATATTCCAGCGATCCGCGAGACGGGGGTTTTCCGAGGGAACGGCCTTTCGGACTGCTCCAAACTTATCAATGCACAAATCCTCGAGGATTGGCAGGAGTTCACTGCATGCCACCTGCGTAAACAATATTTAGATGGCTTAGTATGGCGCATTACGACATGCTAAGACTTGCTCGCATTCACATGGCGAGTCACACCATGCGAAACATGCGGGAGTAAATGTTTTCGGCACAGACCTTTTCAATCTCAGGGTGTTCTTTGAGATGCCCACCAGGGCCGACGGTGCCACCAACAAATATATTGACACCGTCTACCATGCCCTTCTGTCCAGACGGATTTTTAACTTGGCATCCCATCAAACCGATGTCTGCAACCTGAACAGGAGCACATGAATTTGGGCAACCAGTCCAGATCATTCTGATGTCCCCGTTTGGAAAATCGAGGATGGACTCCAGATGTTCAGCAGCAGCGAAAGCCTGTTTCTTTGTCTCGATTTGCGCGAAGCCACAGAACTGGCTGCCGGTGCATGCCACCATGCCGGAAACTACTTTCCCGGGGAAAGGCGTGTAGCGTTGCAGCAATGGTTCGGCAAGAAGCGAATCCATCTTGTCCTTTGGGATGTTTGGTATGATGAAGTTTTGCTCAACGGTGAGACGTATTTCACCTGAGCCATAGATATCTGCCAAATCTGCCATATCATGCATGTCATCGGCCTGTAGACGTCCTCCAGGTACGCACACGCCCTGATGAAAAGGTCAATCGAGTCCTAGAGTTATCCTCTGCCGTATGTCAATAATGACGAAACAAAAAAGAACTGGAAACGGAGTCTATAGACGTAATAAGATGAAAAAATCGACTAGCCTCACCACCCAGCATAGCCCTTCTTGTCTCTGCTCGTGTACTCCGAGATATGACCGGCGAGAAATAGAAGTGTCGATAAGATCATCCTCAGCTGCACATGCCATACTTTGGGAGGGCATTCGGCTGGCAACCTCTGCACGGAATTTGTCAATGCCCATTTCTTCTATGAGCCACATCATTCTGCACTTTTGGCGATTACCCCTATGTCCGTAGTCACGAAAGGTAGTGATGACCGCCGCTGTTGCTTCAACAATTTCTGATGCAGGTACCCACGCATTCAGTGAAATTGCCTCTGCTGCGCGCGCAGAGCTAATAAACCCGCCGACAAGCATGTTGAATCCAATCACTCCTTCTCGAAGAGCGGGAATAAATGCAAGGTCATTGATATCGGGGTGCTCATAGAAATCCGGTCCACCGACAACGCACACATTCCATTTACGGCCCAGATTGGCGATGTCAGAGTTGCCGCGACCACCGCCAGAAACATAGTCTTGTATTGCGCGAGTGAACGGACGGGTATCAATGATTTCATGTGGATCGAATCCAGCAAGTGGATTCCCAGTTGCATTACGCACGTTGTCGAGGCCAGATTGCAGAGAGCACATACCGTGATCCATGACACCCTGAATAATTCCCGGTGCATTTTTCAATTCAATACCTCTAAGTTGAAAGTTCTGTCGAGTTGTAACATCTGCGCAACCGTCCTCCCCACACGATTTCACAATTGAGGCAAGATAGCGAGTCTGCTTGGATGTCACAACACCGTTCGGGATCTTCAGCCGCATCATGTAGCGGCCGTAGTGGCCTTTACGTCGATGGAATAACCCGGCCCATTTCGGGCGCTGGTCAACTTCGTCTGCACCGTTTGCCTCGTCCCACTCCTTGAAGTTGTCTGCAGACGCCTCGGCTATCTCTTCCAGGCCACCGAGATGGATCAACTCTTTCATGGGATCCTTCTCGAGTTTCAGGCGCTCAAATGGATTCGTTGGCTTCCTATATTCTTCCTTCACTACGTAGTATCCGTCTTCATCTTTGTAGACATGCGAATCAGCCCGCTCAACGTCAGGGATGCTGTATTCAGAAAGAGTGTTTTTGTTGTACTCTGAGAGGGTTTCATTCGTGTCAGGGCCGGGCAAAACTCTGCCATGAGCGACACCATCGGGTCGAGCGATTGCACCTGTTTTGATACGGCGTGTCTGCGCGGTCACAATTGGGATCGGGTTGAGTTAGTTCGATCAATTGAGGTTTGGCGAGTTATGTTTGGTAACCTCCCAACTGCTTGATTGAAGAGTCACACCAGACGGCTCTTGTTGTTCAGATGCTTACCTTGCCAAAGGTATGCGGCCGAGTGATAGGTGACATCGTTCTAATAGCCCACATCGATGTGACTCCTTTACTTGAAACTGGAATGGGGCGTTTGATAGTGGCCTGCGAAGTTGGAAGAAGTATCCAGTAAGTGAAAGAAACGTGTTATCGAGACGTGTTCCTGGTGGACGAAGCTGCGGTGTTGTGAGCGCACCTGCGGGTTGAGGCTGGGATGCCGCCCAAGTGGAAGTATGCTCGTGATATTTAATGAAGGCATGTCCCGCCCCTGATGTCTTTGCGAGGTTGCGTCTTCGTGGCCGTCGCAACAAGTTTGGCGATGTTGAGTGCGTGTGATGACGGGACATTGTCGTTCGACCTCATCAAACCTTGGTGGTTTCAGTTGTGTTAAAAGAACATTTATGCTCAAAAGTTTTGCCTGCGTATCTAAATCTACCTTACTTCGAGGTGAACTCCTGGTGCATTTTCAGATTTACCTTCGTAACTCTATAACTTACGAGTACGAAACAAAAGTATTCTGGATTTCAACCACCCGCGCACACTTAAGTATATATTAAAGATAGCCCGGAAATATGACGATATGATAATAATTAATAATGTGATTACGTACGTTTATCATATACATATGGGGAACATTATTTGGAAAAAGTTTTAATAAGAACCTTGTTTGTCGTCAAATTATTCTTGGACTTTCTGTCCGAACGCCGAAAGTGCCAAGGCCAAAAGTTCTTCATTGAGACTCTTGGGAAATAAAGAGGCAGGTTTTTCTTCGTAATAAGTGAATAATCATAATATACCTTCGAAGGTATGATATCTATAGCTAGAGTTAATCAGAATATATTTTTGATAACATACACATAATAAGATCTTACGCAAGGTTATAAATAAGGTTTCGTTCATTCGTAACTCTTACGAAGGTACGAGTAATTATTACGACACACCTTCTTCATTCGTACCACGAAGGCATTTCCGTGCATATCGTCAAATTCCAGACAACGTGCGTGGCTACAAGTAAGACTACTTGCTTGTACGCGTTCTCTGCCTGAACTCTTACTTGCATTTTTGAGGGTCCATCTGCCTGTTTAACGCCTGACTGTGTGAGAAACAAACATCAAACAGACACCCAGACCAATTCGCTGGTATCGCACACGATGACAAGTGTTCCGCATGTCGCCACAGCAAGTGGCGGATACCCAGGTATTCACAATACGAAGCGCCTAAACCAAGCGCGTCCTTCCGCCATGTCGCCCCGGCTCCTGCGGGCAGCTCCGAAGGTTCCGGTGATGGCCGCGTCCAGGAGAACGTGTCTTACCGTAGTCGCAAATGCGGCTTCTCAAGGAGATGCAATTCCACCCCCCATTGTCTTCAATGTGAGTCGTTCATTTCCCGACTGCTCGCGACGATTCTCGCATGTTAACCACGTACACCTGCACGTATTGACGGCCTGCATTATTTCGCACCTTCCTGTCTCGCACAGACTGTCCTTGCCACTGCAGAAAAGAAAGCGGCGCAGGATCTCAGTACAACACTAGTCCTTGGATTTTCAGCCGGTGCTCTCATCGGCATTGGTGCCCTGCTCATGTCGTGCGTCGGCGCGTCTTCTCCTGCACTTGCCTCGGCAAATCCTGGGCTTTGCAACTTTCTCAAAGGTGCAGTCGGCCTCCCAGCCGGACTTACGCTCGTGATCCTCACCGGAGCTGAATTGTTCACTGGGAATGTCATGACGATGTTTTCCGGCCTTTTGGCAAAGAGGATCGACGCTGGGGCGCTTCTCCGTAACTGGCTTCTTTCATATGCTGGCAACTTCATAGGTTCAATTGTCATGGCATACTTGGCGTTCGGTGCAAAAACTGCCGCAGTCCCAGCGGCAAAAGCCGCAGTAGTTGGCATCGCCACTGCCAAAGTATCTCTGCCGTTCGGTGTCGCGGTGTGCAAAGGGATTTTGTGCAACTGGCTCGTTTGCCTCGCTGTTTGGGGCACAATGGCTTCCACGTCTGTTGCCGGCAAAGTCCTCGCCATTTTTTGGCCCATAACTGCATTCGTTACCTTGGGATTCGAGCACTCTGTCGCAAACATGTTCTTGATTCCTCACGGTATGCTCAATGGTGCGCAAGTGACCGTTAAAGATATGATGCTGAACAATATATTGCCTGTCACTCTCGGAAACGTGATCTCTGCTGTACTTTTTGTGGCTGGCTTGCACTTCTGGGCATATGGACGGCAGAAGTAGATATTTCATCGAAGACGTGTTATAACTAAGGAACCACCGCGCATGCGGGTGCAAACGAACGGTCGATGAGCATGAAATTCACGTAGATAGTTTTCGAATACATGCCCACTAAGACGATTAATATTGGATTATGTTTTCGCTCCCATAACCTAGCTCTTTGAGGGCGGGTATGCACGTGTCTTCTTCAAGAGATGGGGGGCCACAGAGAAGCGCGACGGTTTTGAACTGAGCCTGCGATTTGTGTGCAGGGAAACAATGTTGCTCTATCATCTTTTTGTTCACTCGTCCTGTCGACCCCGACCAGTGTTTGTCCCCTTTACTCACGGTATAGTGGACACTAAATCTGTCAGGATTTTCCCTCTGCAGTCTATCAAGAGTATATTTCAACAGAATGTCTTTCGTGGTTTTATTTGCGAACAAAAACCTTATTTTTGTCTTGTCAGCAGGATTTGCAAGGACTGCAACAATCATTTGCAACATTGGAGCAACGCCTGTGCCGCCTCCAATCATGGTCAACCTGTCAATGATATGCTCTGTCTTGTCAACAAGCAGACTTCCACATCCAACATATTTGATGTGGCCCATCGGACCTTTCACCTCCACTACGTCGCCTACATTAACAGCGTTTAGATATTGTGTCAGCTGACCTCCTTCTGGAAAGGTTGGGTGGTCGTTCGGGAAATATATTTTTATGACGAACTCGACGGTCCCGAGTGTTCCATTCAGTGAAGAGGGAGTATACGCTCGCATTACTTTCTTTCCATTCCGTTCACCTCGCAAGTATAAATGATAACCGACGGGCAGTCCACATTGATGACTTTCTGACTCAAGCTTTAGGCGGAGAAGGATTGTGTCGTGCGAAAGGGGGACCTTGGCATCACATACGAGAGGGATCCATCTTTTTGGATCGAGGGCAACAGGGGCATCTCCAGCATCGCGCTGCGCCCCCTGCCACATTCGATTAAAAGCTGCTGCTTCTGCAGCCTCGCCAACGAGGGTATCCCCGTACATTTCAGGATGTGACAAAGCATACTGCAGAAGGTTGACCGGTCCAGTAGTAAGAGCTAAACGCGAACTTGGCGTGGATAAAGAAGTGGGTCTCGAGCTTTCTGTGCCGTACGCAGAAGTGGAAACTGTGGCCGGATTGTCCCTGGGATCAAGATATCCGATCGCGAATGCTTCCAATTGATTCCATGCCTTCGCTGAGTGGACAGCTTCAAAGTCTTCGGTGGCGTCTGTTCCTGCGTTCATTGTTATAGAAGCGTTTCCTCCCGGATGAAGTCCTTCACTTATGTACCTATTCACGTCAAATACTCTATCTTTGATTAGGATCCATGCATCATCTTCTGAATCATGTTCTTCGATTTCATTCATCCTGTACAGCTTCGCTCCGAGTGGAGGTGGGGTGTACTCTTGTTTCTGAAGCACGGAATGATCAGAGGTTTTGCTCGGCATCGGCGGAGGTGCGCTTGGGATGGATGGGGGTTTGAACTCGCGAGCCTCGCTCGCAAATCTCAGGTGTTCATTGTCGACCACAAATTTCGGTATTTTGTATCCGCCGGCAACTGATCCCATCCAACCGCCTTCAAGGGTTCCAGGCTCTGTGGGATGATCAAAAGAGACCTTATCCGAGTCAATCGAATGTACCCTTATTTTAAAATAATGATTACTACCCATGCCAGTCATATTCCATGTAAGATCACCCGGTTGAGTGTTGTTTGACTCATCCCATGCGCGACACGTTAGATATTGAACTCCAACAAAATCACGTCGCGGAATTTCGTGTGTCCAATGTGCCCAGCACCACTGCTTCCCGTGTTTCGTTGGAGGACATGGATGGCAGTGCCTCGCAAGTCTCCATGTCATACCATTATCCAAAGAAACCTCAACTCTTGTGATGGAACGTCCACCACCTGAGTAGGCGTATCCCTTCACTGTGAAGTTACAGTCAAAGATCTCAATCGCATCACCGTGCGCGGGAGAACTGATAACAGAGTTGATGTTGAGTTCGTTAAATGCATACTCTGGGCGTTTCCACCAACCCTCGCGTTCAGCTAGTTCAGAGTCAACATGTGAAGGAAGGATTCGGTTGTCTCTGAGGTGATAAAAGTTTGTCGAAGGCCCGCGCGTGACTTCTATTTTCGTGAGCCATTTAACCATTCTTCCACCGGTGTAACCGGGGATAATGACACGAGCTGGGTACCCATGATCAGGGCGCAGCGTCTCACCGTTCTGGGCATAAGCAATTATCACATCTTGAGAGGGGTCCAAAGCTTTGGAAAGGGGAATGCACGTGCCGTACGATCCATCAACACCTCTTGAAAGTTCCCCGGAAGGACCGAAAAAACAAACGAATTGTCTTTCAAGAGTAATTTCTGTTACGCCAGCCATGCGGAGAACATCTCGAAGGGGGACTCCTGTCCATATGGTGTTACTGATGGCTCCAGCTCCCCAGTTGAAACCAGTAGTCTGTTTCAACATGTTTTTCTCTTTTCGACGATTACCAGCGGACACAAGCGACATCGGAAAAGAAACAGTAGGCATTCGTTTAAGCTCGTCCATTGAAACGTCTCGCCTCTTGGTGACATTTCCGCATACTCGTATGCGGTGCAGGCTCCAATCAAGGTGTGGAACTGCTCCATGGTTTCGAACAAAGTGAAGCGCCACAGGAGTGATCGCTCCGCAGCTCATGAGTTCTGTGAGTTTAGGCTCGCAATTCAGGGGGAACGTGCCTGTCAAACGGATAAGGTCATGATAACGCGGGATCATATAGTCTGGCGTGTTGATATCTCTTAGATCCGCCTGCGAAACGGACCAGGGATAGGAAATAAGTCAAGAAAGGGTGCTGCATAATCCACGAAGACTTCCGAGAGGTTAAAGAAAACAATGGAATATATCAAAATGACTGCGCGGTGCACCTTGAGATTCGCATCGTATTTGATGAGACTCGCTCTGTCGCCTTTGCTCGATGCGAGCAAACCGAGAAAGTCGTCTACATTAATCGGAAGTGAACTCGAACCTGCGAAAAGTGAGTGGTGAGCAGGCCTTCACTTGGCGTCCACAACCGGAAAATATCCAACGACGTCAGGTTTAAAGGTCATAGTCGCTAGATAAGCTACCTGTGAAAGCCTTATCGCCTGTCCTCTCTGGTTCGATACGCTGCAGCAGCTTCCTGAGCATGGCCGCCACAAACACCCCTTGGCCAATAAAGCCAAGTTTGTCGTGGAAGTTTTCCATGAATGACCGTTTTAGCTCGTTTCCGGTTAAAAAAGGGCAGGCACAAGCTATGCGCGAGATAAGCAAACGATAATGTCCTGTCTCTTAGCTCACGTATTTGCGATCCGATTCTCCGAACCGCCGAAGTTCGAATCTTAGAAGTCGCGTTGCGGGCGAAGATTGGGCGAGGTTGAAGTCGTATTCTGTCGTAGGAGCGATATCGCACAAACCCGTGTCACAAGTTAGTTTGATCAGTTCAATAAGTGTTACCTTCGTCAGTTCGTATAACATTACACCCAAGCAAGCAATCAAGCAAGTAATAATATATAATAATAAGGAGATGAAATAATGATAAAATCCTCAGAGTCGTAGATATATGTGGATTTGTGACGCCCTGAAATGCGAAATTGTGTGAAAAAGAGTGTCGCGAGAAAATGCATCTGAGAAAAGGAACGACAACCTTCCGTCAAAAGAGGGGGACCTTTCTAGACACGAAGCTGACGTAGTCTACGAAACCTAGACTATTATTAAATAACTTCGTAAAATATTACAGCCTCCAAATATAAAGGCCCATAATCACGTGCAAATTTAGGCCCTTTCGAGCTTATCGCGTGTTGCGCGCTCAGATGTAATATGGTATTGAATGAAGGATATATTTATTATCTGCAATATGATATGTATCTATGCGCGTACAGGTATTGAATATTACCTTCGATAATACAATAATATATATATCATACGTAATAATATATATTATGTTACCTTCATCCGAGCGATATGGTGCAGCGAGTACGTAGCACTATGTATAAATATTAATACCTTCGTAACAAGCAAGCTGAGGGTCTCCTCGAGGGTATTATTTTGTTACTGATTCCTTGTAACAAATATAAAATCGGACGTTATTCGGCATGTCGATCTTTACAAGACTCTCGAAAAAATCGTCATGAAACAAACGTCTCGGTAACATGCTTCGCTTCATTACATGGTTTGTCGGAGTCAACTACAATGGAGGTGAAATGGTGCCCATTCGCGTGTTCAGCCCCTTGCCCGTTCGAACGTTGTTGTCGCCCGAGACAAAAAGAACGGGAAAACCTCCCATCATCGCCCGCGAAGAACAGTGATACGTAGCTCGCTGCTCTCACGGCGATGCGTGTAAATGCCTTACCCTTAATTCCTCGAGCGATCGTAAGCGTAGGAGACAACGAGGACAATAATTGAAAACACCGTGAAGAACGCTTGGGTTCCAACGAGAGCAGAAGGCTGGTTCTCGTAGATGGCGGTTGTGATGTGAGCACACTTGTCAGAAGTCTGAGTGTATTCCTTGGAATCGCCCCACTGCTCGTAAGTTCCGTCTTTCTTGCTGAGAACCTGAACTGAATAGGTCGAGGGAGCGGTGTTCATGGGCAGCTCGATGGTTTCAGTGCCTGCAGCAACATAGTCGATACCCTCTTTGAGGAACTTTTTGAGCTTGGCAGTTTGCCAGCACTGCTTGTTCTTGTTGATGTTGTCTTTGTACTTGCGCCAAGGTCGATCCACGGTCTTATCTTTGTGGAAGCACAGTTTGATTGACATAGAATCCGCAGCGTTGCCGAAACCACTCCACTTGACCGTGATGGAATCCGCGCCGCCGGTCAGTGTCTGCGCGTCTCGGGAGGAGAGTTGGGCGATGAGAAGTTGCGGTGCGGGGTGGATAGTCCGAAAGACAGGGATGCGAGATGGGGAAACCAAGGCAGCATCTACGTTAGCTCATGCGGATATTTGTTGAAGCAACGTGGGCGTCGGTTCGACTGGTAACATCACGGCGCCTCGTTGCAGAGGGCACCAAGTGTGGAGGACACACTCACCTTGCTGCAAGTTTCTTCGATGTAAACAGACCCGTTGGAATCTGTAGTGGAATACAGAGCGGTGGCAGAAGCCCCGGTGATGGCGAGCGCAAAGAACGCGGTGATTGCCAGCGTGCGAGTCATCTGATAACTGGTTGACTGATGATGTGCCGATCTGGTGTTTCGGGAGAGTGAGGAGAAGGCGTCACAAAAATGTTTTATCTGCTGTTTCGGAAGACGATACCGTGGTAGGACATGCAGAACAGCAATCTCAATGCAATGACACAGTCCTTTTCGCGCGCGAACGAACCCGCCGGCTCCGTTCGTCAAATACAATATTTATTTATTTACGAAGGTAATATGATACGAAGGTAGATCACCGCGCTTAATGCCAAATAGACCAATCACGTGACAGAATTTAATACCTCTAATATTTCGGCGCGGTGACCAATATATCAATGCGGTGACCAGTGACCCCCTGTCCGAAAGACCGGCTCATTTTCAGGATTTGGTGGGGAAACTTGTATAAATTCGGGACGAGTACGTAAATTTACGAAGTCACGTTATTATCATAATATGATAATAAACCTATCTTGTTGAAAGATTAAAAAAATACTCACCGTTTCATTCTTATGAAAACGATTTCGTTCCGTTTTCTTTTCCCGGGTCGGAACGACTTCTCGCTCCCCATACATGTCGTCAATCCATCGACTCTTTTGTTGTCCATATACTTCTGTTTATTATTATGATATCCCATACATTATCTTCGTTCGAAGGTAATACATTTTCGTTCGCACCAAATAAATAATGGTCCCAGCGGGGCACGAAAGGGCCAAAAAACAGTCGGTGAAACGGCCGCTCAATGAGAAGACAAGGGAGTGACGGGTGCACGAACAAGTCATTAATGGACTACAAATAATCGCATCTATTCCCCACAGAAATAAATAATAACCGTGTGAGGAGCGAGGGAGGCACTGGTGGTACCCGTACCTTCGTACTTCGAAACCCTCCCATTTTGCAAATAAATAGTCCACGAAGGTACCTTCGAAGGTACGAAGGTAGTACCGAACGAAGGTTATTATCAGACTAGTTTTCTCAGGGAATCACACATCGCGGCAGAATTTCGGGAAAACTTGATTTGGACGATCCATGCATATGGATAGTCAGTCATGCATGTATATATGTAGACTACTTAATATTTAATACGAAGGTACTGTGTTCAGGGGGCGAAGGTATTTATCAAGCCTGCGTATTATTTCGAATTAAACGTAATAAGGGAACAAACGAGTTTACAGTTATAAAGCAGTATGGAATTTCCGAAAGGTTCAGGAATTTCGCCGAAAATTTAGGACACGTGAACTCGGAAAACTTTCATCCCGGAATCACAACCTTCGACGCGTCTCCAACTGCGCCGCACCAAAGGAACATCCGCCGCCATGTCAGCTGACCTCGCGGACTCAAAGTTCACCATCCCCGTGGATAGGTGCGCTCGTGCATTGTACCTTTTTTTCATGGCCCGCCAGCGCAGTGGCGGACCCGGCCGAAA
>Ga0209630_10003209_pt1 | contig 15005 bp, 10 predicted proteins | sample COG_01_FD_184745 | JGI IMG/M metagenome (GOLD analysis project Ga0209630, IMG submission 184745) | Pelagic Microbial community sample from North Sea - COGITO 998_met_01 (SPAdes) (version 2) | ecosystem: Environmental > Aquatic > Marine > Neritic zone/Coastal water | place: Helgoland, sampling... | reverse complement strand
TGCCCGCCGGGATCTGGGAGTCGGACGGGACATAGCCGGCGGCTCCGCCCATGCCGATGAAGTAATAGCGGTTCTGCCAGTTGGAGTCGGGCAGCTGGAGCCGGAAATTGACCCTGTTCGGGCCCGGATTGGTGGTGGTGATATAGCCCTCGATCCGACAGTGCGGCAGGGGCGCCGCCGTCGGGGTCGCCGAGGTGATCACGGTGTCGGCCGGCGCCATCGCCTGGATCGCGGCGGTTTCGCACGTCCCCGCCGAGGCGGTCGATGCATGGAATAACATCAGCGCTCCGACGGCGCCGCCGCACGCCAGCAGCCTGGATTTCATAGATAGACTCACGATTGTCCTCCCTGGACGTTGTGGTCCTGCGCCCCTCTATCGGGGTCGTCGGGACAGAAAGCGCGCCGATAGATCGACTTTGGAATCTCAGGTGACGATGACCCGCGCTGAGGCGAGGTTCTCGAGTTGGCGTCGCGCCGTCGGGTCGCCGTCACGGTTCAGACGCACCCGGCAGGTGACGAAATAGACGCCGGGCTTGTCGAACGTGACGATGGTCGAGAGCGTGAGTTCGGTCTGACCGGGCGCGACCTCGGCCTTGAGCGCGAAGGCCCCGCTGGCGTCGAGATCCCATTGGGCCTGGGTGAAGGTCCCTGCGCCGGCCGGCGCTTCGGCGTGGGCCGTTAATGTCACGCTTTCCCCGACCTTCGCATCGGTCCGGAGTGCGCCGTTGGCCGTGACCTCGACGACAGGCTGGACGCCGCCGCGCGCCTTTGCGGAGCGGGGCAGGGTGACCTTGCCGTCCGAGAACTCATAGGTCGTTTCGGCCGGTGCAACGCCCTGCTCAACCCATGCCGCCAGATCGACGAGGCCTTGTTCGATGACGGGCATGTAGTCGATGAGCCACGTCGTGGTCGCGCGTTTGGGATTGGTCGGCAGCAGCATCGGCGGGACGTGTTCGGCGTTCTGGGTCCACTGCAGGCGGAATTTCTCCCGCGCCTTTTCGGGCCCCTGGGCCTCCTCGACGGCCCGCTTGTAGATGACCCCTTGTGGCGGCCACAGCGACGCGTCGTGCGTGTGGTGCACCCACAGCAGCTTGCCTTCGTACTGGCCTGAATACGGCACCCCCATCAGGGGCGACTGCACCGGCACGCCGTGCTGCGGATAGATGGGCTGGCCATCGACCCGCAGGAAATCGTTCAGCGGGTCTTCGGAAATGTGGTGCCGATAGGCGTAGCAGAAGGCGAGGAAGGCATGGTTGTCGAGGTGGACGGTGTCGCCGACCTCGACGCCCCGGAATCTCAGAATATTGGCGTCCGCGCGCCCGTCGCAGAACCAGATGTCGCCGACGGCGCGGGTGCAGAACAACTGTCGACCGGCCACGGCGCCGCTTTTGATGAGGACGCCGCAACCGGTGCTGTAGCCTCCTTTCAGCCCCTTGACCTCAATCGCGACGGGCAGGTCCCAGGCGCCGCTGCTTGAGGCCATCAGCATGACCATGGCCTTGGAGTCGGCGTACTCCGCTCCGGCGAACTCCTCGCCCATCAAATCCTGGGCGGTGATGATGCGCGTGATCGGCAGGGTGACGTCAATCAGGTCATCGCTGACCACTTCCGGACGGTCGTTTCCGATGTATCCGGGCCGGGTCCAGAAATTCGCGAAATAGTCGGCGTCTTCTTCCAAAAGCATGCTCGCGATCGAGCACCATAGCCAGATCTGGCCCATGGGTTTGGCGATCATGAACTCGTCGCCGCGCGGATAGCCGAGCCGGTAGAGGTTCGCCAATTCCTCGCGCTCGTGCTGGGTCAGGCCGGCGAAGGGATCGCCGCTGCCGCCCGGGGCCATGGCGTCGATGACGCCGTCCAGCTTGCTTCCGCGGAGCAGGCGCTGGACGTTGAACATGCTTCCGAACGAGAAGGGCTGTTCGCTCCGCACGCGGGAATTCGTTCCGTGGGGCTCGACGTTGCCTCCGCCCATGAAGGGCAGGGCGCCGTCGTAGACGCCATCGCAGTATTCGAGGCAGAGCGGCGATCGCCGCCCGCCACCGCTGCCGCCCCAGACGTAGCTGTAGTCGGGTTCTCGGCCGAAAACCTGTTTGCAGATGTATTTGGAAAAGCGGGCGCTCTCGACACTGGCGCGGTAGCCGTAGAGGCCAGGATCGATCCCGGCGCGAGGGTCGATGTCGTCGCCGATGTGGCCCGAGTTCGACTCGACCATGTAGCCGCCCAGCTTGACCATCATGTCGAGCCCGCCGAGCAGGGCGCCCATGGCGCCGGCGAAAGCTTCCTCATGACCTGCGTGGGCGCCTTCCAGCGGGTGGTACATCCGACCGCCCCATTCGTCCTCGGCGGGGAAGTAGAAGGTGAAGCGGGTGTCGGTGTTCTCGAACCCGCCGTGCACATTGCGATGGGGGTAGGGCTTCTCGCGCCACTCGTCCCGGTCGATGTAGGGGGCTCCGAAATAGCTGTCCCGCACGGCGTAGCCGCGGGTGTCCAGCGGCGTCTTATCGACCACGTCCAGCATAGGCGTTCTTCCCAATGTGTGACCGTTTCCGGGTCTCCGCTCTACGGCGGAACGGGCCAAGCCTATCCGGACGTTCTGAAATCAGTCAATCGTTCTCTTATCGGAATTCTGCCGAAAGTGTGACCGGATAGGCTTTTTGCGCCTGGGCGTGGAAACTGGCGTTCTGATATCAGACGAATGTTCTTGCTGACATTCTGAACATGTGAGACTGATTTGTTCAATGCACGGCAGGGAGGTCATCTCACCTGCGTCCAAAAAGGACGTTTGCCGGCATGGGAGGAAACGATGACTGACCACGCTTCCGGCGCGAAATCCGCGCGCCCAATGCACAGGCTTGGCCTCGCCGGCCTGTTGTTCGCCACCTGCCTGACGGCGCCAGCGCTCGCAATGGCTCAGGAGGCGCCACCGAAATCCAATGACCTCAATCAGACGTCCGCGGTCGATGACGTCGTCGTCACCGCTCGTCGCCGCGAGGAGCGGTTGCAGGAGGTGCCGATCGCCGTCACGGCCTTGAGCGAGGAAGTCCTTCAGGAAAAGGGCGTGCGGGACGCCAATGACCTGGGACAGGCTGCGCCCGGATTGAGCATTCAGAACACAACCGCGAACCGCAACAACATCACCTATTCGATCCGGGGGCAGGGGCAGGCCTTCGGCCAGAACTCTCCAGGGGTCGTCCCGTATTTCGCCGAGGTGCCGTCATTCGGCGACGCCATCTTCGACCTGCAGGGCATTCAGGTCCTGAAGGGACCGCAGGGCACGCTGTTCGGACGCAACACGACCGGGGGCGCGATCCTGTTCGCGCCCAAGGCGCCGAGCGAGGACTTCAACGGCTATCTGCTGGGCCGCGTCGGCAACTACGATCGTCGTGACGTCGAGTTCGGCGTGGGCGGCCCCATCCTGGGCGACCGGCTGATGTTCCGGGTCGCCGGTCAGGTGCTGCGACGCGACGGCTACACTGACAACGTCACCACTGGCGACCAGATGGACAACGAACATCGGGAGGCCTGGCGCGCCAGCCTCACGGCGCGTCCATTCGACGGCTTTGAGAACACGTTGCTGTATCAGGACGTCCATGTCGACGAAGCCGGATCGGGCCTGCTGCTGTCCGTCATTACGCCGACGTTCTCGAACGAGCCGATTTACGCCCAGTTGCAGGCCGCGCTTGCGGCCCAGAATGCGCGGGGGCCGCGGTCGATCGCCACGAATTACGAGCCCGACTTCATCAAGCTCGACAGTCAGGGCTGGATCAATACGACGACCTGGGTTCTCAACAACCATCTGACCCTGAAGAACATCTACAGCAGCCGCCGATACACCGCCGGCCAGTCGTACGACCTCGATGGCAGCCCGGTCACAGTCCTGCATGTCACGAACCCGACGGGTCCCAAGAGCAAGAGCACGACCGAGGAGTTCCAGGCCCAGTTCAACCTCTGGAATATTGACGGGGTCATCGGCTATTTCACCGAGGATACGAACACGCCGCTGATCTACGGTTTCGACACCCGCCAGTTCGTCCGTATCCCGGGCCTGCTGCCCAACGGCGGCGTCATCCAGGCGGTCAATATCGCGCAATCCACTTCCGGCAGCCATGCGGTCTACGGCCAGGCGGACTGGAAGGTCACTGACCAGCTCACCCTCACCGCAGGCGTCCGCAAAACCACCGACGAACGGTCGAGCGGACCGTCCGAGACCTTCGTGCTGTTTTCTCCGCTTCAGCCTTATCCGACCGGACTGGACGCGGGCGCCGGCGCACGGCTCTTCGCATCCTTCGACGCGACCACCTGGAATCTGGCGGTGAACTATCAGTTCGATCGCGACCTCAACGTCTATGCGACCGTCCGCAAGGGATTCAAAAGCGGCGGTTTCAATGGCACAGCAATCGATCCGGCCGATCAGTTTTTCCAGCCTGAAGAGGTCACGGACTACGAGGCCGGTGTGAAGGGTCTGTCCGAGCTCGGCGGCTGGCAGGTGCGCTATGCTGTTGACGTCTTCTATGACGACTACACCAACATCCAGCGCTTCGTGAATCTGGCCACGGTCCCCGCCTCGACGGTGACGCGCAATGCTGCGGCCGGTTCCATCGCCGGCGTCGATCTGGATGTGACCGTCGCGCCGACCGACTGGTTCAGCGCCTCGCTCCAATACACCTATCTCGATGCGAAATACGACAGCTACACCGACGCCTTGCTCGGCGATCTGTCGAACAGCAAGTTCCCCAATACGCCGGAACATCAGCTGAACTTCACGCCGCGGGTGCAGATTCCCTTGCCTGAGGGGATGGGGGACCTGTCGGCCCTCGCCAGCGTCTATTACCAGAGCGGAATCGCGACCGATCCGGCGAATGTGCCCAACGGCAACCCCCTCGTCGCCCTGTCGAGCATGGGCACCAATCTGGACGGCTATACCCGGATCGATCTTCGGGCGGACTGGCGTAACATCAACGGAACAGGGGTCAGCGCGGCCGCCTACGTCCGCAACGCCACCGATGAGGACTATGCCACGGGAACGAACAACCAGCTGACCAGTCAATTCGGCGTGGCTACCTACTTGTACGGCCAGCCCCGCTTCTTCGGGGTGGAGCTTCGCTTCGACTTCGGAACCTGAACCGCAGCGGTCTCTCCGACCAGACGCCGCCGATCGGCATTCGCTTTCCGGGCGCTTCCGGATCGGATATCGGTCGGCGGCGTTCGCGTTGGGGAGCCTGTATCCGGGACTCAAAGGCGTCGCGCTTTTTTCGGGACAGGACCGTGCTCCCGACTTCGGCTGGCGGGGACGAGTAGATCAGGAATGGCCACCGACCCCGCCGCAGCCCGGCTCGCCGATGAACTCGCCGGTTTGATTCTCCGCGCCGGTCTGAAGTCGGGCGATCTTGTCGCCTCCGAGCAGGACCTGCGAACCCGACACGACGTCGGACGCTCAGTTTTGCGGCAGGCTGCCCGGATCCTCGAAGCGCGAGGCGTCGCCTTCATGAAACGTGGCGCGGGCGGTGGCCTGATCGTCGCCCCGCCTGACCCGGAAGCAGCGGGACGCGCGCTCGCGATCCTGATCGAAAGCCGGATGCAGGGGCCGCATGCGACGGATCGGCTGCTCAAGGCTACGGACACCCATGTTTTCCTGACGGCGACACCGCGACTGGACCTTGCCGAGTGTGAGGGTGTCCGGCAGGTGGCGCTCCGGCTCAGCCGCCAGTCCAGGATCGGTCCGCCCCGGATGGGCGAAATCCGGCAGCTTCTGACCGCGATCCGCCGCCTCGTGAAGGATCCGCTCGCCAGCCTCGCCTACCAGGCCACCGCTGAGTATGGCCAGGATATCGTCCCCTACAGCGTGATGGCGGGTGGCCAGGGCTTTCAGAAGGCCTGGTGGGATGCGTTGCTGGAGATGATTGAGGCGCAGATGGCCGGCGATGTGGCGGCCCTGTTTGCGCTGCGTGACCGGCAGCTCGCACTCATGCGCGACAGTCAGGCGACATGGAGCGCGATGGAGCGCGACGAACGCCAGGTTCCGGCCATTGAGGATGAGAGTGCGGGCGGGGGCAACCCGGCAGAACGCCTCGCCCGCGAATTGCTGCGGGACGTTCGGCTTCTGGAGTGGACGCCCGGCGCCCGGATTGGCGGGGCGGGCGATCTCCTTGAGCGCTACGGCGTCACCGTGAGCACGCTGCGACAGGCTGTACGGATGCTGGAACAACATTCCGTGGTCCGGATGGAGCGCGGCCGATCCGGGGGGTTGGTCGTGGCCTTGCCGGATGCGGAAAGAGCTCTCGGGCGATCTCTGGACTTCCTGCGACAAACTGACGTTCGGGCCGATGATCTCGCATCTTTCCGACGTCAGATCGGGCTGAAGTCGTTGAGCGCGATCAGCGAGATGCCGGCCGCCGTGCGGTCGCAGATACTGCAGGATGTGGACCCAACGAGGTCGTTGACGAACCTGGGAGTGTTGTCCGGCGACAGCGCGCTGGAGGTTTTCAGTATCATCGTGTCCCGATTGGATCCCGCACCGGAGTGCGCCCCGGACCGTATGACGCCGCTGATCCTGGACGCCCTGCACAGAGGTGATGCCGCGCGGGCGCGCCGCATTTTCATGAGCCGGGAACAGGAGTGCGCCTGACCCGAGTTTCGCCCTTGAGGCCCGGCTCGGCGCGCGTGGCGGGATCGTACACGACGAAGACGTCGGGGCGGGATGCGAAGCGTACGGGCGGCAGAGGGCCATCGCGCCACCCGTCCGGCTCTCACCGCAAAGGCACGGGGCGGCGCTCCTTTCAACCGAACGTGAACACGCCAAAACGCGCTTCAGAGCGCGCAAGTTCACCGTTCTAAACACCGTTCTAAACGGCCAAGCTAGAACGGCATCGCCCGTTTTCCGGGGTGTAAATTACTGATTTTATTGGAGGACGATGGTGGGTGATGTAGGGTTCGAACCTACGACCCGCTGATTAAGAGTCAGCTGCTCTACCAACTGAGCTAATCACCCGTACCGATCGTCTCGGCTCCCGTTCGGCGACAAGGTGGTCGGCGGGGAGGGGCGGACATACTGGCTGTGTTCGCCGGATGCAAGCCCGTAATTGCGACTTCGGTTTCTAAACCGCGGAACCGCGCGCTAAGGTCGCGGGAATCACGGCTGTTTAAATTTGGGGAGTGGGCTGGATGGCGTTCTGGAACCGGCGGAAGTCGATCGATGCGATGCATACGCCGCATGACGAGGCCGCCCACGGGCCGCGGCTGAAGGCGACGCTCAGCTGGCCGCATCTGCTGGCCCTGGGCGTAGGGGCCATCGTCGGCACCGGCATCCTGACCCTGATCGGCGTCGGCGCGGGTCTGGCGGGGCCGGCGGTGCTGGTGTCCTTCGGTCTGGCCGGTCTGGTCTGCGCCTGTGCGGCCCTGGCCTATGCCGAGCTCTCGACCATGATGCCGGCGGCGGGCAGCGCCTACACCTATTCCTACGCGGTCCTGGGCGAGCTGATCGCCTGGATCGTGGGCTGGAGCCTGATCCTCGAATATTCGCTGGTCGTCTCGGCCGTGGCCGTGGGCTGGTCGGGTTATGCGGTCGGCTTCCTGAACGGTCTGGATATCGGCGGCATCAGCCTGGCTTTGCCGCACGCCCTGACGGTCGGGCCGCACGCGGGCGGGATCGTCAACCTGCCGGCGGTGTTCATCATCGCCGTGGTCACGGGCCTGCTGCTGCTGGGCACGCGCGAGAGCGCCAACCTGAATGTGGTGCTGGTGGTGATCAAGATCGTCGCCCTGATCGTCTTCGTGGCGATCGCGCTCCCGGCGTTCAATCCGGACCACTTCCATCCCTTCATGCCCAACGGCTTCGGCGCGCCCTTCGTGAAGACGGGCGTGATGGCGGCCGCGGCCATCATCTTCTTCGCCTTCTATGGCTTCGACGCGATCTCGACGGCGGCGGAAGAGACCAAGAAGCCCGAGCGCGATCTCGCCATCGGCATCGTCGGCTCCATGCTGATCTGCACGGCCCTGTACATGATCGTCGCCGCCGCCGCGATCGGCGCCCGTCCGGTCTCGGCCTTCGCCGCCAGCTCCGAGCCCCTGGCTCTGATCCTGCGCGAGCTGGGGCAGGGCGGGGCGGCCAAATGGATCGGCGCCTCGGCCGTGGTGGCCCTGCCGACCGTGCTGCTGGCCTTCCTGTTCGGACAGAGCCGTATCTTCCTCGGCATGGCCCGCGACGGCCTGCTGCCGGCCCGTCTGGCCAGGATCTCGACGCGCGGCGTGCCCGCCGTGGTGACGGTCTTCACCGCCATCGTCGTCGCCATCCTTGCCGGCCTGCTGCCGCTGGACGAACTGGCCTCGCTGGCCAATGCCGGGACCCTGGCCGCCTTCTGCGCCGTCGGTGTCTGTCTGGTGGTGCTGCGGCTGCGGGATCCGGGCCGCAAGCGCCTGTTCAAGGCCCCGCTGTGGCCGGTGGTCGCCGCCATCACAGTGGTCGGCTGCGTGGTCTTCTTCCTCAGCCTGAAGCCGATCACCCAGTATGGCTTCCTGATCTGGAACGCGATCGGCCTGTTGATCTACTTCGTCTGGTCGTCGCGGAACGCGCGTCTGGCGAAGAACCCGGCTGAAGCCGCCTGATGTCGCGACGGGACCTCTCCGGCGCGGTCGACTTCTCGGTGCTGGACCGGATGACCGGCGGCGACGACGCGATCTCCGAAGAGGTCCTGGGCCTGTTCGCCGAACAGGCGGCCATGTGGTCGGCCATGCTGGAGCCCAAGACCGACGGCTGGCGCGACGCCGTCCACACCATCCGGGGCGCGGCCGCCGGTATCGGGGCGGGTCAGCTGGCGGAAGTCTGCGCGGCGGCGGAAGGCGCGGAGCAGTCCCTGGCCGCGCCCGCGCTGGACCGGGTGAAGAGTTCGCTCGACATCGCCCTGGCCGACGTCGCGGCCTGGCGGCATGAGCTGATGCTGAGAAGCCTCAGGGCTTAGCTGCGCGTGCGGTCGTAGACCGAGAACTCATAGGCGATGCAGCGGTCGATCAGCAGGCGCCAGACCGGCTCAGCGATGGTCGGCGACAGATGCTGCTGCTCGGCCGAGGCCAAGACCTTGGCGACCACATCCTCGATGCGGGCGTCGTCGTGGACGGCGTCGCGGTTCGGCTTGATGCGGGCGGCGGCGTCCATGTAGCGCTGGCGCTCGGCCAGCAGGGCGACCAGGGCGCGGTCCAGGGCGTCGACGCCCTGACGGACCTCGGCCATGGATTTGCATTCGGCGGGATCGACCCGGGATTCGACGGCGACGAGGGCAGGGTGGTGCATGGCCGTGGGGTTAGCCGTTCCCGCGCCGTCCGCCAAGGTGGGCATATCGCCCAACCGCGCGCCTAGCCGACGAAGGCGCGCTCCAGCACATAGTCGCCCGGCTCGGCGTTGGAGCCTTCCTTCAGACCATAGGTCTCCAGCAGCTCGGCCGTTTCCTTGATCATGTGCATGGAACCGCAGAGCATGATCCGGTCGGTATTGGCCGAGAAGCCGATGGGCAGGCCGAGGTCGGCGAAGATGTCGCCCGACTTGATCCGGTCGGTGATCCGGCCCGGGGTCTCGAACCGCTCGCGCGTCACGGTCGGATAGTAGGTCAGCTGGGCCTTCGCCTCGTCGCCGATTAGCGGGTCTTCATGGATGCCTTGCGAGAAGAAGTCGCGGTAGGCCAGGTCGGCGACATTGCGCACCGTGTGGCAGACCACCACCTGGCCGAAGCGGGAATAGGTCTCCGGATCGCGCGCCACCGACAGCCAGGGCGCCAGGCCCGTGCCGGTCCCGATCAGCCACAGCCGCTCGCCGCCGGTCAGGGCGTCCAGAACGAGCGTCCCGGTCGGCTTCTTGCCCATCAGGACGCTGTCGCCCGCGACGATCTTCTGCAGCCGCGAGGTCAGGGGGCCGTCCTCGACCTTGATGGAGAAGAACTCGATCTCCTCGGCCCAGGACGGGCTGGCGATCGAATAGGCGCGCATGACGGGTTTGCCGCCGTCTTCACCGGGCAGGCCGATCATCACGAACTCGCCCGAGCGGAAGCGGAAGTCCTCGGGCCGTTCGACGGCGAAGGAGAACAGCTGGTCGGTCCAGTGCCTGACCCACAGCACCTTGAGGGTGTGCCAGGGGCTGGGCTTGACGGCGGGGGCGGGAGAGAGGGCGGCGTCGGTCATCGTTCGTGCTGTTTAGGCGTTCGTTCGCCGGTGCGAAAGGATCGCAGGCGTCGCCGCGGGTTTCCGGGGCCGAAAAAATCTCGGTGACGGCGATAGAATCCATGGCTAGCGTCCCGCGCCATGCGCACCTTTCTCCTTGCTTCGACGCTGCTTATGGCCGTCGCCGGTTCCGCCCTCGCTCAATCGAGCGCCCCGCCCGCCGCCGATCCGGCCATTCTGACGCCCGAGCGCGTCTTCTCCGATCCCGGCCTCAGCGGCCCGGTGGCCAAGGGGGTCAGCCTGTCGCCCGACGGCGCCCTGGTCGCCTTCCTGCGGTCGCGCCCCGACGACGTCTCGGTGCAGGACCTGTGGGCCGCCCCCACCGGCGCCGGCGAGCCCTTCAAGCTGATCGACGCCCGCGCGCTGGTTCCCGACGCCGGTGAACTGTCCGAGGCCGAGAAGGCCCGGCGCGAGCGGATGCGGATCTCCGAACGCGGCGTGGTCGAGTACAGCTGGGACAGCCAGGGCCGCTACATCCTCGCCCCGCTGGAGGGCGACATCTTCCTGGCCAACCGCGCCGACGACTCGGTCAAGCGTCTGACCAATACTCCCGCCGACGAGATCGACGCCAAGGTCAGCCCCAAGGGGACCTACGTCTCCTATGTCCGCGATCAGGATCTGGTCATTCAGGACCTGGCCACCAACACCGAGACCCCGGTCACGACCGACGGCGACGGCCTGATCACCTGGGCCACCGCCGAATTCATCGCCCAGGAGGAGATGGACCGCGACACCGGCTACTGGTGGAGCCCGGACGAGCACTACATCGCCTTGCAGCGCACCGACGAGAGCGGCGTGGACGTCGTTCCGCGCCTGGACATCAACGCCTCGGGCTCGACCGTGGTGCAGCAGCGCTATCCGCGCGCCGGCCGCCCCAATGCGGTGGTCGAGCTCTATGTCCACGACGTGACCAGCGGCAAGCGGATCAAGGTCGATCTCGGGACCAACACCGACATCTACCTGGGCCGCGTCGACTGGTCGGCCGACGGCAAGACCCTCTATGTCCAGCGCCAGTCGCGGGACCAGAAGACGCTGGACCTGCTGGCCGTCGATCCGGCCACCGGCGCCTCTCACGTCATCGTCACCCAGACCAGCGACACCTGGGTCGACCTGACCGACGACTTCCACGCGCTGAAGGACGGCGGCTTCATCTGGTCGGATGAGAGCACCGGCTGGCGGCACCTCTATCTCTACGACAAGGACGGCAGGAAGGTTCGCCCGATCACGCGCGGCCTGTATCCGGTCAAGGGCCTGAACGGGGTCAATGAGACGACCGGCGAGGTCTTCTTCACCGCCTCCATGCACGACGGGACCGAGCTGCCGATCGAGCAGCAGATGTTCCGCACCTCCTTCCGCCGCACCACCACCCCCGTTCAGGTCACGACCTCCGGCGGCTGGTGGGGCGTGTCGATGAACAAGACGGCGACCGCCTACGTCGGTAACTATTCCGACCCCGACACCCCGCCGCGCTCGGGCCTCTACAAGGCCGACGGGAACTTCGTGCGCTGGATCGAGGAGAACAGGCTCGACGAGCACCATCCCTTCTGGCCCTACCGCTCGCGCCTGCGCACGCCGGAGTTCGGCACGCTGGAGAGCCACGGCCAGACCCTGGTGTGGCGCATCACCACGCCGCCGGGCTTCGATCCGGCCAAGAAATACCCGGTGGTCATGCAGGTCTACGGCGGTCCCTCGACCGGGGCGGGCGTCAAGCGCGACTGGCAGGCGACGACCAATCAACTGTTGACCGAAGCCGGCTACATCGTCTTCCGCCTCGACAACCGGGGCGAGGGCGACCGTTCCGCCGCCTTCCGCTCGGCCCAGTATCTGCACATGGGCACAGTTGAGACGGAAGATCAGGTGTTGGCCGCCAACTATCTGAGATCGCTGCCCTACGTCGACGCCTCGCGTATGGCCGTCATGGGTTGGAGCTATGGCGGCTTCATGAGCCTGAACATGCTCACCGAGCCGAAGATGGGTCTGGCCGCCGCCGCCGCCGGCGGTCCGCCGACCAACTGGGCGCTCTACGACACCCACTACACCGAGCGCTTCATGTCGACGCCCCAGGCCAATGCAGACGGCTATGCCGGCACCGACGTCCTGAACCGCCTCGACAACCTGACCGGACGGCTGCTGCTGATGCACGGCATGGCCGACGACAACGTCGTGTTCGAGAACACCACCCGTCTGATGGACGCCCTTCAGGCCAAGAGCATTCCGTTCGAGCTGATGGTCTATCCGGGTCAGCGTCACGGCGTGCGCGGCAATCCGCGCCAGCTCCAGCAATGGCGCACCTACCTCGACTTCTTCGACCGCACGATCGGATCGCGGTCGCATACGGAGTAGGACGATCACAGACCCCCATCCCGACGCCGGGGTGGGGGTCTTGTCTTTCCGGCCGAACCCCGGTCACTGTCGCGCTTCTCTTCGCGTCTGATCCGGGACCTTCGCCGATGAACCTCTCCGCCGGCCTCGGCCTTCTCGCGCTTCTCGCCGCGCCCGCCGCCATGGCCCAGACCGCTCCGGCGACCGCTGCCGCCCAACCGGCGGCGCGGGTCGACGACATCCAGTATCCCTATCCCCCCTTCAGCACGGCCCACGCTCGGGAAGTCGATCTCGGCGCCCACAGCGTCATTCGCTGGGCCGATAATCCCGTCTCTACGGACCCCATGAACGGGGCGCTGGCGTCCATGCCGGTCCTGCTCAAGGACAATATCGAAACCCGCGACATGCCGACCACGGCGGGGTCTCTGGCCTTGGCGAACAATGCGCCCGGCCGTGACGCGCCGCTCGTCGCGCGCCTGCGAGCAGCGGGCGCCGTCATCGTCGGCAAGGCCAACCTGTCCGAGTGGGCCAATATCCGCTCGTCCAACTCCGTCAGCGGCTGGAGCGCCGTCGGCGGCCTGACTCCCAACCCCTATGACCGCACCCGTACCGCCTGTGGCTCCTCCTCGGGCAGCGCCGTGGCCGTCGCCGTGGGTCTGGCGCCCGTGGCCATCGGGACGGAGACCAACGGATCCATCACCTGTCCGGCCTCCGTCAACGGCGTCGTCGGATTCAAGCCGACCGTGGGTCTGGTCAGCCGGACGCACATCGTACCGATCAGCCATTCCCAGGATACCGCCGGCCCCATCGCCACGACGGTCGAGGACGCCGCCCGTGTCCTGACCGTCATCGCCGGCACGGACCCCGAGGACGCGGCGACCGCCGAGGCTGACGCCCACAAGACCGACTATCGCGCCGCGCTGGACGCCAATTCGCTGAGCGGCGTCCGCATCGGCGTCCTGCGCTATGCGAAGAACTATTCGGCGCCGACGCTGGAGGTGTTCGAGAAGAATCTGCAGGTGCTGCGTGACGCGGGCGCCGTCCTTGTCGATATCGACACCGCGCCCGATCTGCGCACCATCGGCGGCGAGAGCTTCAAGGTGCTGATGTATGAGCTGAAGGCCGATCTGAACGCCTATCTGGCCTCGACCGATTCAGCCCAGGTGCCGAGCCGCACCCTGGCCGACCTGATCGCCTTCAATACCGCCACCCCGGCCGAGACCGTCCTGTTCGGCCAGGAGTTGTTTGTTCAGGCCGAGGCGAAGGGCGACCTGACGACCCAGGAATATATCGACGCCCGCGCTGCGTCCTTCCGCCTGGCTGGGCCCGAAGGCATCGATAAAATGATGGCCGACAATTCGGTCGTGGCCCTGATCGCTCCAACCACCTCGCGCGCCTGGACCAACGCCCGCGACGACGACGACAATGCGCAGGGGTCCACCTCGACCATCGCCGCCGTCGCCGGCTATCCCCACCTGACCGTGCCCATGGGCTTCGATCGCGGCATGCCGGTCGGCCTCAGCTTCATCGGCGGCAAGTGGGACGACGCGAAGATCCTGTCGCTGGGCTACGCCTTCGAACAGAAGACCCATGCGCGCCGCGCGCCGGGCCAGCAGCAGGAACCCTGATCAAGCGGAGCCGTTGAGCGGCCATGGAAAAGATCTTCGTCCGTTTCGCCACCCTGACGGCCAAGGTCGCCGGCAAGCCGTGGACCTTCATCGCCTGCGTCGGCATCGTCGTGATCTGGGCGGTGTCGGGGCCGATCTTCAAGTTCAACGAGACCTGGCAGCTGGTCATCAACACCGGCACGACCATCATCACCTTCCTGATGGTCTTCCTGATCCAGAACACCCAGAACCGCGACGGGGCGGCGATGCAGGCCAAGCTGGATGAGCTGGTCTTCGCCGTGCGTCAGGCCGACGCTCGCTTCATCGGCATCGAACACCTGACCGAGGCGGAGCTCGACGCCATTCTGGCCGAGGTCGAGGCGCGGGGCATCGCCGTTCATCAGGGCAAGCCGGCCAGGGCCATCAAGGGCAAGCGCGGCCTGCGCGCCGACGAGATCGAGCAGGAACAACCGAAAGCCGCCGCGCCGAAGACGGCCCCCGCCAAAGCCAACCGCAAGGCTTAGGCTCGCCCGATCCGCATTCGATCGCGTAGAAGGGTCTGAAGACTCACAAGGACGCGACGCTTGCAGATCACCGATACCGCCGCGCCGACGCTTCACGACAAGAAGCCCTTCTACGCGCACCTGTATTTCCAGGTGCTGACGGCGATCGTGCTGGGGGCGGTGATCGGTCATTTCTGGCCGGAGTTCGGCAAGTCGCTGAAGCCTCTGGGCGACGCCTTCATCAAGCTGGTCAAGATGGTCATCGCTCCGGTGATCTTCCTGACCATCGTGACCGGGATCGCGGGGATGCGGGATCTGGGCAAGGTCGGGCGGGTGGCGGCCAAGGCCTTCGCCTATTTCCTGGTGTTCT
>Ga0209630_10003206_pt1 | contig 15015 bp, 15 predicted proteins | sample COG_01_FD_184745 | JGI IMG/M metagenome (GOLD analysis project Ga0209630, IMG submission 184745) | Pelagic Microbial community sample from North Sea - COGITO 998_met_01 (SPAdes) (version 2) | ecosystem: Environmental > Aquatic > Marine > Neritic zone/Coastal water | place: Helgoland, sampling... | reverse complement strand
CTCCGTCACGTCGCAAGCGCGCCGCGCCACCTCCCCCGATGGGGGAGGATCTTGGCCCTAAGCCGCCTCGACCATCTTCTGGATGGCGACATAGTCGGTCTTGCCGGTGCCCAGCACCGGGACCTCGGCGACGGTGATGATCTTCTTGGGGACCGCCAGTTCGGGGGCGCCGTGGTCGCGGGCCCATTCTGACAGGCGGCCCGAGGTGGCGGCGGCGTTGTCGGTGACCAGCACCAGCTTCTCGCCCTTGCGGCTGTCGGCGATGGCGACCACCGCGTGGCGGTTGTCGGGCCAGACGGCCGAGGCCAGACCCTCGACGGCGGTCAGGGAGACCATCTCCCCGCCGATCTTGGCGAAGCGCTTCACCCGGCCGAGGATGGTGACATAGCCCTCGTCGTCGATATCGACGATGTCGCCCGTGTCGTGCCAGCCCTCGTGCAGCGGATCCAGCGCCTCCGGGTCCTCGGGCGAGATATAGCCCTCCATGACGTTCGGGCCGCGCAGGTACAGCCGCCCGCCGCCGGTGATGCCGGGGACCTCGTCGATGCGGTACTCGATGCCCGGCAGGATCTGGCCGACCGAGCCCGGCCGGTTGCGATCGGGGTGGTTCACGGCGACCACCGGGGCGGCCTCCGTCGCCCCATAGCCTTCCAGCAGGGCCACGCCGCCGAACTTGGTGTTGAAGATGTGCCGGGTCTCGTCGCGGACCTTCTCGGCCCCGGCGACGGCGAACTCCAGCGTCGCGAAGTCATCGGGCTCGGCGACCCGGGCGTACTGGTTCAGGAAGGTGTCGGTCGCGAACAGGATCGAGGCCTTCACCTGCGGCAGCAGGTCGGTGATCTGTTTGGCGTGCAGCGGCGAGGGATATTCGAACGCCTTCATCCCCTGCAGCAGCGGCAGGATGACCCCGCCCGTCAGGCCGAAGGAGTGGAAGGTCGGCAGCGGGTTGAACATCACCCACTCCGGCTTGAGGTCGATGTGCAGCGCCACCTGACGGGCGTTGGCGACCAGGTTCTTCTGGCTGAGGACCACGCCCTTGGGCGCGCCGAAGCTGCCGGAGGTGAACAGGACCACGCCCGGGCCGTCCGGGTCGGTCTTCGTGCGGAAGCGCTTCGGCGCGATGCCGGCGGCCAGGCCGAACAGCTTGTCGGCCAGTCCGATGGTGGCGCGGACGTCGTCCAGCCAGGTGATCTCGGCGACCTTGCCGAGGGCGTCGGTCAGCTCTTCCAGCTTGGCCTGCTGGATGAAGCGCTTGGCCGAGAGGATGCGTTTGACGCCCGAGGTGGCCAGGGCCGCCTTCAGATTGGCCTCGCCGGCCGTGAAGTTGAGCATCACCGGCACGCGGCCGAAGGCGTGCAGGCCGAAGAAGGTGACCACCACTCCCATAGACGACGGCAGCAGCACGCCCACCCGCTCGCCCGGCTCGGTCATGGCGGCGATCTTGCGGCCCAGCACGAAGGCGGCGCGGATCAGGCCTGTGTAGGTGAGGGGCTTGCGGTCCTGGTCCTCCAGGATCTCCTTGTCGCCGAAGCGGGCCCGCGCCGCGATCAGGGCGTCGAACAGGGTCTCTTCATAGGCGGCCGGCTTAAGGGCGCTGGAGTTCGGGGCGAACGGCAAGCGGTAATCTCCTCCGGGAGGCTCGAACGACCTCCTCGCATCAGGCGGCGGAACCTAGTGCTCCCGGTCCCGCTTGAAAAGATAAGTTACGTCGCGTGAAGGCGTTCCCGTCTGACAGGCGCTGAAACCGCTTGTGCTGGGCGCCAGCCTTGCCTTCCGGGCCCGGAAAGCCGAAATACCGGCCATGGTCACCCTGATCGACACCCTGAAGACGTCGCCCTCCGCCCTGCGTCACCCCGAGAAGCAGAACCGCCCGGAATCGGCGGTGCTGAAGAAGCCCGACTGGCTGCGGGTCAAGGCGCCCGGCTCGGGCCAGTACAATGCGACCAGGGAGATCGTCCGCTCCAAGGGACTGGTGACGGTCTGCGAGGAAGCCGCCTGCCCGAACATCGGCGAGTGCTGGAGCCAGAAGCACGCCACCCTGATGATCATGGGCGACACCTGCACGCGCGCCTGCGCCTTCTGCAACGTCAAGACGGGCCTGCCCCAGCCGCTGGACCCGGAAGAGCCCGGCAAGGTCGGTCTGGCCGTGCAGCAGATGGGCCTGAACCATGTGGTCATCACCTCGGTGGACCGCGACGACGTGTCGGACGGCGGCGCCGCCCACTTCGCCGAGGTGGTGCGCCAGATCCGGTTGCAGGCCCCGAACACCACCATCGAGATCCTGACGCCCGACTTCCTGCGCAAGGACGGCGCGGCCGAGGTGATGATCGACGCCAAGCCCGACGTCTTCAACCACAACCTGGAGACCGTGCCGCGCCTGTATCTGAAGATCCGGCCCGGCGCCCGCTACTTCCACTCCCTGCGTCTGCTGCAGATGGTCAAGGAGCGCGACCCCAACCAGTTCACCAAGTCCGGCATCATGGTCGGTCTGGGCGAGACCAAGGAGGAGGTCATGCAGGTCATGGACGACATGCGCTCCGCCGGCGTCGACTTCATCACCATCGGCCAGTACCTGGCGCCGACCCGCAAGCACGCAGCCATCGAGCGGTTCGTGACGCCGGAAGAGTTCAAGGCCTATGAGGCGATCGCCCGGGCCAAGGGCTTCCTGATGGTCTCGTCCTCGCCCCTGACCCGCTCCTCGCACCACGCCGGCGACGACTTCGCCCGGCTCAAGGCGGCGCGTGAAGGCCAGAACAAGCGTTGAGGGCTGACGCCGCCCCGGTCTGGAGCCTTCTGTTCCGGATCGGGCTCTTCGCGGCCTTCGCCGATGTCGCCCTGCTGACGACATTGGCGGCCGGGCCTCTGCCCTTGAGCGCCAACCCGGTCTGGCTGACCTATGTCGCCGTCGTGGTCGGGATCGCCCTCATTGCCCTGGTGCTGCGCAGGACCGGTCGGCCTCAGCTGGCGGCCATCTTCATTGCGGCCGAGCTTCTGCCATTGGCATTCTGGTGCGTGCTGTTTATCGGCATGACCAACGGGGTCGACGTTCTGGAACACCTGTCCCCCAATCCACCGAGCGTCGCCGCTCCCCGACCGACAGACTGAGTTTGGCTCTCCACCGCGTCACCCGCATCCTGCCCTACGAACCCGCCCAGCTTGCCGCGCTGGTGGCGGACGTGCGCGCCTATCCGGAGTTCGTGAAGTGGGTGACCTCCATGCGCGTCTGGAACGCGCGCGAGGAGGCGCCGGGCGTGACCCTGCTGGACGCCGAGGCCCAGGTGGGCTTTTCCTTCCTGAAGGAGCGGTTCTCGACCTGGGTGCGCCATGACCGCAATCTGCCGCGTGTCGAGGTCGGCCTGATCCGCGGGCCGTTCAAACACCTCAAGAACCGCTGGGACTTCCATGCCGTGCCCGAGGGGACCCGGCTGGAGTTCATGATCGACTTCGCCTTCAGGAGCCCGATCCTGAACGCCATGCTGAACGCCAACTTCGATCTGGCCGTATCGAAGCTGATCTCCAGCTTCGAGGCCGAGGCGAAACGCAGGTACGGATGACCATGGCCTTCGACTTCGACGCGACCGTGGTGGGGGCAGGGGCCGTGGGCCTGGCCTGCGGACGGGCGCTGGCGAAGCGCGGCCTGACCGTTCTGGTGCTGGAGAAGGAAGGCCATATCGGCCAGGGCGTCTCCTCGCGGAACTCCGAGGTCATCCACGGCGGCCTCTACTATCCGACCGGCTCCCTGAAGGCGAAGTTCTGCGTCGAGGGCCGCCGGGCGCTCTATGCCTTCCTCGAGAGCCACAAGATCGACCACTGGCGCTGCGGCAAGCTGGTCGTGGCGACGGAGGAGGGCGAGGTCGAGCACATCGAGCAGATCTTCCGGCAGGCCACGACCAACGGCGTCGAGGGACTGGAGCATCTGACCGGCGCCCAGGCGCGGGCCATGGAGCCGGCGCTGAACGCCCATGCGGCCATCCTGTCGCCCGAGAGCGGCCTGTTCGCAAGCCACGACTATATGCTGGCCCTTGAGGGCGAGATCGAGGACGCGGGCGGCTCGGTCGTCCTGTCGACGCCCTTCGAGCGGGCCGAGCCCCTGCCGGGCGGCGGCTTCACGATCACGGCGGGAGGCGAGGGCGGCGCCACGCTCACCACCCGCCTTCTGGTCACCGCGCCCGGGCTGCAGGCGCAAGCTGTCGCCGGCCTGATCGAGGGCTTCCCCGCCGACCGCATCCCGGCGGGCCATTTCGGCAAGGGCGTCTACTTCCGCCTGACCGGCAAGGCGCCGTTCGACCGGCTGATCTATCCGCCGCCCATCGCCGGGGCGCTGGGCACCCATTACCGCAAGGATCTGGGCGGTCAGGCCGTGTTCGGACCGGATCTCGTCTATGTCGAGACCGAGGACTATTCCGTCGATCCGGCCAAGGCGGAGGAGTTCGCCCGCTATATCCGCCGCTTCTGGCCGGGCCTGCCCGACGGCGCCCTGACGCCCGACTACGCCGGCATCCGGCCCAAGCTGCACGGCCCGGGTGAGCCCCAGCCCGACTTCCAGCTGCGCGGCGCCGAGGACCATGGCATCGAAGGCCTGATGGCCCTGTTCGGCATCGAAAGCCCCGGCCTGACCAGTTCGCTCGCCATCGGCGAGGCGGTCGCGGAGCGGCTGATCGGTCAGGCTTCCTGAGAGGCGAAACAGCCTCTTGAAACTTCGGGCGTGTTCCGGCATAAGCCCCCGCTCGCAGGCGGCTCACCGATGGGCCGCCGCTTCTGTTTTTCGCGTTTCCCCTCCGGGAGCGCCGAGCCCTGAGATTGAGACGGACATGGCTGTTCCGAAGCGCAAAGTATCCCCCTCGCGTCGCAACATGCGCCGCGCCCACGACGCCCTGACCTCGAACGCCTACACCGAGGACAAGGACACGGGCGAGCTGCGCCGCTCGCACCACATCGACCTGAAGACCGGCACCTACCGTGGCCGTCAGGTTCTGACGCCCAAGGAAGACTAGTCTTTTCAGGCGTTTGACCGCTGAGGCGGTTGACCGAGATTTGAACGGCGCGCGATAGCCTCGCGCGCCGTTTTCGTGCGTTACAGTCCGGCTTCGATCTCCGGAGCCCTGCCCATGATTCGCCGCGCCGTCGTCCTGACCACCCTTGCCGTCCTCGCGCCCGTTCTGGCCCTGGAGGCCTGCGACCGGTCGAAGCCGGCGGAGAAGGCCGAGGCCCCCGTGGCCCGACCGCCGGTCATGGAGGCCCCCGTCGATCCGAATCTGCTGACCCCGGACGGCATCGGGGCGATTCGCATCGGCCAGACCGTCGGCGAGGTCCAGGCCCTGTCGGGCATGTCCGACACCCCGATCGCGGACCCGTCCGGCTGCAACATCTTCCACCCGTCGCGCGCGCCGGTCGGCCTGGTGGTCATGGCCGAGCAGGGGCGCGTCACCCGCATCAGCCTGCACGAGGGGGCGACGGTGAAGACGGCCAAGGGCTTCGGCGTCGGCTCGGACGCGGCGACGATCAAGGCGACCTACGGCGGCGGCGTCATCGTCCAGCCGGCCAAGTACGAACCGGCGCCCGCTCAGGATCTCTATGTCTGGTCGAAGGGCGGCTCGACCCAATATGTCGCCGATCCCGAGGCGCGGGGCGTCCGCTATGAGGTCGGCGCCGACGGCAAGGTCACGGCGGTCCATGCGGGCGGACCCTCGATCCAGCTGGCCGAAAGTTGCGGCTAAGGCGCTCTCATCTGTCACAGAAGCGCTTCCGGGTTTGAGTTTCGGCGGTCGCGGGCTAAACCCCGAGGCATTCCCGAAATCAGCCGTCAGAGCCGCGCCTAAATGACCGACATCGCCGACATCGTCGCCCGCCAGATCCTCGACAGCCGTGGCAACCCGACCGTCGAGGTCGATGTGACCCTGGAAGACGGCTCCTTCGGCCGCGCCGCCGTGCCCTCGGGCGCCTCGACCGGCGCGCACGAGGCCGTCGAGCTGCGTGACGGCGACAAGGGCCTGTGGGGCGGCAAGGGCGTCCAGAACGCGGTCGACGCCGTGAACGGCGAGATCTTCGACGCCCTGTCGGGTATGGACGCGGAAGACCAGCGCCGCATCGACGAGGCGATGATCGCCCTGGACGGCACCGAGAACAAGGGCCGCCTGGGCGCCAACGCCATCCTCGGCGTCTCCCTGGCGGTCGCCAAGGCCAGCGCCATCTCGGCCGGCCTGCCGCTCTACCGCTACGTCGGCGGCGTCTCGGCCCGCGTCCTGCCGACCCCGATGATGAACATCATCAACGGCGGCATGCATGCCGACAATCCGATCGACATCCAGGAGTTCATGATCCTGCCGACCGGCGCCGAGAGCTTCTCCGAAGCCCTGCGCATGGGCTCGGAGATCTTCCACGCCCTGAAGAAGGCCCTGAAGGACGCGGGTCACAACACCAACGTCGGCGACGAGGGCGGCTTCGCCCCCAACCTGGCCTCGGCCGAGGAAGCGCTCAGCTTCATCACCAAGGCGGGCCAGTCGGCCGGCTATCTGGCCGGCGAGGACTTCCATCTGGGCCTCGACGTCGCCTCGACCGAGTTCTTCAAGAAGGGCAAGTACGAGCTGACCGGCGAGGGCAAGTCCTTCGACGCCGACGGCATGGTCGGCTACCTAGCCGACCTGTGCGAGCGCTTCCCCATCGTCTCGATCGAGGATGGCTGCGCGGAGGACGACTTCGACGGCTGGAAGCTGCTGACCGAGCGTCTGGGCGACCGCATCCAGCTGGTCGGCGACGACCTGTTCGTGACCAACCCGGCCCGTCTGGCCGCCGGTATCGGCGAAGGCCTGGCCAACTCGATCCTGATCAAGGTCAACCAGATCGGCACGCTTTCGGAGACGCTGGATGCGGTCGATATGGCCAACCGCGCGGGCTACACCTCGGTGATGAGCCACCGTTCTGGCGAGACCGAGGACTCGACCATCGCCGACCTGGCCGTCGCCACCAACTGCGGACAGATCAAGACGGGCTCCCTGGCCCGCTCGGACCGCACGGCCAAGTACAACCAGCTGCTCCGCATCGAAGAGATGCTGGGCGACCAGGGCGCCTATTACGGCGACGGCATGCTGCTGAAATAAAAGGAGAAGGGGAGGCCGCTCGCGGCCTGTCCACTACCTGACGCCGTTCCTCCACAGACCCGCCCGTCGGCAGCCCCGACCGGCGGGTCTGTTTGCGTTAGACTGCCGACTTCAGCCGGTCGTCACCCGTTCGTCGAATCCCGGTTTCACGATTGAAACAAAGGTTACGAACTTATGGTCAAGCTACCGTTTGTTAGGCATTTTCGGTGATGATCGGTCAACTGTACCCACGCTCAGAAGGAGCGTTCGCATTGCCCGAACGGATGAAACCGTATTCCCTGTCCGCATTCCTGTTTCTGCTGTTCGCCTACCTGGGCGTTCAGGCGATGACCGGGGAGCGGGGCCTGCTCAGCGGCCACGCCCGGGATACGCTACTGGCCCAGCGCGAGGCCGAACTCACCGAGCTTAGCCATAAGCGCGCCGACCTCGAGGTCCGGGCCCGCTATCTGCGAACCAATAGCCTGTCGCGAGACCTGCTCGAGGAGCGGGCCCGCGTGGTGCTCGGTTTCGCCGACCCGCGTGACTATGTGATCCCTGTTTCCGCCCCGGCGGCCTCGGGCGCAAAAGTTATGGCTTCCTGAACTATTGTTACAGCCGGACCGGCTCGCTTTGCGTTATGCGATCGAAGGCTGCTAAAGCCGCTTTCCGTAACGATAAGAAGCCCTGAAGCCAGTGTGGTTCTTCGGGGCTCTAGCCGGGAGATGCCGGATGGCGAAAGCCCCCTCCGCGAAGACCGCCGCGAAACCCGCGGCAAAGACCGACAAGATCCCCAATACGCCGACCGCGTCCAAGGAAGACCTGCTTCGCTACTATCGCGAAATGGTGCTGATCCGCCGCTTCGAGGAGCGCGCCGGCCAGCTGTACGGCATGGGGCTGATCGGGGGCTTCTGCCACCTGTACATCGGTCAGGAGGCCGTGGCCGTCGGCGTTCAGGAGAGCGTCAAACAGGGTCACGACAAGATCATCACCGGCTACCGCGACCACGGCCACATGCTGGCCGCCGGGATGGACCCCAAGGAAGTGATGGCCGAGCTGACCGGCCGCATCGGCGGTTCGTCCAAGGGCAAGGGCGGGTCGATGCACATGTTCGACGTGCCGACCGGCTTCTACGGCGGTCACGGCATCGTCGGCGCCCAGGTGGCGCTGGGCACCGGCCTGGCCTTCGCCGGCAAGTATCGCGGCGATGACTCGGTCGCCTTCGTCTATTTCGGCGACGGCGCCTCGAACCAGGGTCAGGTCTACGAGAGCTTCAACATGGCCCAGCTGTGGAAGCTGCCGGCCATCTACATCATCGAGAACAACCAGTACGCCATGGGCACGAGCATCGAGCGCTCGTCGTCCACGACCGAACTCTATATGCGCGGCGCCTCGTTCGGCATCCCGGGCGAGCAGGTCGACGGCATGGACGTCCTGGCGGTCAAGGATGCGGTCGAACGCGCCGTGGCCCGCGCCCGTGCGGGCGAGGGCCCCTTCATCCTCGAGGTGAAGACCTACCGCTATCGCGGTCACTCCATGTCCGACCCGGCCAAATACCGGTCCAAGGAAGAGGTCGACGAGGTGAAGAAGACCCGCGACCCGATCGATCACGTCAAGATGCTGCTGGAGGAGGCCAAGGCCACCGAGGACGAGCTGAAGGCGATCGACAACGAGATCAAGGCCATCGTCGCCGAGGCCGTGCAGTTCGCTCAAGAGAGCCCGGAGCCGGATCCGTCCGAGCTCTACACCGACGTCTACGTAGAGGCCTGATCCGTGACCGATATTCTGATGCCGGCGCTGTCCCCCACCATGGAAGAGGGCACGCTGACCAAATGGCACATCAAGGCCGGCGACACCGTCAAGGCCGGTGACGTCATCGCCGAGATCGAAACCGACAAGGCCACGATGGAAGTCGAGGCCGTTGACGAGGGCGAGGTGCTGGAAATCCTGGTGCCGGAAGGCACGGAAGGCGTGAAGGTCAACGCCCTGATCGCCCGCCTCTCCGGCGACGACGCCGGCGCCAAGGCCCCTGCTGCTCCGGCTGCCGCCGAAGCCGCTCCCGCCGAAGCACCCAAGGCTGAAGCGGCTCCGGCCGCCGCGCCCGCCGCCGCGAAGGTGGAACTTCGCGATCCGGAGTTCCCGGAAGGCACGAAGCTGGTCAAGACGACCGTGCGCGACGCCCTGCGCGACGCCATGGCCGAGGAGATGCGCCGCGATGAGGCCGTCTTCCTGATCGGCGAGGAAGTCGCCCAGTACCAGGGCGCCTACAAGGTCAGCCGCGAACTGCTGCAGGAGTTCGGCGACCGCCGCGTGGTCGATACCCCGATCACCGAGCACGGCTTCGCCGGCCTGGGCGTCGGCGCCGCCATGTCGGGCCTGAAGCCGATCGTCGAGTTCATGACGTTCAACTTCGCCATGCAGGCCATCGATCACATCATCAACTCGGCGGCCAAGACCCTGTACATGTCGGGCGGCCAGATCCGCGCGCCCATCGTGTTCCGTGGTCCGAACGGCGCCGCCAGCCGCGTCGGCGCCCAGCACAGCCAGGACTATTCCGCCTGGTACGCCCAGGTGCCCGGCCTGAAGGTCGTCGCCCCCTATGACGCCGCCGACGCCAAGGGCCTGCTCAAGGCCGCCATCCGCGACCCGAACCCGATCGTCTTCCTCGAGCACGAGATGATGTACGGCATCGAGTTCGACGTGCCCGAGGTCGAGGACTACATCGTCCCGATCGGCAAGGCCAAGGTTCGCCGCGAGGGCACGGACGTCACGATCACGGCTCACGCCCGCATGGTCGGCTTCGCCCTCCAGGCCGCCGAGAAGCTGGCCGAGGAAGGCATTTCGGCCGAGGTCATCGACCTGCGCACCCTGCGTCCGCTGGACCACGAGACCATCGTCGAGAGCGTCAAGAAGACCAGCCGCCTGGTCTCGGCCGAGGAAGGCTGGGGCCCGATGGGCGTCGGCGCCGAGGTCGTGGCCCGGGTGATAGAACACGCCTTCGACTATCTGGACGCCCCGCCGCTGCGCGTGCACCAGGAAGACGTACCTCTGCCCTATGCCGCCAACCTCGAAATCCTGTCCCTGCCGGGCGTGGACAAGATCGTCGCGGCCGTGAAGCAGGTGATGGCGTGAGCGAGCCCGCGGAATTCCTGCTGACCGTTCCGGAGAGCGTCGCACGCGATCCGGACGCCATCGAGATCATCCGCATGTGGTGGTCCAACAAGGAGCCAGTGATGTCGGTGAAGCCGGCGTTCAAGGACCCGCTGCAGTTCGGCGAGCTGCTCGCCATCGCCGCCAAGCACATGGCCCACGGCTATGCCGTGCGTCATGGACATGACGAACGCGCGGCCTATCACCGTATCCTTCAGGGCATGAGTGACGTGATCAAGGCCGACAATATCGGGACGGCGACCGAGCCGACCACGCCGACCGGAGGCAATTCCTGATGACCGACATCCTGATGCCCGCCCTGTCGCCCACGATGGAAGAGGGCGTTCTGGCCAAGTGGCACGTCAAGGCCGGCGACGTGGTCAAGGCCGGCGATGTGATCGCCGAAATCGAGACCGACAAGGCCACGATGGAGGTCGAGGCCGTCGACGAGGGCGAAATCACCGAGATCCTGGTGCCGGAAGGCGCCGAGGGCGTGAAGGTCAACACCCCGATCGCCCGTCTGAAGGACGAGGGCGGCGCTGCTGCCCCTGCGCCGAAGGCCGCTCCGGCTGCTGTTGAAGCCCCCAAGGCTGAGGCTCCGACGGCCGCTGCGCCCGCCGCTGCAGCTGCCCCGGCGCCTGCCGCACCCAAGGCCGCTTCGGGCGAACGCGTCTTCTCCTCGCCCCTGGCGCGCCGTCTGGCCGCCCAGGCCGGTCTGGACCTGAAGGCCATCGCCGGCACCGGTCCGCACGGCCGCGTCGTCAAGCGCGATGTCGAGGCCGCGGCCAAGGGCGGCGGAGCCAAGGCTCCGGCTTCGGCCGCCGCGCCGTCGCCGGAGTTCCGCAAGGTCCAGTCCCTGGCCCAGATGGGCATTCCGGACGGCAGCTACGACCTCATCCCGTTGGACGGCATGCGCAAGGCGATCGCCCGCCGCATGGTCGAATCCATCCAGCAGGTGCCGCACTTCCCCCTGACCATCGACGTCGAGATCGACGCCCTGCTGGCCGCGCGGACCAAGGTCAACGCCCTGCTCGAGAAGTCGGGCGTCAAGGTCTCGGTCAACGACTTCGTCATCAAGGCCGCCGCCATGGCCCTGAAGGCGGTGCCGGAAGCCAACGCCAGCTACAGCCCCGAGGGCATCGCCATGCACCACCACGCCGATGTGGCGATGGCGGTGGCGATCGACGGCGGTCTGATCACCCCGATCATCTTCAAGGCCGAAACCAAGACTCTGTCGCAAATCGCTGTAGAGTCGAAGGATCTGGCCAAGCGGGCGCGTGAGCGCAAGCTGAAGCCGGAAGAGTTCCAGGGCGGCACCTTCTCGGTGTCCAACCTGGGCATGTTCGGCATCAAGCAGTTCTCCTCGATCATCAACGAGCCCCAGGGCGCGATCATGAGCGTGGGCGCGGGCGAGCAGCGTCCGGTCGTCAGGAACGGCCAGCTGGCCGTGGCGACCGTGATGACGGTCACCGTCACCTGCGATCACCGCGTGGTCGACGGCGCCACCGGCGCCCGCTTCCTGCAGGCCTTCAAGCCCCTGATCGAAGATCCCGTGACGATGCTGGCCTGAGGTCAGCGGGATGACCTCGGTCTATGATTTCAGCGCTGTGGCCCTCGACGGCGAGCCGGTCTCCTTCGACCGGTTTCGCGGTCAGGCCCTGCTGATCGTGAACACGGCGTCCAAATGCGGCTTCACCGGCCAGTACGCCGGTCTGGAGACGCTGCACCGTCAGTTCGCCGACCAGCCGTTCGAGGTCCTGGGCTTTCCCTGCAACCAGTTCGGCAATCAGGAGCCCGGACTGGCCGACGAGATCGCGGCCTTCTGCTCGACGTCCTTCGACGTGTCGTTCCCGATGTTCGACAAGGTCGAGGTCAATGGCCCGCACCGGCATCCGCTCTACGCCTGGCTGACCAGCCAGAAGCGCGGCTTCCTGGGTTCGAAGACCATCAAGTGGAACTTCACCAAATTCCTGACCGACCGGGAGGGAAGGGTGGTCGCCCGCTATTCCCCCCAGACTGAACCCTCGGCGATCCAGGCCGACATAGAGAAGTTGATCTGACCATGGCTGCTGAATTTGATCTGATCGTCATCGGTTCGGGCCCCGGCGGCTATGTCGCGGCCATTCGCGCGGCGCAGCTGGGCCAGAAGGTCGCCATCGTCGAGCGCGAGAGCCTGGGCGGCATCTGCCTGAACTGGGGCTGTATCCCGACCAAGGCCCTGCTCAAGTCGGGCGAGAAGTATGAGAGCCTGTCCCATCTGAAGGACTACGGCCTGTCGGCCTCCGGCGCGACCTTCGACTTCGACGCCATCATCCAGCGCTCGCGCGGCGTGGCGTCGACGATGAACAAGGGCGTCACCTTCCTGATGAAGAAGAACAAGATCGAGGTCATCGAGGGCTCGGCGAAGCTCGAGAAGGGCCCGGCCGCTCCCAAGGTGGTCATTGATCTGAAGGCCGGCGGGTCGCGCACGGTCGAGGCCAAGGCGGTCATGCTGGCCGTCGGCGCCCGGGCCCGCGCCCTGCCGCAGATCGGTCTGGAGGCCGACGGCGACAAGATCTGGGCCTATCGCGACGCCCTGGCCCCCAAGAAGCTGCCCAAGACCTTCGTGGTCATCGGCTCGGGCGCCATCGGCCTGGAGTTCGCCAGCTTCTATCGCGCCCTGGGCTCGGAGGTGACGGTCGTCGAGGCCGTGGACCGCATCATGCCCGTCGAGGACGAGGAGGTCTCCAAGGCCGCCCAGAAGTCGTTCGAGAAGCGCGGCATCAAGTTCAAGGTCGGCGCCAAGGTGTCCAAGGTCTCCAAGACCGCCTCGGGCGTGAAGGTCGACGTCGAGATCGCCGGCAAGGCCGAGAGCCTGGAGGCCGAGGTCTGCATCTCGGCCGTGGGCATTACCGCCAACACCGACGGGATCGGTCTGGAGGCGCTGGGCGTCACCCTGGACCGCGGCCATATCGTCATCGACAGCCACTGCCAGACCAATGTGAAGGGTCTGTTCGCCATCGGCGACTGCGCCGGCGCCCCCTGGCTGGCGCACAAGGCCTCGCACGAGGGCATCCACGCCGCCGAATACATCGCCGGCTACAAGACCCCCAACGTCGTCTCGCCGATCGCCGGCTGCACCTACACCCAGCCCCAGGTCGCCTCGGTCGGCGTCACCGAACAGGGCGCGCGCGAGGCCAAGCGCGAGGTCAAGGTCGGCCGCTTCCCCTTCCGCGTGAACGGCAAGGCCGTGGCGGCGGGCGAGGTCGACGGCTTCGTCAAGGTGATCTTCGATGCGAAGACCGGGGCCCTGATCGGCGCCCATATGATCGGCCACGAGGTCACCGAGATGATCCAGGGCTATGTCACCGCCATCACGATGGAAGCGACCGAGGAAGACATCCACGGCATCGTCTATCCGCACCCGACCATGTCCGAAGCCATGCATGAGGCGGCGCTTGATGCTTACGGGCGGACGATCCACCTGTAAGACCCAAGCCGCTCCTGATCCCGGCTTTCGTCGGGATGAGGAATGAAAGTGCGTCACTGACACCGGTGGACATTCCGCCGGCTTTCCTCGACATTCGTCATACAAATCGGCTTGAGACCGACGGAGGACGACGATGGGAAGGCTGCTGTGGACCGCGACCGCGGTGGGACTGGCGCTCAGCGGGGCAGGGGGCTCGGCCCTCGCACAAAGCCCCGGCTGGTATGCGCAGGGCGACTTCATCCCCGTCGAACGGGTCGAGATCGTTATCGCCAATGACCTGAACGAAGACCGCAGGGGGCAGCCCATCGTCCTGCGCCGCGACCAACTGCCCATGCTGGCCGACATCCAGGAGCTGACGGCGACTGTGGTCGATCCGGACGGCGAGCCACGGCCCGAGCCCTCGGCGGCGGTGCTGGCGCGTCAGGGGCCGCACGAGCGGCGCGGCGAGACGAACGGTCGGGCGCTCGACTATCAGTTCGACGACCTCGACAAGGACGGCATCTGGGACGAGCTGGTCTTCGTCTCGGACCTCAAGGCGGGCGAGCACAAGCGCTTCTACGTCTATCGCGGCTATCAGCAGCGCGGCTGGAACCCGCACCGCACCCACGCGGCCATCGGCTCCTACATGCGCCACACCGTGCCCTTCTGGGAGAGCGAGAATGTGGGCTGGAAGCTGTGGTTCCCGACCGACATCGACATCTACGCCAAGCGCAAGCCGCTGCTGATGTCGAACCGGCTCTATATGGGCAACCTCGACGGCTATGGCGTCTCGGCCGAAAACCCGGACTACGGCGCCGACATCCAGTCGGTCGACGACAGCTTCGGCGGCGGCGGCATCGGGGTGTTCGAGGGTGAGACCCTGCAGCGGCCGCGCTTCTCGCCGACAGCCGACGTCGAGCATCGTTTCAACGCGGGCCAGCAGTCCGACACCCGCTACGCCTTCGAGGTCATCACCAACGGGCCGGTGCGCAGCATGGTTCGCATCCGCACGATGAACTGGAACACGGGGCAGGGGGCCTATGCGCTGGAACAGACCTACTCCGCCTGGGCCGGCCAGAACTATACGACCGCCGAGGCCCGCTTCCTGACCTGGCGACCCGGCGCGCAGGGCGCTGACTTCGCCGTCGGCATCCGGCGCCGGCCGGGCCAGAATTTCGAGGTCCAGGACGGAAATCTGGTCGTCACGGCCGCGCCCGAGGCCCTGCGCAATCCCGACGACGTCGAAGGGTTGCAGCAGCAGGCGCCGATCCTCTATGCGGGCACGGCTCTGGTCGTGCCCGACGACGAGAACGGCCGCTACCAATTCGTCGAGACGCGCGGCGG
>Ga0209630_10003205_pt1 | contig 15016 bp, 11 predicted proteins | sample COG_01_FD_184745 | JGI IMG/M metagenome (GOLD analysis project Ga0209630, IMG submission 184745) | Pelagic Microbial community sample from North Sea - COGITO 998_met_01 (SPAdes) (version 2) | ecosystem: Environmental > Aquatic > Marine > Neritic zone/Coastal water | place: Helgoland, sampling... | reverse complement strand
CCCCCCCCCCCCCCGACCCCCGGCCCACTGCCCCACTTTGTCACTCTACTATGTCTAACCAGGTTTCAAAAGTTCTATCTTTGAAAGTACATTTAGCCTCTGATATTCGAATTTTCATCGTATAAACAAGTGATTTGATAGCAATATTGAACTCATCGCACGCCTTCGGCGGCTCTTCGCCCCATGAGCTACATCGCTACTTGAAAATGTCGTATGGGTAATTATTCATCAAATATTTTTGATTTTTGGTAGACTACATGTACAGTACCCATACATCCATCCACCTGTGACGCTATGGAAGTACGGAAGTACGAAAGTACTTCCGGAAGTACAGTACGAGTAGAACACATTATTAGACTAGTGAACGTCCGTGTTCTCACATCGCCCCCGAGCAGATTGTGGAGCACTACGGCACGTTACGAGCGGGCGAGCGATCATAACGCGCAGCGCTCGTAAGAACTGTTTTCGGTTGCCCCAATCCCCTTTCATCGATTTACCCGCCGCGCGTTCCTTGCGCGAACGCCCGCGGCTTGGCGGTCGTCTCGTTGACAACTGGAAAACATGGCGACGTACTCACGAGAGGAGGAGGACGAGGAGATCGGGCAAGAAGACGCGTGGACGGTGATCAGCTCGTTTTTCGAGGAGAAAGGCTTAGCACGTCAGCAACTGGACTCGTTCAATGAATTTATCCAACACGCGATGCAGGAGATTGTTGGTGCGTAAACGACTCGCGCAGGCGAAGAAATCGCCCGATCTTTAGGGTTTTTTGTAGCTTTGACCTGTGTACGCTAACTCCAAACCAAATATTCTTGAATTCCGCAACTCGCTTAACCGATCCCCCGCCCCTGAGTAGATGAGATGTCGTCTTTCGAGCTCGAGCCTGAGCAGCAGCACGTGCCCGGAGAGGAGGGAGAGGGTGGTGAAAAGAAGACATACAAAATTTCTTTTAAGCAGATTTATCTTTCAAAACCTATGGTGACCGAGGCAGATGGCATGACGAGCACGCTGTTTCCCAAAGAAGCGCGCTTAAGGAACTTGACATACTCTGCGCCGCTGTACGTGGACATGGAGAAGACAGTCACTACTGTCACTTTAGACTCGCAGAAGACAGAGGAGGTTGAAAAGATCAACAAGGTGTTCATTGGAAAAGTTCCGATCATGCTTCGCAGCGAATACTGCTCACTGCACGACCACACGGACAAAGAGCTCACAGAGCTTGGTGAGTGCCCGTATGATGAAGGTGGATATTTCATAATAAACGGAAGTGAGAAGGTATTGATAGCTCAAGAGAAGATGAGCAGCAACCACGTGTACGTCTTCAAGAAGAGGCAGCCAAGCAAATATATGTGGGTGGCGGAGTGCAGGAGCAGCCCAGAGAGCGGTGCACGGGCGGCAAGTGCGTGTGTCGCGAGGATGTTGCACAGTCCAGGTACAAAGATGGAGCCTGGGTGCATCAGAGTCACGCTTCCGTACATTCGTACAGATATTCCCCTGTTTGTTGTATTCCGTGCGCTCGGTTTTGTTGCAGATAAAGATATACTGGAGCACATCGTGTACGATTTTAATGATCACGATGCGATGGAGCTTTTGAGACCCTCTATCGAAGAGGCTTTGCCTATTCAGTCGAAAAAAGTTGCCCTAGACTATATTGGAAAACGAGGTTCCGCTGTTGGGGTTTCGCGAGAAAAACGCATCAAGTACGCTCAGGAAATTTTACAAAAGGAACTTCTGCCACACGTTGGGGTCGACGAGGAGTGCGAAACAAGGAAGGCATATTATCTTGGGTACATCGTGCACAGACTGCTGCTGTGCGCACTGGGAAGACGCAACGAAGACGACCGGGATCATTTCGGCAACAAGCGCATGGATTTGGCCGGTCCCCTGATCGCCATACTATTCAGACAGCTGTTCCGGAAGTTAACCAAGGATGTGCGGCTCTACTGTCAGCGTTGTGTCGACAGCGGAAAGGAAATTCAACTGACATTGGCAGTCAAGGCGAAGACTATCACATCCGGACTAAAATACTCACTTGCAACGGGCAACTGGGGTGCGCAAGGAGCGCAAGACATCAGAGCTGGCGTGTCTCAGGTCTTGAACCGATTGTCATTTTCATCGACGTTGAGTCACCTTCGACGGCTTAACTCGCCGATCGGACGCGAGGGAAAGCTGGCAAAGCCACGACAGCTGCATAACTCACACTGGGGAATGGTATGTCCCGCAGAGACACCTGAAGGGCAGGCGTGCGGTCTTGTGAAAAACCTCTCCCTCATGGCACTCGTTTCTGTAGGCTCACCAAGCTCACCTGTGCTTGAGTTTTTGGAGGAGTGGACAATGGAAAACTTAGAGGAGATTTCACCTAGTGTTATCAGCCATGCGACAAAAATATTCGTGAACGGTGTGTGGGTTGGTGTGCATCGTGACCCTGCGGACTTGGTAAGAACCCTCCGAGAGCTGAGACGCAAAGTCGACATCACAACCGAGGTCGGCATTGTACACGACATAAGGCTGCAGGAGTTGCGTCTATACACTGACTACGGCCGCTGCATTCGCCCGCTGTTTATCGTTGAGGACCAGAGAATGAAGATTAAAAAACGAAACATCGAAATGTTACAGGAAAAGGACATCACTGGTTTTACTTGGAACGATCTCGTGTCTAGCGGTTGTATCGAGTACGTTGACACAGAAGAGGAGGAGACGACTATGATTTCGATGACGATCGAAGATCTCGTTCAAGCCAGGTTGCTTGCAAACAACGAGACTTCTGTGCAGCACATGTACACGCACTGCGAGATCCACCCATCCATGATCCTTGGCATTTGTGGTTCCATTATCCCATTCCCAGATCACAACCAGTCGCCGCGGAACACGTATCAGAGCGCAATGGGTAAGCAAGCAATGGGGATGTATGTCACCAATTTTCAACTACGAATGGATACGCTCGCGTATGTTTTGTTCTACCCGCAGAAGCCGCTCGTGACGACACGCGCGATGGAACATTTGCACTTCAGGGAACTCCCTGCAGGAGTAAACGTCGTTGTCGGGATCATGTGCTACACCGGATACAACCAAGAGGACAGCGTTATCATGAATCAGAGTAGCATTGACCGTGGTCTATTTCGTAGCATCTTCTACAGGTCGTTCAAGGACGAGGAGAAAAAACAGGGGAGTTTGACCAAAGAAGATTTGGAGTGTCCGAGCCCAGAGACGACGCTCGGGATGCGACACGGAACTTACGGTAAGCTCGACAAGGACGGGTTAATCTGCCCAGGGACGCGAGTCAGCGGGGAGGACATAATTATTGGCAAAACTTCACCGCTTCCAGATGACGACCCGAGTGCTGCGTCAAATCGGTTCACGAAGCGTGATTGTAGCACTGGTATGAAGAACAGCGAGACAGGTATAATCGACCAGGTTCTTCTCACAACCAATGACCAAGGGCTGCGTTTTGTAAAGATACGCGTTCGCTCCTGCCGCACTCCGCAAGTTGGCGATAAATTTTCATCAAGACACGGGCAAAAGGGCACCATTGGGATGACATACACGCAGGAGGACATGCCTTTTACGTGTGAAGGGGTCGTTCCCGATATTATTGTCAATCCGCACGCAATTCCATCGCGAATGACCATAGGGCAGCTCGTTGAGTGTTTGATGGGTAAAGTTGCGGCGATGATGGGAAAAGAAGGGGATGCAACACCGTTCACACCGGTGACAGTTGAAAACATATCAGACATGCTACACCAGTGCGGTTACCAGAAACGAGGAAACGAGGTGATGTACAATGGTCACACAGGACGGAAGCTCGAGGCGAAAATATTTCTTGGACCAACTTACTACCAGCGTTTAAAGCATATGGTTGATGACAAGATCCACTCAAGAGGAAGAGGACCAGTTCAGATATTGACACGCCAGCCAATGGAGGGACGATCTAGAGACGGAGGGTTGCGTTTCGGTGAGATGGAACGTGACTGCATCATCTCTCACGGCGCTGCCGCGTTTCTAAAAGAGCGGTTGATGGACCAGTCTGATGCTTACCGTGTACACGTGTGCCAGACTTGTGGCCTGATCGCAGTGGCGAACCTAAAAAATCAAACTTTCGAATGCTGCAAGAATCCGTCTGAGCGGATGAAGGTGGTGCAGGTGCTTCTACCGTATGCGTGCAAGCTACTCTTCCAAGAGCTTATGTCCATGGCGGTAGCTCCTCGGCTCGTCACGTAGTGTCTTTATTTTTGCAACAATATGAAAACCTTTCTGAGGATAAGAGGAGCTTTTCTTCATACAACTTTGTAGAGTAGCATGTAGTATTTATCATTGTATACGTACGCAGGCTTCGCTTCTTATACTATTCTATTAAGACCAACGTAACCGTAAGTCAGGAAGAGGCGTTTTGAAATAACGTTACAAAAAAAAAGTGAACTACAAGACTTTGCTGTCAATACAGACCTCATCAGACACATTTTTGTAGGGAGAGACTACCTCTTCGAGGTTTACGCGTCCTCTTCCTCCTCGTCAAACTCGCCCTCCTCTTCGGCAGACGCGTCCTGGTACTGCTGGTACTCGGAGACAAGGTCGTTCATGTTGGACTCGGCTTCTGTGAACTCCATCTCGTCCATACCCTCGCCGGTGTACCAGTGGAGGAAAGCCTTGCGGCGGAACATTGAGGTGAACTGCTCGGAGACCCGCTTGAACATTTCCTGGACCGCTGTCGTGTTGCCAATGAAGGTGGCTGCCATCTTGAGGCCCTTCGGGGGAATGTCACACACGGACGACTTGACGTTGTTCGGGATCCACTCAACGAAGTAAGAAGAGTTCTTGTTTTGAACGTTGAGCAGCTGCTCATCGACTTCTTTCGTGGACATGCGACCACGGAAAAGGGCTGAAGCGGTGAGATAGCGGCCGTGGCGGGGGTCTGCAGCACACATCATGTTCTTTGCATCCCACATTTGCTGGGTGAGCTCAGGAACAGTGAGGGCACGGTATTGCTGTGAGCCTCGGGAGGTGAGAGGCGTGAAACCAACCATGAAGAAGTGAAGGCGGGGGAACGGAATAAGGTTCACCGCAAGCTTGCGAAGATCGGCGTTCAGCTGGCCAGGGAATCGAAGGCAGCAAGTGACGCCAGACATGACAGCAGAGATAAGGTGGTTAAGATCACCGAAAGTGGGAGTCGTAAGTTTGAGGGTGCGGAAGCAGATGTCATACAGGGCCTCGTTATCGAGAACCATACATTCATCGGCATTCTCCACGAGTTGATGAACAGAGAGAGTGGCGTTGTAAGGCTCCACAACAGTGTCGGAAACCTTGGGAGAAGGAACAACTGAGAAGGTGAGCATCATGCGATCAGGATACTCCTCACGAATCTTCGAGATGAGGAGAGTGCCCATGCCGGAACCAGTACCACCTCCGAGAGAGTGGCAGACCTGGAAGCCCTGAAGACAATCGCATGATTCAGATTCCTTGCGAACGACGTCAAGCACCGAGTCAATGAGCTCGGCGCCTTCCGTGTAGTGACCCTTGGCCCAGTTGTTCCCTGCACCAGTCTGGCCAAACACGAAGTTGTCCGGTCTGAAGATCTGTCCGAAAGGGCCAGAGCGAACGGAGTCCATGGTTCCAGGTTCGAGATCCATGAGCACAGCACGGGGGACGTAACGACCTGCACGGAGGTAGTAAAAACACAGAGTTAACAGAAGCCTACCAGCACCCCTTCAAATTCAGTGTCCAACGGATACACAGGGTTGCGTAAATAACATAGGGGTAGCGCACCGCCGGAAGCTTCATTGTAGTAGACGTTGATGCGCTCAAGTTGAAGGTCAGAGTCGCCACAGTACGTGCCGGTTGGGTCGATACCGTGCTCGTCGCAGATGACCTGAGAAGAAAGACGTGTTGGATCGATAAGAAAAAAAAGCCGTTGACGAAAAAAGCCGTCGCGCGATTTTGTGTGCGGGTTGACCGAGGGCATAATTTCGACACGCACCTCCCAGAACTTGGCACCGATCTGGTTACCGCATTGTCCGCCTTGGATGTGAACGATTTCACTGCGTCGAAAAATAGCGGAGGGAACGTAAGAGACCGCGCGAAAAGGAAGAAAAGAGCTGAAATGAACCCGTACGAAAACGGGAAAGAACCCGATCCCCCAGGGTGGAAACGCGCGGTACAAGATGCCGATTGATTCAGGTAGATGTGCGCGGGTGGCAGGGGTGTCACCGCATGATTCTCGGGCTCAGCTGGCAGGAAAGACGGCGTCTCAACGAACTGCGTTCGCGTAATGAACTACGATCCTATTTATGGACACACTCTGTTTGCGCGGACGTTTCCTGTTCGGTTGTCCGGTCGATACAAATTGAATTCGTTTCGTCTGAAATAGCCTGGCCCAATCAACCTCTCAAGATAATTCCCCCGGGATTTCTAATTCCTCAAATCACACATCGCATTGAGCTACGAAGGTAGCAAGATAGTCTCTACTAGCTAGCTAGATACGAAAGTACGAAAGTACCTTCGAAGATACGAAAATAGATACTTCCGGAAGTACGGAAGTACGAAAGCACTCCGTACAGTACCTTCGTAGGGCTTTTATGAGTTACCTTCTCGAAGATAGATACAGTACACGTAGTACTCACGTAGTCACGTACTGTACACGTACACGTACTGTATCTTGAAGATTTATGATATCCACGAAGGAGTCACGAACGAAGGTACTTTAGTACAACTACTTTCGTACGGAAGTAGTAGTGTACTTTCGTACTAAAGTGCTTCCGTACGTTGTAGCTAGCTACCTTCGAAGGTACCTTCGTAGGGCTACTAGTCTACGCTATGATAGACTTTTTTTGTACATAATGGGCTACACCGTTGTAGTTGTACTTCTAGCCCATAAATGGGGCTGTACTTCCGGAAGTACTTCCATACGAAAGTACTTTGAAAGTACTTTCGTACTTTCGTACGGAAGTACGAAAGTATCTATGAAGGTATTCTTCTGAGCCCTAGCTAGCTAGGGCTACGTGTCCAGCTGTACACGTGTACAACGTACTAGGGCCTAATATGAAAGAGTTCACGAAAGTAACAACTTACTTACCGTACCAACTTTTATGGAAGTACGAAAGTACGAAAGTACAACGTACTTCCGGAAGTACAACTACACGTAGGGCTACGTGCGAAAGTATTCTTTCTTCGAAGATCTTTCGAGAGTACGAAAGTACTGTACTTTCGTACGAAAATACGAAAGTACGAAAGTACCTTCGAAGATACAGTATCGTAGATATGTACGAAGGTACCTTCGTATGTACCTTCACCCGAAGGTAGATACTTTCGTATCATAAACTTACTTTCGTACTTCCGTACTTAGTGCTGGGGTCGTCTTACTTCGGCTTTTGAAGAACGACTATCTGACCGGGATCACCACTCTCCTGTGTTCGTACGTCATTTCTGGTCTGATCAAGGACAGATCTCGAGAAAAAACAATTTGGCCTCTACCCAAATCGACAGGTTCTGCCCTCCGGCTTTCAGCTTTCGTACTTGCTTCTCCAGAACTATTTCTTGGTTCCCGCAAAACCCCAATTGATATCGTGGTGAGGACATGGGAGATATGGCTAACGCAGCTGATGCGTCTGCCGGAAGCAAGATCTTTGTCGGCGGTCTCGACAGAAGCGTCGATGAAGGTATGAAGAATATCGCGTCTCTTTACAAGTACTCATAGAGATAACTTGATATCTTTACCGCGGATTCTCCGCCAGCCTCGCCGCGTTTGAAAGTCATTTGAAAGTCCTTCCGAAGCGAGCTCTTTTCTCTTGTGCGAGACTGAGAAGATATTCGCCTGCAGGTGTTGTTCGTAGTTTCTTTCAGCAGTTTGGACCCGTGGTAGAGGTAAGTATTTTTATCGGGACTTTTCTGCTTTTTGTTCGGAACTCGTTCTCCTTTCGATATTGAGCACAAGAAGAAGAGTTGTAGACTAAAACTTTGCTGGCAACCTCTTTTTGTTTTTGGTTCGCAGGTCCTCGTCATGCGTGATCCTCACAATCATCAATCTCGTGGCTTTGGCTTTATAACTTTCCAACGCGATGACTCGGCAAAGCAAGTTCTCCAGAACCGTTATCACGACATGATGGGGAAGCGGGTAGGTTTTTCTGGCTTCACTTCAGATGTCTCCCTGCTTTCCGCGACTGAGTTAATATTCTCAGGTTGAAGTGAAATCTGCCGTCCCCCGAGGTCAAGCTCCTCCTCCTCAGCGTGGCCCTCCCCGCAGCTCTCAAGGATATGGATATGGGCAACCAAGAGGTGGTCCGGGGCAGGGAGGACCTGGAGGCGGATATGGTTACGGTGCAAGCTATGCAAACCCGCAACCGTATTCTGGCAGCAACAACCCTTGGGGCCTAAATTCCGGCTTCACAGATCCAACCAGTATGGGACCAGGACAGGGTCCGCACAGCGCACCACAGAAAGCCAACTATGGCTACAGCAAGGAATCTAGTGGCATGTCCCAACAAGACCACGGAGTTAGTGGCAGTGGTCATGCAACCGCGGCTCATGGTTGGACTGAGCACACTGCGCCGGAAGGCTATGTCTACTACTACAACAGCAAATCTGGTGTGAGCCAGTGGGAACGCCCTGTTGAACTTGATTTCCAGCAAGTCAGCTAATCTTCGAGTCCGGATTTTGTGCAAGCCCAGACCCTTAAAATCCATGCTTCCAGCAGAGTTACTATCAAAATCACAGTATATTTGCAGGAACAGTCAGTGAGTAGTATTAGGTATGTGGATTTTAGCTGCACACCTAGCTTCCACCTGTTTTAGGGCACTAGCTTTAGCATATTCTTCGTGTTGCTGTTAGCACGCGAACATGAATGTTTCATAAAAGAAAATCATTGTTGTCGTTCCCCTCGTAGGGAAACGTCTTCAGCAAACGCACGGCTATCCCGCTCAACAGATTACGAAGGTATTTTCTATGCATGTATTCTACAGTCTCGTACACGTACGGAAGTATTATTCTTGTCTATTCTCGGGACTACCTTCGCACGAAGGTACTTTTACGTGTACAGTAAGGGCGAGTCGATAGAATGTACAGCCTACAGAAATGCTGCAGTCCGTGCTTCCGTAGTTACAGTTAATATCACACAAGGAAGTATTCTATACCTTTATAGAAGATGAAACCTTCTACTCTGAATGTATTTTTCGCTAGATAGAATCTACCGAAGGTCCAACTTTGTACAGATGAGTAAGCAAGTTAACTGGGTCACGGAATGTACCTCTGACAGCGGATGAATCGTAACGCGCGTCAGTTATATACGAAGGTAAATATCTTTTATGATAGTGTTATCTTCGAAGATATTCTGGATTTCAAGCAGGTGTGGACAGCTGGACACCTTAAATAATACTTCCGTAATAAGCTACCTTCGGTATTTAATAAGCTGCTAATACTCGTAAGCCACATTATAAAATAAGCTACTATCTTATGACAGGTTTTCGCCCCCCTCAGCGACTTAGTTTCCTTAAAGAGCTTTTAGTACACGACTCGTACACGTAACGTTGTACGTGTACTTCCGGAAGTACCTTCGAAGGTACTTTCGTACTTTCGTACATTTGTACTTTCGTACGAAAGTACTTTCGTACTCTGAAAGTACTTTCGAAAGTGTCTATTTTCGTACGAAAGTACTTCCGGAAGTACAGTACGTGTACAGTAGCTAGCTAGGGATAAATAATCACAAATATTGTACACGTGTACTGTACACGTAGGGCTACAGTATAATTGGCTAATCGCTAAATAATCTTATCGTATGGGCAATCAGTCGTAGATTAAAACGTGTTCACGTGTTGTGAAGGATCGACTTATCATATGGGCAATCAGTCGTAGATTAAAACGTGCTCACGTGTTGTGAAGGATCGACTTATTCGTCCACACCTGCTTGAAATCCAGAATACTTCCGTACAATAGCCCTAGAATATCTATTGTACAACTACAACTACTGTAGCCCTACTTCCGGAAGTACATCCGTATTTCCGTCCGTACGTTTACTTCCGGTAATATGATTTTTTAGAATAGATAGATATCTATCTTTCGTATCTTCGTACACGACTCGTACACGTACACGTACAGTACAGTATCTATTTGTACGGATAAAAAGTTGCAGGGCCTCGAAGATTAGTAGGGCTACAGTACGTGCACGTGCACGTGTACACGTTACGTGTACAGGTGCACAGTTCACACGGAGGCCCTTCAGCAGTCAGCTACTTTAAACAGCCAGTTTCAGTTTTTCAGCGCTGAATCCTTTTTTGGCTCGTTTTCGCTTCACCACTTTCACTGTCTTCGCCGAAAGTGCACTCAATTCGCCACATTTACATCGGAAGTCACAATGTCCGAGCGCAAAGCTGTGATAAAAAACGCGGACATGTCTGAGGTGCGCTTCACTTGTTTTATTTTCTTCGGAGAAGACGCGAAGATTAATTTAATTTTTAAGCCGTTAACACCTCTGGGTCAACATCTGAGATCGTCTTTATCCACTACCCAGTCCTACCCTCAACCGCATTAAATAACTGATATCGATACTCATATTTCGATTTATTTCCAGGACCTTCAGCAGGATGCCGTGGACTGTGCAACTCAGGTAAAATCCGACTTCAAAACACTTGCCGTGCCGTTTGTGCCTCTGAAACATACTTGTAACTATCCCTCCGCGTGTTGACTCTGCTTCCCAAGCTTCGAATTAGCCGCCTTGTCTTTTTCAGCTTCTCTCACTTGGGATGAAGTCGTGGAGCCTCATTGACATCCTTTTTTTTGGTCAGGCACTTGAGAAATACAATATTGAAAAAGATATTGCAGCATTCATAAAGAAAGAATTTGACAAAAAATACAATCCCACGTGGCACTGCATTGTTGGCCGCAATTTTGGCTCCTATGTCACACACGAGACGAAACATTTTATATATTTCTACCTTGGCCAAGTAGCCGTGTTGCTTTTCAAATCCGGCTAGGCTAGTAAGAAACAAGTAACTTCCGGTGGGAGTGTATGAAGACTGCAGTCTAACTTATTGCTTGCGAGTGTGATATTGATCTAGAACGTTCCAGTCTTGACAGCAGTCATGTGGACACAATAAATCAGTGAAATTCCGGGCAGAGCAGAAGTCATGAAAAGAACCACTAGATTTTGCATGGCTTCTTCCATCAATTCACTTACCTCGAATATATACAAGAAAACTGAAAGAAACTTGTGTCCTTGGGCAAAACCTAAACTTATATAACGAAAATAACAACTACAGAACGAACTTTCGCCTGTCGTACTTCGAACCGCCAGCATCACCGCTGAAGACATACTCGTACTCCCCATGCTTACTATTGAAAGTGCCCTTTTGAATGCTTAACAATTTGAGAGTGAACCTCGGGCCAAGCTCTTGAAGACGCGCTCGCAAAGCCTGTCTCTCTATAGAATGTTTACAATTGATCATCAGTTCTCGTGACTGATGGTGAGCATCCGATTTTATCTCAGTCACTGGGAGAAATGCGTCTGAGAATGCCCTCTCCCTTCTTTGACTGTTTTTCGACTCGCTGTTCTTTTGAGTGTTACATGTCAATTCTGCGGAAGTATAGCTCTGTACCAAATCTTGTTCACTTTCGCATAAACTATCAGCCTTGAATTTAGCCAAAAAATCTTCGTCGCTCTCGTTGCGCACTTCAAATACGTAGCGGTGGTGCCTAAAAAATATAAAATCGCGCTGGTTGTGAAAAGTAACCACACGCCTACCTTGAAACTCAGGTCTTTGTGGAAATATAGAGGCAAACATACGACCGATACGGTGCCCAAGGCGAGTAGAGAAGTTGTTAAGGATAAGCTCAGGATGGTGGGTCGTGGAACGCCCATGATTTCGTATTTTTTCTGAGTATACCAGGGAGCTGAGTCGATATAGGCATGTAGGTCCAACAGGAAGATGAATGTGCAAGAGCCCGTTAATCTTTGCCCCTTTACTAAACTTGCGATTCTCATTGAAAACGAGTATGTCAGTGAAGCCCCGCGCGTTGGAATGCCTGATAATTTCCTCGATGTAGTACGAACGGCGGGCATAGTAATATGCATTAGGTATCACTGAGAAAATACTTTGAAGTAGACGGAACATTTCCTGAGAAGGTTTTCTACTTGTAGTCAGAACCACCTTTGGATCGGTGCTATTCACGAAGTAACTGGCGAATTCGTCTTCGACAATCTCCCCGCTAATGTCCAAGTCGTTTTCTTGAAAGAAAGTGTCGTTCTTCACGCGTTGATTGTCAATGGTCTTTGGCACCCGCTTCTTATTTGATTCTGAACCAAAGAAAATACGCTCTTCCTCTCGACGACCCAATTTTGTTCTCTTCTTCTCCATTTTTTTTTCACTCCTTATCTTTTTGTAGAGCTCTGAACGAGCGTTTTTACGGATGGAGCTCATATTCACGGACGCACGCAGACGGACTATCAGGACAACTACGAGGGGGCAGATCCGTTTCGCCGCTGTGAACCGCGCACTGGCCGCTCAGCGTGTGTGGAGCAATACGATTTTTTTTTGACGTATATGGAGCAGCTCACAGGGTATGACCTCGACCCAGGGCCCACAACCCACAGCTATGTGGGGCCCCGCGCGCGAAACACTACTCCTCCGCGAGCGTTGCACGTCTGTCTGCACGCGAAACTTGGTATACTTACATATACTGCACACATAAATAGTCTAAAATAAATTATCCGTATCATCGTATCGTACGGAAATAATGATGTACAGTACAGTACAGTACAGTACGTGTAAAGCTGTACAAGTGCTGTACACATTGTATAAACATACGAAGGTAGAAAATCTATTTCAAAAGTAGTTGTACTCTCAAAGTACACGTAGCCCTACGAAAGTAACAACTTACAACGTACGCACGGAAATATTTTCGAAAGTACACGTACGAAAGTACGAAAGTAACTTACTTCCGTACACGTACTTTCGAAAGTATGATAAAGATATTTCCTTCGAAAGTACACGTAGCCCTACTTTCGTACGAAAGTACGGAATTACGTGTACAACGTTGTACGTGTACTTCCGGAAGTACTTTCGAAAGTACATTCGTACGAATCGTACGAAAGTACTTCCGTACTTCCCTACAATGTACTTCCGGAAGTACTTTCGTACTTCACTATTCCATATGAAGGTATGTATTCTATCTTCGAAGGTACTGTACAGCTGTTCAACGCGTCCACAGTACACGTACAACTAGTCAGTCCTCTACGTAATTCGAAAAAAACCAGCAAAAAAACGTACGTGTACGTGTACACGTGTACAGGTACTCGTGACAAAAAACAAAAAAAAACACGTACAAAAGGGTACGCGCGAGCACCCTCGCGCGAAACCTATCTCCTTCCTCGAATGAGATCACGAAGGATTTCTTTATGCACCATCGCGTTCCAGGCATCAACGCCGAACTTCCTACGCCGGGGATTTTGCGTTCATGCTCTCTGCCGCGAAAGGGGTACGCGAACGTCGCGAATCGCGATTTCGGGCAAGATCTACGATTTTTTCGTGACGCGTAGCATTGTGCGCATGCCTTCGAACTGTCATCGTGCAAAGTTTCGCGCGCAGACGTGCATCACGCGCGGAGGAGATAGGTTTCGCGCGCGGGTGCTCACGCGTACACTTTTGTACGTGTTTTTTTGTCACGAGTACGTGTACACGTACACGTAGGGCCTACGTTTTTTTTTGTTGGTTTTTTTCAGGTTTTTTTCGAATTACGTAGGGCCTACGTGTACTTGTAGTGTACCTAATTAAAAGTATCATAACAACTAACTACCTTGCTTGAAGGTATGAATATCAACTTACTATGATAAATAATAAGTAAAATAAAGTACGTAGCTATCTATGTACCTTCGTACGAAAGTACTTCCGTACGTGTACGTGTACATACAGCTGTACACTAGCTAGTGTACTACGAAGGTACGAAGGTACTTTCGTAGATATCTTCGAAAGTAGAAAATCGTTAACGTAGAATATGATAGCTACGAACGTAGGTAGATAGTTGATACACGTACGAAAGTAAAGTACGAAAGTATCATATCATACTACTGTAGGGCATTTTTTTTGAAAATATTTCGAAAATAGTACCTTCGTATGATACATACAGTACAGTAGTTGTACAACTACTGAACAGTACAGTAAGTTGTTTATACTTTCGTACGAAAATAGATACTTTCGTAGGCTACGAAGATATTATTAAGACGATCGCGACTTACCGTTCTATTTCCGTTCTATCCGTACGAAGGCGAAGGTATCGATACGAAGGTACGTGTACACGGAAAGGGGCGGAATTCCGTCCCTGAACGAGACCAACTGTACTAGCCCTACGCCTTTTAAGCCGTAATCTAGCTTGAATTGGTGGAGCTTAAGGGTTGAACCCTTCGGCTTATTTCACCCTTAACTCTGTCTCATCAACGCAAAATCACGGCTTAAAGGGCGTAGGCCTTCGCTACGAAACCCTTTTTTGATAAAAGTGATTTGTATATCTACGGAACTTTGAGACCAAAGTGAAGCCTTTTTGAGACCTCCCAAACTTGATGTAATCAATTATCAACTTGCATACGGTGTCGGGGAAGGTGAAGAGACGAGAAACCCGTCGTAAATGATAGTCCCGACCTCGTTATCTATCGGAAGTTGTTTATATAACTTTTAGTGCAAGGTCAGGTGAAGGTTGTAGATCCTGACTACCCTGTAAGACCTGCGTGCAGGAGATTTGAATTCCAGTGAGGTTGATTCTACCAGTTGGAAGTAATGTCCGCCCGGCGTTCGAGACGATTGGATAGAAGAGGGTCATTGGTTGAAAGTGGTACATCGTGAGCTATCTTACCACTGAAAGCTTCAAACACAAAAAACTCTAAAAAAATGCACAAAAGTAGGAAGTACTTATGCACGTTAGCTGTAATGAATACAGCAAACAGCCGCACAGTCCCGAATGTGCTGTGAACGATTAATCTTTATCTATCTTGTGTGTGCAATTTTGTAGCTGGCCTCACAACATATTCGGTGGTTAACAACCACGTTTT
>Ga0209630_10003204_pt1 | contig 15022 bp, 16 predicted proteins | sample COG_01_FD_184745 | JGI IMG/M metagenome (GOLD analysis project Ga0209630, IMG submission 184745) | Pelagic Microbial community sample from North Sea - COGITO 998_met_01 (SPAdes) (version 2) | ecosystem: Environmental > Aquatic > Marine > Neritic zone/Coastal water | place: Helgoland, sampling... | reverse complement strand
TCTCGCAAATTCTAAACCCTCTTTATTAAACAAAATTGAAGTTGGGACACCTCTTAGTCCCAATTTTTTAGCTAATGTAACTGGTGAGTCAAAATAAAGTTCTAAATTTTCTATTTCTAAATCTTCTAAAAAATTTAAAGCCTTTTCAATATTATCTTGTCCTACATTTATTGGAAAAACCTTTAAATTATTTAAATCTTTATTGCTTTGTAGTATGTCGAGAGAAGGCATTTCTTCTTTACAAGGTGAACACCAGGTTGCCCAAAAGTTCAATAAAATCAAATTACCACGATAATCACTTAGATTTAATTGCTTATTTTTAGCGTCTAGAAAGGTTATATCATCATATTTTTTTAATTCTTTATTAACTACAATATTTTTTAAATTAGGAGTTTCATTGGCTAGTGTGTTTGTGATCAAAAAGATAAATATTGTTAAAAATCTCATATTAAATAGGTATAATTATCTATCATGACAAAAAATAAAAACAACCAACCAATTTGGAGTACTAGAATAAAAAAAAGCACATCTTCTCTTTTTCAAAGAGTTGGAAGTTCAATTGACATTGATAAAAGACTTTATAAAGAGGATATTAGAGGATCTGTTGTTCATGTTGAAATGCTTTTTAAGCAAAAGATTATTTCTTTCAAGGTTAGAGATAAAATCATCTATGGTCTAAATAAAATTGAAAAAGAAATATCAAAAAATAAATTTGAATTTAATAAAAAATATGAGGATATTCACATAAATATAGAAAAAAGATTATTCAAGATTATTGGAGAAGATGCAGGTTTTATTCATACTGCTAGATCTAGAAATGATCAAGTCATTACTGATATGAAAATTTGGATGAAATCATCCACAAAAGAAATACACTCTTGTATAAACAAAATAATAAAAACTACATTAAAAATTTCTGAAAAAAATATTGAAACTTTAATGCCTGGCTTTACTCATTTAAAAAATGCTCAAGCTGTTTCTTTAGGACATTATTTAATGTCTTATATAGAAATGTTTAATAGAGACAAAAAGAGGTTTGAAAAAAATATGGAAAGTTTAAACGAAAACCCGCTTGGTGTGTCAGCCTTAACCGGTACCTCATTTAATATAGATAGAAATTATACGACTAAAAAATTAGGTTTTAAAAATCCTACAAAGAACTCAATTGACACTGTTTCTGATAGAGACTTTGTTTTAGACTTTCTTTATAGCTCTTCAGTATGTTCAATGCACATGTCAAGAATTGCTGAGGAATTAATAATATGGAGTTCTGATGGTTTTAATCTAATAAATTTATCTGATAAAATAGTAACTGGTTCTTCTATAATGCCTCAAAAAAAGAATCCAGATTTACTTGAATATCTTAGAGGAAAGTCTGGCTCAGTTTATGGAAATTTATTTTCAATGTTAACAATCCTTAAAGGATTGCCACTCTCATATTTTAAAGACCTTCAGGATGATAAAAAGATAATTTTTGATACATTTGATACACTAATATCTTGTTTAAAAATATTAGATGAAGTTTTAAAAAATTTTAAACCTAATAAAAAAAAAATGCTCGAGCTTGCAAATTCAGGTTATATAACCGCAACTGATTTAGCGGATTATCTTGTCAAAAATTATTCGATGACATTCAGAAATGCTTATCAAAAAACTGCTGCAATAGTTAATCTTGCTGAAACAAAAAATAAAAAGCTAGAAGATCTTAGTATTATTGAATTAAAAAAAATTGAATCTAAATTAAGTAGTGATGTTTTTAAAGTATTTAACTTAAAAAATTCTGTAAACTCAAAAAAATCTTATGGAGGAACATCTTTTGATAATATTAAAAAAATGATAGTAAAATACAAAAAACAATTATGATTAAAAAAATATATATAATTTTTTTCCTATGTTTATTAGTTATGTCTTGTGGAAAAAAAGGTGATCCTGTTTATGAGGAAAATAATAAAAAATCAGAAAATATTAAACTTAAAGTGGTTTTATGAAATATAAAACAAAAGATCTTTCAGTTGATGGTTTAAAGATAAAAATATTAGCTAAAAAATACTCAACACCACTTTATTGTTATTCGCTCAATAAAATTAAAGAAAATATTAAAAATTTTAAACAGAATTTTAAAATAATAAATCCACTAACTTGTTTTGCTGTCAAGGCAAATCCTAATAAAACATTATTGCGTGAAATTGGAAAATTAGGATTAGGGGCAGATGTTGTTTCTATGGGAGAATTAATGAAAGCTTTAAAAGCTGGTATTAAACCTAATAAAATTGTATTTTCAGGAGTTGGTAAAACAAGTGAAGAAATAAATTATGCTGTTGGGAAAAAAATCTTACTAATTAACGCTGAGTCTGAAAGTGAAATATTAGAAATAGAAAAAATAGCAAAATTAAAAAAAAAAATAGTTAATTTGGGTATAAGACTCAATCCTAATACAGATGCAAAAACATTAAATCAAATATCAACAGGCAAAAAAGAAAATAAATTCGGAGTTTCTGAAAAAACCTTTTTAGATTTAGTAAAATACACAAATCACTCTAAACACTTAAATTTAAAGTGCTTAAGTGTACATATTGGAAGCCAAATCCTCGATCACAAACCATATGAGAAAATGCTTAAAGTTTTAAAATCTACTATTAAAAAAACCAATTTTAACTTTGAGTATATTGATTTGGGTGGTGGTATGGGAATTAATTATGGAAATAGCAAAAAGGTACTAAACTTAAAAAAATATTCTTTAAGTATCAAAAAGTTTCTTAAAAAATCTAGTTCTAAAATTATTTTTGAACCAGGGAGGTCTATAATTGGAAATTGTGGATTTTTAATCTCAAAAATAATTTATATTAAAGAAGGGCACAAGAAAGATTTTATAATCTTAGATGCAGCTATGAATGATTTGATTAGACCAGCTTTGTATGGTGCCAAACATAGAATTATTCCTGTAAAAAAAAGTAACAAAAAAACAAAAAAAACTTATGAATTTGTGGGTCCAATTTGTGAAAGCACAGATAAATTTGCAACGCTCAAAAATTTTCAAAAACTTAGTGAAAAAGATTTAATTATGATTTGTGATGTTGGTGCTTATGGTATGTCATTAAGTTCAAACTACAATCTGAGACCCAAAGCAATTGAATTGCTTATTCAAAATTCAAAAATTCAAGTTATTAGTAAAAGACAAAATCTTAAAGATTTGATGTAGCGTTTAATTACGATGACTAAAAATATTTTATTTTCATTCTTTTTTTTTACAGGAATTATCTTAATTTCAATAATTTTTATTCCATCTCTTTTACTGCCGCAAAGATTTGTTCTTTTTGGTGGAAAATTAATGGGGCATTGGTCTGGATTTTGCTTAAAATTTTTTCTTTCTACTAAAATTACAATTAAGGGTAGAGAAAATATAATCATAAATAAAAAGTTTTTTATAGCTGCTTCACATCAATCAATGTTTGAGACTTTTTTTCTTCAAACAATTTTTAATTCACCCGTTTTTATTCTTAAAAAAGAACTCTTATTAATCCCAGTATTTGGATGGTACTTAAAAAAAATTGGATCAGTTGCAATTAAAAGAGATAAAATAACAAAAGATAACTTGGGATTTTACGAAGATATTTTAAAACTTATTGAAAAAACAAACAGACCGCTAATTATTTTTCCTCAAGCAACAAGAGTTTTACCAGATGAACGACCCACTTTTAAAAAAGGTGCTGCAAAAATATATGATAAACTTAAAATAATTTGCCAGCCCATAGCAATAAATTCTGGTTACGTATGGCCAAAAAAAGGTGCAAAAGTTTCAAATAAAGAAATTACTATTTCAATACTAAGACCTATTCACCCTGGTTTAAGCAAAGAAGAATTTAATAAAATTTTAGAGAGAGATATTTACTCAGAACTTAATTTAATAAAATGAATCAGCCTTTCATTGGCATTACAACATAAATACTATCAAAATCTCCAGGATCTTTTATTAACGCAGGTGAGCCTGTGTCATTTAAATATAATTCAATCTTTTCACCGTCAATTTGGGATGCTACATCAATTAAATACCTTGAATTAAAACTAATTTCTAAATCATGATCAAATTTTACTATAAGAGTTTCTTTTCCATCCCCGCTATTAGTATTGTTTACAGATAAATCTAAAGTACCTTTAGTTAAATTGAATTTAACACCATCTTTTTTATCAAGAGAAACTGAGGCAACCCTATCTACCGAGTCAGAAAATAATTTTAAATTTATTTCTAATCTTTTTTGATTATTCTTAGGTATTACTTGAATATAATTTGGAAATTTACCATCAATTAACTTTGAAATTAAAATACTATTATTTAATTCAAATTTGATTTTTGATTTTACATTTGAAATTTTAACATCTCCATCATAACTATCTAATAAAGAACATAATTGAAAAATAGTTTTTTTTGGTAATATTATTGGATCAAAATTTATCTTTTTTTCTAATCTTATTTTAGAAATAGACATGCGATGACTATCAGTTGCAACAGCTGTTAAATAGTTCTTATCTTCTATCTCTGTTTGGTGAAAGTAAATACCACTTAAGTAATGTCTAGTTTCATCACTTGAAACAGAAAATTTACATTTATTAAGTAATTTTAATAGTTGTTTTGATTTAATTGAAAATTCATTATCATTAAAATTTTCATCTGTAAGAGGGAACTCTGAAGCACTTATACAGTTTAAATTAAAATTAGATTTTTCAGACTCTAGGTGAAGCTTACTAACTTCAGTCAAATTTAAATTTATTTTTTTTCCAGAAGAAAATTTTCTAACAATATCATACATGATTGATGATGTGGTAGTTGTTTTTCCTTCTTCTATAACTTCGATATTATTTATTTGGTGAATAAAAATTAAGTCTAAATCTGTAGCAGTTATTGTTAATTTAGAACTTTGAGCATCTAAAAGTATATTTGATAAAATAGGTAAAGTGCTTCTTTTTTCTATTACACCCTGACAATAATTTAGTGCTTGCTGTAAATCTTGCTGGTTTACGTTAAATTTCATTTTCCTTATTGTTATACAATATCTGATTTTTAAGTTTATTAATATTATCTGTCATTTCTGCATCTTTTTCTTTCAATTTTTCAATGGTTTTTACAGAGTGTATTATTGTTGTGTGATCTCTATTTGAGAACTCACGGCCAATTTCTGGTAAAGATTTTGAAGTTAATATTTTTGTTAGATATATGGCAGTTTGTCTAGGTCTTACCAGATATCTTGATCTTCGTGATGAAAGCATTTCATTTTTACTTATTTTAAAAAATTTACAAACTAAAGTTTGTATTAAATCTATTGTAACTTTATTTTCAGCTAAGTTTAATAAATCTTTTAATACTATTTTTGTTTCTGATAAGTTTGGTGTTTTTTTGTAAATTCTCGAAAAGGAAGCTATCCGATTAATTGCACCAACTAATTCTCTAATACTTGCTGTTATTTCATTGCTTATAAAATCTTGAATTTCATTAGATATTTTTATTTGTTCAGAATATAAATTATTTAATTCCTCTGCTTTCATTTTAACAATATTTTTTCTCAATTCATAATCAGGTTTTTGAATATCAACAACTAGACCACCTGAAAATCTAGATTTAATTCTTTCTTGTATTCTAGATAATTTATTGGGAGCCCTATCAGCTGAGACGACAATTTGAGATCCTTTGTCCAGCAAAGCGTTAAATGTATGAAAAAATTCTTCTTGCATTGCTTCTTTGCCATTCATAAATTGAATATCATCGATCAATAAAATATCAGTATTTCTAAAATATTCTTTAAATTTGACCATATCATTAGCCTTTATTGATTTTACAAATTGATACATAAAACGTTCAGCAGAGATAAACATTACCCTATTATTAGTTTTTAACTGAAGGCCAATTGAATTCAATAAGTGAGTTTTTCCCATTCCTACACCACCATAAATATAAAGTGGATTATATTGCGAAATACATTCAGAAACTTTAAGAGATGCTTCAAATGCTAGTTTATTGCTTGAACCAGTGATAAAATTTTCAAATCTTTTATTTGGATCAATTCGATTATATTGAAGATAAGAATCCTTTATAAATGAAATATTTTCTTTTGTTTCTAGACTAATATTTTTTTCTTGATTATCTTTATCATTATCAAAATTTTGTTCAATTATTTTAAATTCAATTCTACTAATATCTTTTTTAAAATTTTTGATAACTTGTAAAATTTGATCTAAATATCTTGAAGTAATCCAGTCACGAATGAATCTTGTTGGAACAGATAACAATATATAATTATTAAATTCTTCAACAAAATTAATTTTTTTTAACCAACTTTCATAAATATCTGAACCTAATTTATTTTTAAGTTCCACCTGAATTAAATTCCAGTCTAAATTTACAGGCTTTATATTGCTTAAATTTTTATTTGTAGTTGTATTATTCATTTTTATTGAGGAAGGTTCAGTTAGAACCATAATGAGCTTAATGCAACAATTAATTTTGTATAATTAAAAAAAAATAAAATCTACGATTGTGTAAAAGTTTTTTTTTGAAAAAATTCTTTGACAATATTTTTTTTTGTGTATTTCAACGTAAAAGTTTTGTGGTTAAAGTTGGTTATATTATTAATTTACCAAATCTAAATATTGTAAAAAAGTATAATTAGATCATATATGATGCGTATGCTTTAAGTTGAATCAACTAGTAGTATAACTAGTTATATCGATGCAATTTTTTTTGTAATTCTTGAAATGTTTCTTGAGGCGTTTTGTTTTTTTATAATACCTGTTTTTGCAATTTTCATCAGTTCTGAATTCAACTTAGGTAAGAATTTAAGAGCTTCTGGTTTCTTTTTGCTATCTATCAGTACATTCATTTTCCTTAGAGCGTTTTTAAATCGGCTTTTTCTGGCTTTATTAACAACAGTTTGTTTGGAAATTCTTCTGATTCTCTTAATTGCGGATTTTGTATTAGCCATATGCGCAGGGGTATAACTTGAGAATTGATATTGGTCAATGAAATAATTGATTATTTTTGACACCTATTACAAAAAAAAGTGGACCTATTAGATATAGTTTTTTTTTTAATAATTCCTTCACATTTAAACCTTTTACAATTTAAATTTTCTCTTTGATACACTTGGAAATTTTTTTGAAAGTTGCCTTTCTTTCCTGAAATATTTTTAAAATCTCTTATACTTGAGCCCCCTTTTTTAATTGCACTTAAAAGAACTTTTTTTGCACTAACAACAATTTTCTTACAATCATTTTTACTGATTTCGTTTGCTTTTTTACAAGGGTTTATTTTACTTAAAAATAAAATTTCACTAGCATAGATATTCCCAATTCCAGAGACAAAATGTTGATCTAATAAAAAATTTTTAATATTTTTTTCCTTATTTTTAAAAAAAGAATAAATATATTTTTGATTGAATTCAAAATTAAATGGCTCTGGACCAATATGGCTAAATCTTTTTTTAAGTAAACTTTTGTTTTTAATTGTTTGAAAAAAACCAAATCTTCTAGGATCGTTATAAACGATCTTTAGTTTTTCAAAGATTATTTCTACATGATTGTGTTTTTGAGGTAATTTGAATGAATTATAAAAGCTGGTATTTGTCACCAAATTTTTTTTTTGTTTTTCAATCAAATGGACTGTTCCTGACATTCCAAGATGAAGTAAACAGTAACTTTTATTTGATAAACATAAGATTAAGTATTTTGAAAATCTTTTAACTTCAATTATTTTTTTATTTTTCAAAAATTTGGAAAAGTTCTTTGGAATTTTAAATCTTAAATTCCTATTTCTTATAACGACTTTTTTAACCTTTTTTTGTTTAATTTTTTTGTCTAATGACTGTCTTACTATTTCTACTTCTGGTAATTCTGGCATTTAATACTATATTCAATATATAATTTATTTTTATGCAACAATATCTTCAAAATAAAAAAGGACTAGTACAAAATGTTTTTGACCAAGTTTATGACCAATATGATCTGATGAATGATTTCATGTCATTTGGAATTCATCGTTTATGGAAAAAAAATCTATTAAATATGATGAATCCTTCACCTAATCAAAAATTAATTGATGTTGCTTGTGGGACTGGAGACGTAGCTAAACTTTTTTTAAATAATGTTAGTAAATCCTCAAAAATAACATGCGTTGATCCCAATCAAGGAATGATTAAAAAAGGTAAAGAAAAATTAAATAAGTTTAAAAATATAAATTGGATTATATCACCTGCTGAAAAAATTCCATTACCAGATAATTTGTTTGATTTTTATACAATAAGCTTCGGTTTAAGAAATACAAAAAACTTAAACAAAGCTTTAAATGAGGCTCATCGAGTGTTGAAGCCAGGAGGTCGTTTTCTATGTCTTGAATTTTCAAAAATACAAAATTCAAATTTAGACTTCATTTATAAAAATTATTCAAAAGTAATACCTTCCATAGGGCAATTGGTAGTTGGAGAAAAAGAGCCCTATGAATACCTTATCAAAAGTATTGAAAAGTTTGTTAATCAAGATGAATTAATTAACTTAATGAAAAAAAATAGTTTTAAAAAGTGTGCTTATAGAAATTTATCTGGTGGAATAGTTGCCATACACAGCGGTTGGAAATTTTAATGTTACGAAAATTAATCACCTTATTTAAGCTTGGAAGAAAAATAGCAAAATCTGATATATTAAATATTACCTCAAAATTTCAAGAGCCACCCTTATTAGTCAAGTTTTTATTTAAGATTTTGTCATTTTCTTTTTCTCCAAAAAACATGGATGGCATGAATAAAAATGAAGGCGAAAGACTATCTAGTTCATTAGAGTCCATGGGTACTACATTCATAAAACTTGGCCAATTTTTAGCTACTAGACCTGATATTATTGGTGAAGAACTTTCTAAAAAACTTGAAAATCTTCAAGATAAGTTACCACCGTTTTCATTGGCTCAAGCAAAAGAGATAATGAAAAATGATTTGGGTGATGATACTTATAACTCTATAATTAATTTGAGTGAACCAATAGCAGCAGCTTCTATTGCTCAGGTACATAAAGCACAAATCAATGATGATGGAACGATAAAAGAAGTTGCTATCAAAATATTGAGACCTAGCATAAAAAAACTATTTAACGAAGAGATAGATGCTATGATGCTATTTGCCTTTTTAGTTGAGTCTTTTGTTAAAAAAACAAAAAGACTTAAATTAGTAGAGGTTGTTTTTTTGTTAAAAGAAATCACAAACCTTGAAATGGATCTTAGATTTGAAGCTGCAGCTGCAAATGAATATGCTGAGAATACCAAGAATGATGCTGGATTTAGAGTTCCTGAAATTTATTGGAATTTCACAAGTGAAAATGTGATGACACTCGATTGGGTTGAAGGTATTTCTATAAGAGAGACTGAAGAACTTAAAAAAAGAAATTTAAATACAAAAAAAATTGCGGAGGATATTATTCAAAATTTTTTAAGACATGCTGTTAGAGATGGTTTTTTTCATGCAGATATGCACCAGGGGAATATATTTATAGACAATAATGGTCACATTGTACCTATTGATTTTGGAATTATGGGAAGACTGGATAAAATGAGTAAAAGATTTTTAGCAGAAATATTATTTGGATTTATTCAAAGAGATTATCGAAAAGTTGCAGAAGTTCACCTAATTGCAGGTTTAGTACCTAAAGATGTACCAATCGAGGATCTTGCTCAAGCTTTAAGATCAATAGGTGAGCCAATTTTTGGGCAAGCGGTGAAGGACATTTCTGGAGGAAAATTATTAAAACAATTATTTGATGTAACAGAAAAATTCAATATGCAAACTCAACCTCAGCTTCTTATGTTACAAAAAACAATGGTAGTTGTAGAGGGAGTAGCACGAAAATTAAATCCAGATACGAACATTTGGACTACATCAAAGCCTGTTCTTGAGAGTTGGCTAAAAGAAACCAAAGACCCAATGACAACTCTAAATGAGACTCTTCACAATACATCTGAGGTGATTAAAAGATTACCAGAATTTCCAGAAATCATGGACAAAGCCAATCAAGCACTCTCTTATTTAGCTAGCGGACAAATTCCTCAAAATTCAAATTCTTTTACAGCATTAAATACAAAAAGAACTGAGATGACTGCTTTTAGAAATCAATCTATTATTAGCTTATTAGTCCTTGTAATTTTTGGACTATTAGTATTTTAATTCACTCGATGAAATATTTGACTAACAAAAAAATTTTATTTATTATTTGTGGAGGCATTTCTGCTTACAAATGTCTTGAAACAATTAGATTATTTAAAAAGAATAATGCTGAAATAAAAACAATTTTAACTAAAAGTGCAAAAGAATTTGTAACTTCTTTATCAGTTGCGTCGTTATCACAAGGTAAGGTTTATGATGATCTTTTTAGTGTAGAAAATGAAACTGAGATGGACCACATTGCTTTATCTAGATGGGCAGATGTGATTGTAGTCGCACCAGCAACTGCAAATACTATCTCCAAACTTAGTCAGGGCTCATCTGAAGATTTAGCATCAACCGTAATTCTTGCTTCAAATAAACAAGTATATTTAGCACCAGCAATGAATGTTAGAATGTGGGAGCATAAATCAACCAAAAAAAATTTAAAATCATTACTTGATTATGGATACAGGATTATTGGTCCAGTTATAGGAGATATGGCTTGCGGTGAATATGGTGAAGGAAAAATGTCTGATCCTTCAAAAATATTTAAAGAAATTTATAATTTTTTATCTAAACAGTCAAAAAATAGAAAGATTAAAGCGTTGGTGACTGCAGGTCCAACCAATGAATATATTGACCCTGTGAGATTTATAACTAACAAATCAAGTGGCAAACAAGGTTATGAAATAGCAAAATCTTTATTTAGAAGAGGTTTTGATACAACGTTAATTTCAGGGCCTACTAATTTAAAAATAGAGGACGATATTAATATAATCAATGTGGAAACTGCTGAAGAGATGTTTAAAGCTACACAAAAAAATTTGCCAACAGATATAGCTATATTTTCAGCAGCAGTTGCTGACTTTAAAATTAATAATAAAAATCAAAATAAAATTAAAAAACAAAAAAATTTAACCTTAAATTTAGAAGAGAATATTGATATATTAAATTTTGTTTCTAATCATAATTCTATGCGGCCAAAACTAGTTATTGGTTTTGCAGCTGAAACTAATGATTTAAATAAAAATGCAATTGATAAACTAACAAATAAAAACTGTGACTGGATTATAGCTAATGATGTATCTAAAAAAGGCAGCGGTTTTAATTCAGATTTTAATGAAGTTACTATTCATTACAAAGACACTAAAAATAAAAAGGAAAAACTTTTATTAAAAAAAAAATCTGAAATATCAGAAGAAATTGTAGACAGAATAGTTACTCAATTTAATTAATGGTCAAAGTACTAGTAAAAAAATTAGATTCAGCTGTAAAATTACCTGAATATAAAACTAATGGCGCTTCTGGAATGGATTTAATTGCTTTTATTAAAAAATCCATAATTGTAAAACCAAAAACGTCATCTTTAATTCCTACGGGAATATCTGTTGCCTTTTCTGAAGATTATGAAATTCAAATTAGACCAAGATCTGGTCTAGCTTCAAAATATAATATTAGTGTTTTAAATGCTCCAGGAACAATAGACAGTGATTATCGAGGGGAAATTAAAATTATTATCTACAATCATGGAGATACTGATTTTAATATAGATAATGGAGATCGTATTGCACAAATGATATTATCCCCAGTTATCAAAATGGAGCTAGAAGAGACTAATGATTTACCTGAAACAATTAGAGGAGCAGAAGGATTTGGTTCAACAGGTAAATGAATTTAAAGTTAAATAAAAATCAAATTAAGAGATTTTCAAGACAAATTATTCTTAAAGATATTGGAATTTTGGGTCAAAAAAAAATTATTCAATCTAAAGTACTAATTATTGGCATGGGAGGATTGGGATGTCCAGTTGCTGAGTTTTTAACAAGAGCTGGGGTTGGTTCTCTGGGTATTGTTGACTTTGACAATGTTGATTTATCAAATATTCACCGTCAAAGTCTTTATGATATCACTGATCTAAAAAAATCTAAAGTTTATGCAGCCAAAAAAAAATTAAAAAAAATTAATTCAAAAATAAAAATTAATTGTCATAAAATTAAACTTAACGAAAATAATTATAGTAAAATTATAAAAAAATATGATTATATTGTAGATGGTTCTGACAATTTTAAAACTAAGTTTTTGGTAAATGATTTTTGTAAAATATCAAAAAAGTTTTTAGTAACAGGTGCTATCAGTAAATTTGATGGACATATTTTTACATTTGATTTTAAAAAAAAAATTCCTTGTATAAGAAGCTTTTTCCAAGAAAAAGAAATATCAGATGACATATTTAATTGTGAATACGATGGTGTTTTAGGAACAGTGGCAGGAATTATTGGCACAATACAAGCTAATGAAATTTTAAAAAAAATTTTAAATATTGGTAAGAATCTAGATGGTTATATTTTAATTTTAGATTTACTAAATCTAAATTTTAGAAAAGTTAAATTAAATAAACTCAAAAATGATTAGAAAGATTATAATTATTTTTTTTTCTATATTTTTTTTTTCAAATGTTTCTGCTGGAGATGTTTTTCTTTCTCTAAAGAAAAATAAAGTTAATGTGAGATATGGTCCAAGCTTCGAGTCACCTGTAAAATTTATTTATAAAAAAATCAATTTACCAATTAAACAAATAGATAAAAAAGATAATTGGAGAAGGGTTATTGATTTAAAAAATAACAGTGGATGGATACACTGGTCACAATTAAAATCAATTAATTCAATTATCCCTCTTAAAGACAAAATATTATTTAAAAAACCTTCAAATTTTTCAAAGCCAATAGCAAGAATTCAAAAGGGAAGGGTTTTAATTCTTCATAAATGTATCAAAAAATGGTGTAAAATAGAATCTGACAAATTTAAGGGTTGGATTAAAACAGATAATATTTGGGGGTCTATTAATTAAAATCTGCAGATAAAGATTTCACGGTTAAATCTGAAAGCTTTGTTGTATGTGAATACTCTGCATGATTTATCCCTATTTCAACATCTTTTAAACCTGATTTAAATTTTTCTATTTGTTGTTGGTTAAATTTAAAATGAATAAATTGAACTGAAGATGCTTTGCCCTCAGCTGATGTTCTATCAACATCTTCTTCTGGGACAGCTTTGACTACGTCTCCATCTATTTTAATAAAAACTTTTTCTTCAATACCTCCAACTTTACCTAAAAAAGCGGCTCGAGATACTGGATTGTCTATTTCAAACATTAATGTTGCAATTAACTCTTTACCATTTGGTATTAAAGGATTGTACGCGATTAATTCATCGTTTAGTTGTTCGTCTCCACCTTTTTCTATGTAAAGCATTTCTTGTACCTGTGCCAGCATAGTCTCATAATTTTCAAAATAAAAAGTTGCGTAAGGTCCTAATGAAATTCTTCTATATTTCTTAAATTCAACAATGTTTTTTCTTAGTTCTCTTCTTTGTTTTGTATAAATATCCAAAGGCATAATATCTTCTTTTTGGATTTCTTTTTTTTCTTTTGACATCTTCATAATCTATAACTTTTAGCAATTAATTCGATGGGGTGTACTGCCTCATCATTTGATATATTCGTGTCAGTCTCTAACTGTTTTAAATGCTTGCCTGCCAACGGGCAGTCTGATGCCATATACTTATTACTTTTAGTTTTAATTTGTCTTGAGGTTGGTCTTCCAACTTTTTTAGCTAAGTCATGTGTATCTTTCATTACTCCAAAAGTTCCTCCATGCCCAGCACATCTCTCAACAACATCTATCTTAGCATTTGGTATCAATTTTAACATATCTCTTGCTTTATTACCCATATTTTGTGCTCTAGCGTGACATGCATGATGAACTGTTACACCGCCATCAATTTCTTGAAGACCTTCAGCTAAGCCCTCATTTTTTGATATATCAACTACATATTCATCAATATCTATTACATTTAACGATAATTTTTTAACATATTCGTCATTAGGTAATAATAATGGCCATTCAAATTTCAACATCAATCCACAACTTGCTGTAAGAGTAATTACCTTATACCCTTTATCAACCCATTCTAATAATTCTTTAGAAACTTTTTTTGCTTGCTGTACAACTTTTGGTAAATCTGCTTGTTCTAAAAATGGCATCCCACAACATCCTGGATAAGCTTCTTGAACTTCAACACCATTTTTTTTTAAAACTTTAAGAGCTGCAACGCCTGTGTTTTTTTTATTAAAATTTACAAAACAAGTAGTATAAATAACAACCTTTCTTTCATTATTTTTAGCTTTATAATCAATTAAATTTCTATTTTTTTTGAAAAAATTGGAAAAAGTTTCAGAATTATACTTTGGTAGTTCAACTCTCATATCTATACCAGTAATTATTTCTAAAATTTTTCTTATAAATTTATTTCTTATATTTGAGGCCCAATTAATAAATTTTGAAAACATAATTCCAATTTTTGAATTTCTATCAATTTCTGCTAATTGTCTTGGTACAGCAGGCAGTTGTCCTAATTTTTTTTGTGCTGTTCTGTATCTCAACATTAAGTGAGGGAAATCTAAATCAAAATCATGTGGTGGCACGTATGGGCATTTTGTCATAAAACACATATCACAAAGAGTGCATGCATCAACTACAGGTGCAAATTGGTCACTTGATAAACTTTCTACATCTTCATCTTTTGATTCATCTATCATATCAAACAGTTTGGGAAATGAGTCACAAAGATTAAAACATCTTCTACATCCATGGCAAATGTCAAAAACTCTTCTCATCTCAGAGTCTAATTTTTCTGTGTTTAAAAAATCGGGATGCTCAAAATCAATAGGATGACGAATAGGTGCTTCTGTACTGCCTTCTTTATTCATATTTAACTTTAAAATTTTAGAGTTTTAAGTGGGTGGTGAACACCCACTAAATAATATTGATTAGCTAGTAGATTCTAAATTAGCT
>Ga0209630_10003201_pt1 | contig 15035 bp, 16 predicted proteins | sample COG_01_FD_184745 | JGI IMG/M metagenome (GOLD analysis project Ga0209630, IMG submission 184745) | Pelagic Microbial community sample from North Sea - COGITO 998_met_01 (SPAdes) (version 2) | ecosystem: Environmental > Aquatic > Marine > Neritic zone/Coastal water | place: Helgoland, sampling... | reverse complement strand
AGCGCCAGCTGACCTGGTTCAGGAACCAGACCCCGGACTGGCCGCGCGCCTGACGCGAGCGGCCTAGAACTCCTCCCAGCCGTCCGCGAGGGCCGCGCCGCCGCTGCGGGCGAAGGCGACGACGCGTTGCTGGGCCTCAGCGACCGGAGGCCGCGCCGGGGCCGGGCGAGCGGTCGCCGGGCGGGCCGGCCGGGCGGTGCGATATTGGGCGGGGTGATGTTGGGCGGCGTGGCCCCGGACGCCGGTCTCGAACCGGGCCACGAGTTCGGCCAGATGATTGGCCTCGGTCTTCAGACTGGTGGCGGCGGCGGTGGCCTGTTCGACCATGGCGGCGTTCTGCTGTGTGACCTGATCCATCTGGTTGACGGCCGTGTTGACCTGGCTGAGGCCGATGGCCTGCTCCTGCGAGGAGGCGGCGATTTCCGAGATCAGGGTGTCGATCTCGGCGACGCTTTCGACGATGTGGTCCAGGGCCGCCCCGGTCTCGCCGACCAGGCGCACGCCCTGGGAGACCTGGGCGCTGGAGGCCGAAATCAGGACCTTGATTTCCTTGGCCGCCTCGGCCGAGCGTTGGGCGAGAGCGCGGACCTCGGAGGCCACGACGGCGAAGCCGCGACCGGCGTCCCCTGCCCGCGCCGCCTCGACCCCGGCGTTGAGCGCCAGCAGATTGGTCTGGAAGGCGATCTCGTCGATGACGCCGATGATCTGGTTGATCTGGGCCGAGCTCTGTTCGATCTGGCTCATGGCCGCGACGGCGTCGCGCATCACGTCGCCCGAGCGGGCGGCGTCCGAGCGGGCTTCGCCGGCGGAGGTCGCGGCCTGTTTGGCGCCCTCTGCGCTGCGTCTGACCGTGGCGGTGATCTCGTCGAGGGCGGCGGCGGTCTCTTCCAGGGAGGCGGCCTGCTGTTCGGTGCGGCGCGACAGGTCGTCGGAGGCGCTGGCGATCTCGTCGGAGCCGGTGCGAAGCCCGCCGGTGGCCTCGGTGATGCCGTTCATCGCCTGACGCAGGCTGTCGACGGCGGCGTTGAAGTCGGTCTTCAGTTGCAGATAGCGGCCCTCGAAGGCGGCCTGGATGCTGGTCGTCAGATCGCCCCCCGCCAGGGCCTTCAGCCCATTGGCCAGGGCGGTGACCACGCCCGACTGCTCGGCCTCGGCAGCGTCGCGCGCGGCGATCTGGCGCGCGGCCTCAAGTTCCTGCGCCGTGACGTCGGTGGCGAACTTGATGACCTTGATCGGCTTGCCGTGCTCATCCAGCACCGGGTTGTATGAGGCCTGGATCCAGACCTGGCGTCCGTTCTTGCCGACCCGCAGGAATTTGCGGGCGATGAACTCGCCCCGGTTCAGCTCGGCCCAGAAGGCGCGGTACTCGGCCGTCTCGGCCTCGCCCGCCGGCAGGAACATGCTGTGGTGACGTCCCACCACCTCCTCAGCCGAATAACCGAGAGCGCCGAGGAAGTTGGCGTTGGCCTGAAGAATGGTTCCGTCGAGCCGGAACTCGATCACCGCCTGGGACCGGTCCATGGCATTGGCCAGGGCCTGGAGTTCGCGCACCTGGCGCAGGGCGGCATCCTTGGCTCGATCAGGGAAAAACATGTGTAAATCTCGACGACTAGGGAGATGCCCATGGGGCCGGAAACTCCCTAACGAGATGCTAAATCTCGCCCAAAGGCGGGCGGAAGTTACAGAATTTTGCAATTGGATCGCATTATGCAACCCCGGATATAACGAGGTTCAACCAACAGCAACAAAGCTTGACCATAAAGACCGCCGCGCGTCTCGAGCGAGCGGTTTGGCGGGTGGCGAATGGAGCGCGAAACGCCCGGCGCCGGCGTGATTCTTAAATGTCTGTAATCCGTGCAGAACGCCTGAGTTTCAGCCAAGCTTCGCCGTAATTGCGCCTTTTGACGGCAACAACGTTTGCGTGTTCACCCACCACACGGAGTTGTCTGATGATCGCCGCCGCCCTCGTCGCCTTCGCCCTCTCCGCCGGCCAGCAAGCCGCGCCCAATCCGACGCCTGCCCCAACCCCTGTCCCCGCGCCGGCTCCGGCGTCAGCCCCGACGGCCGCCCCGCCCGTCGACACGGTCGAGCCCGAGCAGATCTGCCGGCGTCAGCCGATCGAAGGCTCGCGGCGCATGGAGCGCGTCTGTCACACCCGGGCGGAATGGGATGCGATCCGCGAGAACGCCCGCAACAACCGCGACGCCGTCAGCCGCAACCAGCGCGATGGCGGCTGAAACCCGGGCCGGATCATAGGGCCTGCCGCCCGCGGCCGCGTCGCCGAGCAAGAAGTCGCGGACCATGAAAATGCGACGGCGATATTGGTCCCCGGCGCGGCAGGGACTATATGGGGTTTGTCCGGGTTCGCCCGGACTATGGCGATAAACGCGCTTGTAATAAGCGGACCGGACCCGGGTGCGATTCCCGGCGGCTCCACCAATCGCTCCCGGTCATCGCGGGAGATGCGGGGCCGACTAGCATCGACGGACGTGTAAAGAAGACTGCTTTCGCCCGTCCTGGCCCACCGTATCGGGCCATTTTCTAACTGCGAACGATAACTTCGCTGGAGAAGTCCGCCTCGCCGCGTAATGCGGTTCGGTTGATTTCGAACACTTAAGTCCTGAGGGTTCAGATCCTCAGGCGGGGCCTGCCGGGAGCCTGCCAACAGAATCCCGGCGCTTTCCTTCAAGGCGCCTGCGAACAGAAACCCGGCGCTTAACCTGTTTCCCGTCTTTCGCCCGCCGACCTGCGCGGTTATCAGACACGTCACAGACGCTGAGGATCAGATGGCGGAAGACACCCCCCCGGTCGACGAGATGCACTATGAGGCGTTGGCCCAGGACGCGCTGCGTGGCGTGATCCGGTCCGCGCTCGAACGCGCCGCCAGCCCGAGCGGCATCCCCGGCGAGCATCACTTCTACATCACCTTCAAGACGCGCGGGCGCGGCGTCAGCGTGCCGCCCGACGTCCTGGCCAAATATCCGGACGAGATGACCATCGTCCTGCAGCACCAGTACTGGGACCTGGCGGTCGAGCACGACCTGTTCTCGGTGATGCTGAAGTTCGGCGGCATGCCCAAGGTGCTGACGGTGCCCTATAACGCCGTCACCCGCTTCTATGACCCGAGCGTGCAGTTCCTGCTCCAGTTCGAGGCGCCGGAGACGGTGCCGGAGCCGGTCGTGGCCCTGACGCCCGAGCCGACGCGGCCGGCGGCCGTGCCCTCCGAGGACGGCGAGGACGCGGGCCCCAAGGTCGTGTCCCTGGACCAGTTCCGCAAAAAATAGTCCGTGAACCCCGCCGGCGGGGCTTTCCAGATACGATAACGCCGATACTCTGAGCCTGTTCGAGCCTTCCTGGGGAGCGGGTTTTTGAGCGTGCGGCGAATCCTGACGGTGCTGTTGAGCCTGGCGCTGCTGACCCACGCCCTGCCCTGCGCCGCCCAGACCAGTCCAGTGGCCACGAGCCAGCCGCCGAGCCGCTTCGCCGGCTGGGCCTCGGTGATCGTCGCCGGGGACTGGCGCGGGCACGGCGAGCCGATCCAGGCCTTTGACAATGCGCGGCGCGATCTGGTCGCCGGCTTCCTGAAGGCCGGGTTCAGCCGGGCCGACATGTATGACGCGACCCTGAGGCCCGATGTCGCCCATCCGACCACCGCGCGCGAGGCCCTGGAGGCGATCGGGGCGACGACGGCGCGAGCGACGAAGGGCTGTCTGATCTACTTCACCTCCCACGGGGCGCCCGAGGGGATGGTGTTCGGGCCGGACCGGGAGATCAACCCGACCATGATGGCCCAGCTGATCCGCAACTGGTGCCCGGACCGGCCGACGGTGCTGGTGGTCTCGGCCTGTTATTCCGGCATCTTCGTCGACGGACTGGCGGCGCCGAACAGGATGATCATCACAGCTGCCCGGCGCGACCGGACCTCCTTCGGCTGCGGCGCGGATGCGACCTATCCCTATTTCGACGGCTGCGTGATCGAGAGCCTGCCGACGGCCTCGGACTTCATCGCCCTGGCCAATTCGGCCCGGGCCTGCGTCAAGCGGCGCGAGGAGGCCGAGGACCTGACGCCGGGCTCCGAGCCCCAGGTCTCGATCGGCTCGACCCTGCAGTTCCTGATGCCGACACTGAGGTTCACGCCCCAGGCGCCGCCGGGAGGGGCGGCGGCGACGGTAGCGGCCGCCGCATCCGCCCGACCGGCGGGGTGAACCCCACCGGGTCTATCCACGATTTAACTTGTGGTTTTCGGCGTTCACCGCAAACACGCCCCTACATTGTGTGGGGCGTTTGTATGATTCTGAAATCGATGGCGTCGGCCTTGGCGCTCGCAGGCCTGTGCGCGGCTTCCGCCCAGGCGCAGACCGTCGCGCCGGTCACCTTCGCCGAGCGTCTGGCGCAGGCGGGGTCGCCGCTGACCGTCCGGCCGGAAGGCTTCTCGGGCCCGGGGGCCACGATCCTGTCCGACGCCATCGGCGCCAGCCGGTACGTGCTCATCGGCGAGAGCCATTTTTCGCGCGAGATCCCCGTCTTCACCACCAACGTCTGCCGATTGATGGCGCCGGGCGGCCTGACGGCCATGGCCATCGAGACCGGGCCGGAAGCCGCCGCCGCGGTCGATGCGCGGCTGAGAGCACCGGACCGGGAAGAGCAGATGGCTGACTTCGTAACCGCCCATCCCGACGTGATGGCCTTCTACAGCAGCCGCGACGAGAACCAGATGGCGGCCGATTGCGCTGCTGCGGCCGGGCCGGACTTCCAGCTGTGGGGACTGGATCAGGAGTTCCTGGGCGTCAGCGGCTATATGTTCGAACAGATGCTGGCGGCCGGTCCGGGACCGCTGGCCCGCGCGCAGATCGAAGCCCTGGCCGAACAGGAGCGGACGGCGGTGCAGGCCGCGCTGACCTCCGGTTCGCCGTTCGATCTGTTCCTGCTCAAGGCTGACGACGCCACGCTGGATCAGGCCGGCGCGGCCATCGATCAGGACGGCGGCGACCGGGTGAAGGCGCTGTTCGCCGCCCTGCGCGAAACCCGCGCCATCTATCAGGCGTCGCGGTCCCGCACCGGCGATCCGAACGGGCGCCGGGTGCGGCTGATGAAGCGGACGCTGGAGGCTCATCTGGCCGAGGCGCCGCAGGCGCGCCTTCTGATGAAGTTCGGCGCCAACCATATGTACAAGGGCTACAACCCGCTCACCCAGCGCGACCTGGGCAACTACATCGCGGAACACGCCGACGGAGCGGGCGTGCAATCCATCAACATGATCGTCGTCGGCGCCAGGGGCTCTGAGGGCGGATACAACGGGGTCGGTCGGCCAGCTCGGGTGCACGCGTTCGACGCGACGACGGCCGAGGACAGCGACTGGCGCAAGGATGTGACGCTGGCCCGGCCGTCGGACATGGCGTCGGGCGACTGGTTCCTGGTGGATCTGCGCGCATTGCGCAGCGCCGATCTGGAAGCCCTGACGCCGGAATGGCGTGAGCTCATTCGCGGCTATGACCTCGCCATCGTGGCGCCGGAACTGTCCGCGTCCTCGCTGCTGGGGATGCGTATCGCCCCCTAACCCTTGCGGGGGAAGCTCCGGATCGTGATCCGTTCGCGGTCGCCCTCGCGGCGTTCGACCAGCAGGCGAGCGACCTGACTGTCGTCGTGGAACAGATAGCCCTTGATGGCGTCGAGCAGGGCCTTGGCCAGATTGTCGAGGTCCATCCAGGGCGGATCGCCGACATGCTCCATGATGATCTCGACGACATAGTCGCCCCAGGACGGCCGCGACGGCCATTCCTTGCGCATAAACTCATAGACCAGGGGCTTGTAGTATTTCGCCTGGGTGGTCAGGCCGTCGATGGTGATCTCGACGACGTCGCCGGTCTCGCGCGCCCGGACCTTGCCGGTCCCGATCCAGCCGTCGTTGAGCATCAGTGACGACACACGGCCGGCGCCGGACCGATCATCTCGACCGAGCCGATCTTCACCGGCGGCTTAAGCTGTTCAGCCTCGGCGGGCGAGGCCTGGATGGCGCGGGCGATGTCGAGGCCCGAGGTGACGCGGCCGAAGGCGGCGAAGCCCTGACCGTCGGCGCTACGGCCGCCGCCGAAGTCCAGCGCGGGTGTGTCCTGGGTCACGATGAAGAAGCTGGAGGTCGCGCTGTCCGGCCCGCCGCGCGCCATGGAGAGGGTCCCGGCGAGGTGGCTGAGGCCCGTGTCGCGGGTGCGTTCCAGCACGATGGGGCCGAAGCCGGGGTCGTCGCTGCCGCCGGTGGTCTCGGCCTGGATGACGTCGATGGGATGGGGATTTGCGTTGGTCGCGGCGACCACGGTGCGGAAAAAGCGGGCGTCGCGATACCGGCCCGCCTCGACATAGCGCAGGAAGTTGCAGGTGGTGGTCGGGGCATGGGCGGCGTCCAGCGTCACGGCGATGTCGCCCCGGTCGGTGTGGATGATGACGCGCGCTTCAGCCGCCGGGGCCGCCTCGGGCGCGGTTTGGGCCAGAAGCCCGGCCAGAATGATCGCCGTCAGCATGAGGAATCGCTCCGTCCTTGCCCCCTCGCCCACCCGTGCTACACCCCCCGGCATCTTCCCGCCCAATCTTTTCGCCACGCCTGAGAGCCCTGTCCGCGCATGACCAGCTTCCGCACAGAAACCGACACCTTCGGCCCCATCGAGGTCGATAATTCGAAGTACTGGGGCGCCCAGGCGCAGCGGTCGCTGGGCAACTTCAAGATCGGCTGGGAGAAGCAACCCCTGCCGGTCGTGCGCGCCCTGGGCATCGTCAAGCGCGCCGCCGCCGAGACCAATATGGCGCTGGGCAAGCTGGACCCGAAGCTGGCCGACGCCATCATCGGCGCCGCCAACGAAGTCATCGAGGGCAAGCTGAACGACCACTTCCCGCTGGTGGTCTGGCAGACCGGGTCGGGCACCCAGTCGAACATGAACGCCAATGAGGTGATCTCGAACCGCGCCATCGAGATGCTGGGCGGGGAGATGGGCTCCAAGAAGCCGGTCCACCCCAACGACCACGTCAATATGAGCCAGTCGTCCAACGACACCTATCCCACGGCCATGCACGTCGCCTGCGCCGAACAGGTGGTCAAGGAACTGCTGCCGGCCCTGAAGCACCTGCACGCGGCCCTGAAGGCCAAGTCGGACGCCTGGGCCCACATCATCAAGATCGGCCGGACCCACACCCAGGACGCCACGCCCCTGACCCTCGGTCAGGAGTTCGGTGGCTATGCGCAGCAGGTCGAGAACGGCATCAAGCGCATCGAACAGACCCTGCCGGCCCTGATGGAGCTGGCCCAGGGCGGCACCGCCGTCGGCACCGGTCTGAACGCCCCGGTCGGCTTCGCCGAGAAGGTCGCGGCCCAGATCGCCGCCATCACCGGCCTGCCCTTCACGACCGCCCCGAACAAGTTCGAGGCCCTGGCCGCGCACGACGCCATGGTCTTCTCGCACGGCGCCATCAACACGGTGGCCGCCAGCCTGTTCAAGATCGCCAACGACATCCGCTTCCTCGGCTCCGGCCCGCGTTCGGGTCTGGGCGAACTGGCCCTGCCGGAGAACGAGCCGGGCTCCTCGATCATGCCGGGCAAGGTCAACCCGACCCAGTGCGAAGCCCTGACCCAGGTCTGCGTGCAGATCTTCGGCAACAACGCCGCCCTGACGTTCGCCGGCTCGCAAGGGCATTTCGAGCTGAACGTCTACAACCCGGTGATGGCCTACAACTTCCTGCAGTCGGTGCGCCTGATGGCCGATGCGGCGATCAGCTTCACCGACAACTGCGTGGTCGGGATCGAGGCGCGCGAGGACAACATCGCCCGCGGCCTGAACAACTCCCTGATGCTGGTCACCGCCCTGAACGGCAAGCTGGGCTATGACATCTGCGCCAAGATCGCCAAGACCGCGCACAAGAACGGCACCACCCTGCGCCAGGAAGCCGTCGGCGGCGGCTATCTGACCGACGCCGAGTTCGACGAGGCCGTGCGCCCCGAGAAGATGATCTCGCCGGGCTGAGGCGGGGATGGACGACGTCGATCAGCTCCCGTTTTTGGCTCTGGCGGTCTGTGCGACTGCAGCGATCATCGGGTTGGCGCTTGGCTTCGCCATCTCGCGTAGTGGATCGCACGGAGCCAGGCCGTGGGTCGAGTTTCGGAGCAATCAAAACCACGGGGTGCTTCGAGCGAAGCTGATAGACTTTCTAATCGTTTTGCTCGCTGCTGGCGCATTTGCTCAGACGGCATTTGAATTTCGAAGTTCCGCCGCCGGTAACGCCTTGGGCTGGATGGCGGCATCGCCTTGGCCGGATACCGACTACCCCCCCTTTTCCGGCGTGGAGGATGGGGAATATCCGTGTGTGTATTTCGTCCGAGGTCAAATCTCGCCACCCAATCTCGATCAGATTAACGAGAAAAGGAAAGCGTACTGCACCTGGGTCAGAGAGTTTTCTTCGATCAACCATGATCGTGCACGCGCTTGGAAATCACTGGAATTTCCAAACTTTCAAAATAGTCCGATGGACATCGAGCAGGTACAGATCATCTTTCTTGATGGCGGCGAAGATCACCTCACCAGCCGGATGGCCACCTATGAAGCACAGCAAGCCAAGATAGCTCATCTTGAAAATGCAAAGGCTTCCGGTGGAGCAAATACGCCTGCCTTTTTCTGGGCGGCAATCGCGGGGGCAATGGCAGTCGGCTTGTCGCTCGCCAAGATCATTTGGATGGAACGCTTCGGCCGCTGATTGGCGCGTGTTCCCCCTCTTATGGCTTGTCGCGGATCGTGCGGCCGACGGGGGCGAGGGCCAGTTTGGCCAGTTCAAGGTCCTTGAGCGCGAACGGGATGCCGATGATCGAGACGAACTCGGCGACCGCGATGATCAGGTGCGACAGGGCGATGTACCAGCCGGCGAAGACGAACCAGATCATGTTCAGCGGCAGGCCGAGGCAGCCGCCACCGACCTGAAGTTCGTCCTGCCAGACGACCTCGCGGCCGAAGGGCCAGAAGGAATAGCTGGCGATGCGCCAGGCCGCGAAGGTCCAGGGCAGGCCGACGATGGTCAGGGCCAGGACGGCCCCGCCCAGCAGCCAGAGCAGGCCGGAAACCCAGCCGCCGAAGATGAACCAGAGGATGTTGAGGATCAGTCGGATCATGATGATCCAATGCTGAAGCTGTGCGTTGCAGCAAGCAAGGGCCTGACCGCGTTTGTGTCGTGAATTCGCGGTAAGCTCGGCGTCTGAAAACCGCCTCTGGAAGGGCAATGTCGATGATCCGCAGGACCGTTCTGGCCCTTACGCTGTTGAGCGCCCTGATGCTGGCCGGGTGCGGGACCCTGGCCAGGCCCGAGGGGCCACTGAGGATCGCGCCGGAAGCCCTGATCCCGGTGGCGGATCCGCGCATCCGCTCAAGCGACACGGCGAAGCTCCAGGCCCTCGCCGATCTGATCCAGAACCGGCTAAGCACCGAGGGCGGGCATGAAAGCATCCTGGCCCTGTCGGGCGGCGGGGCGAACGGGGCCTACGGCGCCGGGGTCGTGGTGGGCTGGACCCAGCGCGGTGACCGGCCGACGTTCAGCGTGGTCACCGGGGTCAGCACCGGCGCCCTGGCCGCCCCCTTCGCCTTCCTCGGACCCGAGTGGGACGACGAACTGCGCGAAGCCTATGTCGGCGGCGGTACAAACGGCCTGCTCAGCGCCCGCACCTTCTCGGCCCTGCTGGGGCCCAGCCTGTTCAGCTCCCGCGTGTTGCGCGATCTGGTCGACAAGAACGTGACGCCGGAGCTGCTGCGCGCCATCGCCGCCGAACACGCCAAGGGGCGCCGGCTGCTGGTCGCCACGACCGATCTGGACACCGAGGAGACGGTCATCTGGGACATGGGGGTGCTGGCGACCCAGGGCGACGAGAACGCCCTGCAGCTGTTCCGCGACGTGCTCGTGGCCTCCGCCAGCATTCCGGGCATCTTCCCGCCGGTGCTGATCGCCGGGATGACACCTCAGGGTCAGGTGGTGCAGGACATGCACGTCGATGGCGGGGTCAATACGCCCTTCCTGGCCATCCCCGAGGACCTGCTGCTGTGGACCAACCCCTCGCAGCACCGGGCCAACAGCGCGCTGTATGTGATCATCAACGGCCAGGTGGGGCGCAACACCGGCGTCACCCCGGGGCGGATCGACGGCATTCTGAGCCGGACGTTCGAAAGCATGAGCAAGTCGTCGCTGCGGCTGTCGCTGGCGGCGACGGCGGCCTTCGGAGCCCGCAACGGGATGTCGGTGACCATGTCGTCGATCCCGGACAACATCACCGTCTCCAGCCTGAAGTTCGACACCGCCTCGATGCAGGCCCTGTTCGAACTGGGCCGCAGCCGGGCGGTCAGCGGCGAGGCCTGGGCCTCGGTCAACCAGACGGGACGGCCCGAGCCCCTGGTCGCGCCCCAGACCCTGAGGGAGGACGAGATCCCCGAGGTGCTGGCGACGCCGCCGACGCCGGCCGCGCCCCCGGGAACGCCTGCGCCCGCATCTGAGCCGGGCACGCCAAAGCCCTGACGCGCATAGCAAAAGGCCCCGCCGAATGACGGGGCCTTTCGTTTACCGGCGGACCTGAGCCTAGTGCGGCTTCTCGGTCCAGCGCGCCTTGGCGTCGTCCTTGGTGACGTTCAGATGGACGTGCTCGTCGATGTGATCGACCCAGCTGACAGGGATCATATGGTGTTTGAAGCCGCCGGCGAGGTCGAGCTTGGCCAGTTCGATCTGGTCGCCCGAGACGTGGTCGACACGACCGACGTGACCGCCGTCCGAGCCGACGACTTCGAGGTGTTCCTTGATGAGGGCGAGGTCTACCATGGGGTTTCTCCGTGCGAGATTGGGTTCGCCGTATCAACGCGACGGGGCCGGACGGGTTTCGCGGAATGACGCCCTATCCCGTTGATTATTAAAGCTTCACCGGAGGAACCTTTGGCCGAGATCATCAATCTGAACCGGGCGCGCAAGGCGAAGGCGAAGACGGACGCCAAGGCTGTGGCGGCGGCCAACCGCGCGGCCCACGGGCGGACGAAGACCGAGCGCCATGCGGCGGAGACGGAACGGTCCAGGGTCTCGCGGCTTCTGGACGGAGCGAAGCTGGACACGCCCGAGGAGAGCTGACCATGGGCGGATACGCCGCCGACCCCCGCACCCGTCTGGGCCTGATCTCGCTGCTGGCTGTGCGCCGGATCAAGGCCGAGAAGATGCGCCGGTTGAAGGCCGCCGCGGCGAAGACGCCCGACGAGGTCGAGGCGGCGCAGGCGGCGGAGAAGAAGACGAAGCGCTCGGGCTGGTTTCGCTAGGAAGCCTTCGGCGCCCGGGCCAGCAGGACCTGACCGGCGACGACGAGGCCGACGCCCACAAGCGCCGTCCAGCCGAAGCGCGCGCCTTCGAACACCACGGACACCGTCAGGGCGATCGGCGGCGTCAGGGCGCCGATATAGCTGGCCAGCGTATAGCCCCGGCTGCGGGCGACGCTGAAATAGATCACGAAGGCGATCACCGAGCCGAACACCGACAGATAGAGCAGCGAGCCGAGGTAGGCGGGCGTCAGGGCGATGGAAAAATGCACGCCCGTGATCAGGCCGAAGACGGCGACCAGGGCCGCGCCATAGCCCATGGCCCAGGCGGTGGCGGGAATGACCTGGGACCCCGCCTGCTGGCCGCGCCAGGCGAACCAGTTGGCGATGGTGGAGACGGCGGCGGCGGCGACGGCGAGCGACACGCCGATCCCGGCCTGCGGACCGAGACGCGCGCCCAGCAGCTCTCCGCCCGACAGGACAGCGACGCCCAGGGCGCCGAGCGCGGCGCCGATCCAGACGGCGCGGTGGGCCGTCTGCTTCTGGGTCACCCGGAACAGGATCAGGTTCATCAGGGCCATGGAGGCGAAGGCCACGGCGACGATGCCCGAGGTGATCAGCCCTTCGGCCGTGTAGACGAAGGTGTAGCTGAGAGCGAAAGCGAACGTCCCCTGCCCGGCCGCCGCCAGATGCTGGACCCGGGTCAGGCGGATCGAGCGGCCGGTCGCCAGACAGACGCCGAACAGGATCAGCGACGCCAGACCGAAGCGCCAGACGATGGAGGCGATCGGATCGACCCGGCCCAGCTGGAAGGTGATGGCGAACCAGGTCGTGCCCCAGATCAGGGCGCACACCGCCACGCCCAGCACCGCGAGGGCGCCGGCGGAAGGCTTGCGCCAGATCGGACGAGGCAGTTCGGAAGAGGTCAGGACACGGCTCGGGGAGATGGACCCGTCAGATGGACGGACGCGCGGGCGCCCGCAACCGGATTATAAACGCCGAACCACAAACAGGCCTTATGACGCGAAGGCGAGGGCCAGCTTGTCCGCCAGTTCGCCCTGTTTGAACGGCTTGTGGACGATGCGGTCGTCAGAGGCGGCGGCGAGGGCCTCGGCATCGGCGTAGCCCGTGGCGAACAGGATCGGCAGGGCCGGCCGGCGCCCCTGCATCTCGCGCGCGACATCGGCGCCGTTCATGCCGGGCATGGCGAAATCAAGGATGACGGCCTGGATGTCCGAACGCTTGTCGAACAGCTCCAGCGCGGCGCCGCCGCTGCCCGCCTCGACGACGATGTAGCCGAGATCGGAGATGATCCCGGCCGTGACCTCGCGAACCGCCTCGTCGTCGTCGACGATCAGGACGACGATATTGTCGGCGGGCGCCATCCGGGACGTCGGGATGACGTTGGCGTCCGGGCTGGGAACCGCATGGGCGCGCGGCAGGTAAACGTTGATCGTCGTCCCCTCGCCGACCACCGTATCGATGGTGACCCCGCCCCCCGACTGTTTGGCCAGACCGAAGACCTGACTGAGGCCGAGGCCGGAGCCCTTGCCGACGGGCTTGGTGGTGAAGAAGGGCTCGAAGGCCCGCGCCAAAACCGCTTCCGTCATGCCCGAGCCGTTGTCCGCGACCGAGACCCGCACATGCTCGCCGGCGGGCGGCTGTTCCGGGCGCTGGGGCGCCGGCATGACGACATTGGCGGTGCCGACCTTCAGCGTGCCGCCGACGTCCATGGCGTCACGGGCGTTGATCGCGAGATTGAGGATGACCAGCTCGATCTGGGTCGGATCGATCATGGCGGTCCACAGGCCGTCGGCCAGTTCCGGCTCGAGGATGTGGACGCTGCCTCCGATGGTGCTCTGAAGCAGGTCGCGCATGCTCCGGACCGTCTCGTTCAGATCGACCGCGCGGGGCTCCAGCTTCTGGCGGCGCGAGAAGGCCAGCATCTGGGCGGTCAGGGCGGCGCCGCGGCGCGAGGCCTCGCCCATCATCGACAGGCGGCGGGTGACGGAGGGATCGTCGATGCGCTTCTGCAACTGCTCGACATTGCCGAGGATGACCGTCAGCAGGTTGTTGAAATCGTGGGCGACCCCCGACGTCAACTGGCCGACGGCCTCCAGTCGCTGGGCCTGGCGCAGGGCGGTCTCGATCTTTTCGCGTTCGGCGATCTGGGCGGCGAGCTGGCGGTTGGCGGCCTCGAGCTCGGCGGTGCGTTCGGCGACGCGGCGCTCGAGCAGGGCCTCGCCGCGGCGGATCTCCTCGATGCGTTCGCGCGCCTCATACTGGCGGCTGCGACCGCGCAGGGCGGTGCGGACGGCGCTGACGAGGGTCGTGGGATGGAAGGGCCGTTCGAGGAAACCGACGTTGCCGAGGGCCGAGGACAGGCGTTGGGCGACGGGATTGCGCTCCACGCTGCCGCCCCTCTGGGTCAGGATCAGGAAGGGGAAATCCGACCAGGACGGCTGGCCCGAAATCCAGCCGGACAGGCCGGCCAGATCGGCGGACCGCAGCACGTCGTCGACGATGACGGCGAGCCCCGCCCCCTCCTCCATACGCTCGACCAGATCGTCGAGATCACGGCACAGCAGGGCGGAAAAGCCGGCCTCCGTCAGAATGGTCGCCGCGATGGCGCCGTCCCGTCCCGCTGGAGCCAGGACGAGAGCGCGTTCGGACAGGGCGCCGCCACCGCTCATGAGCCACGCCTCATGCGGCGGGTTCGCCCATCAGGCCCGCGCCGGGACCGACGAAGTTGGGCACGCCGCGCAACACGCCCTGGAAGCCGTCCAGCGGTTCGCCGAGCGTCAGGCCCGTGCTTCCGATGTTGAACTCGCGGATGGTGTTCTCGTGCGCGCCGGAGCGCTTCTTGATCACCGAGACCGCGCGCCGGACCGTGCCGATGGCCTCGAAGTAACGCAGAAGAACGACCGTGTCGGCGAGGTAGGTGACGTCGATCGGCGCCTTCATCTCGCCGACCAGCCCGTGCTGGGCCACGGTCAGGAAGGTCGAGGCGCCCTGACGGTTGAGGTACTGAAGCAGTTCGTGGATGTGCAGGACGAGGAACTGCTCCTGCGGCATGGCGGCCTGGTAGCCGTTGAGGCTGTCGATCACCACGGTCTGGATATGCTGTTCCGACACGCAGTTGCGGACCCGCGAGGCGAACTCGCCGGGGGACAGCTCGGCCGCATCGACCTGCTCGATGATCAGCGCCCCCTCCTCCTCCATGGAGCGGAGGTCGATGCCGATGGCGGCCATCCGGTCATAGAGGAGGCCCAGTTCCTCATCGAAAATGAACAGGGCCGCCTTCTCGCCGCGCGCCACCGCCGCGACGGCGAAGTTGATGGCGAACAGCGACTTGCCGGTGCCGGCGGGTCCGAGGATCAGGGCGCTGGAGCCCCGTTCAATGCCCCCGCCCAGCAGGGCGTCCAGCTCGCCGACGCCGCTGGACACCGGGGTCCGGGCGAAGCCGGTGTGGTGTTCGGAGGCGACGATGCGCGGATAGACCTCCAGCCCGCCCGTCTTGATGGTGAAGTCGTGGAAGCCGCCGCGGAAGCGCCGGCCGCGATACTTGATCACCCGCAGCCGGCGGCGTTCGGCTCCGTATTCGGGCGCCAGCTCCTGCAGCTGGATCACCCCGTGGGCGACGCTGTGGACGGTCTTGTCATTGATGTCGGTGGTCAGGTCGTCGAGCAGCAGGACCGTGGCGCCGTGCTTGGCGAAATAGTGTTTGAG
>Ga0209630_10003200_pt1 | contig 15040 bp, 17 predicted proteins | sample COG_01_FD_184745 | JGI IMG/M metagenome (GOLD analysis project Ga0209630, IMG submission 184745) | Pelagic Microbial community sample from North Sea - COGITO 998_met_01 (SPAdes) (version 2) | ecosystem: Environmental > Aquatic > Marine > Neritic zone/Coastal water | place: Helgoland, sampling... | reverse complement strand
GCTGATTTATGGTCATACGAGACGGCATCGCGTGCGGGTTGATCACCATATCCGGAACCATCCCCGATGCCGTGAAAGGCATATCTTCTTGCCTGTACACCATTCCAATTGTGGATTTCTGGGCGGAGCGCGAAGCCACTTTATCTCCTACTTCCGGAATTCTCGACTTCCTGACAATGACTTTGACCATTCTGTATCCGTCTGGCGTGACAGATTCTTCGATGCGATCTACGAATCCGTCTTCGCCCTTCTTTGCGACTAACGAGCAGTCTGAAATCTTTTCGTCAGAGTGTTTAGATGAGAAAATGAAAATTTTCCCCACAAGCACCGTGTCTCTGGAAACCGGCATCGAATGTCCCTCTTCTGTTCTCAGCCGGATCACTCCAGAGTCGTCTAGCTTGCTGTAGTCCAGTCCGCTTCTCCTGTACTCGTGAGGAACTCTTCCTAGCTTGCAATACTGGTACGAACCTTCTTTTTTCTCTTCCGCCGTGAATGTCTTGTACGTGGTCGCTCTGAACAGACCTCTTTCGATCGCGCTTTGATTGAAGATGACAGAATCTTCTTGGTTCATTCCCGTGTAGCAGGCAATGGCCACAATCGCGTTTAGTCCGGAGGGCATATCGGAAAAGCCCATAATCTCAGCCGCCTTTGTGGTGACCAACGGCTTCTGCACGTAGTCCAGCACGTGGACGCAAGTATCCCCGCGTCTGTGAAGACTCTGTGCAAACATGCTCATCGCCTGTTTGCCCATAGATGCTTGAAATGCGTTTCTAGGAGCCTGCGAATGATCTGGAAAGGGGATCATCGCGCCCATCACACCCATTATCAAGGATGGGTGAATCTCGGTGTACATCGCATTTTTAACAGGAGCAGTTTTACCAAAAGAAATGGTGGATTGCGCCGCGTGAGCGTTGTCAATCCACCGGAGTATCTTCCTACTTTCCAGTTCGTCCCACTTCATTCCTGCGGTCAACATTTTTATATTTTTTGTGGCGATCACTGGCCTCAACAGTCTGCCCGCGTCTGAACAGATTCTAACCTCTCGCGTGAGCGCGTCCACGGTCACCGATATTCCTCTGGGAATATGCGGGTACTTTCTTACGTATTTGGAAAAGAGATCCGGGTTGCGCGTGATCCCAAGCCATTTTCCGTTCAACAGCGCCGAGTACCCCGCGATTTCGTCGACACGGTGACCGTGGGGCTGTACGTTCGAAGCGTCCAACGCTTGTTCGATTTCCGTTCGGATTAGATGATTAGATATCTTTTTCGATACGGTAGTCATCAAAGCCAGGTTTAAGACGACTCCGACCCCCTGCCCTTCGGGCGACTCTACACCGCACACAAACATAATCTGAGAGCCGTGAATTTGCCTCAGTTTGCTGTTCCTTCCCTCTTTGGCCGCGGGAATGTTTATGCGACGGAGATGAGAGAGTGTCGCGCCGAAAGTCAACCTGGACAGAACCTGGGACACGCCTTGGCGAATGTAGTTGCTCTTCCGCACCCCCCAGTTTCCAGTTTGAAAGCAGTACAAGATTCCTTTTGTTATCGTGTTGAGTCTGGAGATGAATGAAACCGCGTCAGGGCTCCGGTGCTTCTTTTTCTCCAGATACACCTCGATCGCGTTGACGAAACGCTTAAACAGCGTGCGAAACAAATCCAGGCACAGCTGTCCGGGGGAATCGATGCGCTTGTACTCAAAATCGTCCCTGTCGTCGATCGTCCGTTTTCCAACGTGAACGAGCAAAAGTTTTCGAATAAAGGCTGTGTAAAGCCACTTCTTTCCCTCTTCCGAATCATTCGTTTCAAGGTGCGGAAAGGATTCGTATCTGACCACTTGTTTCGCGTATGCGTGGCGACCATCTTTTCGGACGGCGTACAAACTTTTTGATCCGATGTAGTCAAGACACGTGTCGATATCGCCTATGTTTTCCGCGGTGCGATATAAACAACTCAGAATGTAGTCTATTTCGCGACCATCAGGTTCAGAGGCGCGCACGTCCCACGACTTCAACCCTCCCGGAAACACTCTGTCGAGAATACCAACGGAGTCCCATTCATTTCCGAAAAGGACTTTTAGAACCACGCCGGCCGGGATCGGATCTTTTATGTAAGGAAGAGAAAAGAGCACGTTTCTGCCATCTTTCGCCAGATGGCATGAAACCAGAACGGAATGAGCCGTGGCGTCCGATATGCTCCTCATATTGGCAGACAAAATGTACTTTCCGTTCTTACTCTTGTTCACCAAAATCCTGTTGTATATCCCGCGCATTTGGGAAACCAGAACCCTTTCCTTGCCTTTTATAACAAAGTATCCGCCACGATCCCATTTGCACTCGTCGTGCTTCACTCTTTCAGCTTTAGACATCGAACTCAGTCTGCAGTGACTCGAGCGCAGCATTATAGGAATTCTGGCTATCATCACGCGCTTGTGAGTCGTTTTCTTGATTCGTTGCGTGGACGTCAGCTTCAAGTGTTCCTCAATGTCTACAAAGAGAGGGCTTTCGTATGTCAGATCGCGCAGACGACAGCCCGACGGGTAAAGAGCTTTCAACGTTCGATTCGATTCTATCACGCTGGGAAGTCCGACTGTTGGGTTCGAAAACGTCAGAGTGTAGGAGTAAGAGGGGTGATCGACGTGAATCGTGCTCTCGTTTTCGATGATATCCTGTATTCCCACATTAATGAAATCGTCGAAAGAACTGATCTGATGGTGGACGAGTCCGTCCTTTTGATCCAAGTATTCTCGGACAAGTTTCCACGCGATCTCTTCTGAAACTTCGCACATTTTTATTGGTATAAAAACTGAAAATGGTTTATCATTTTTAGTTTCGCTAATTAAATAAAGATGTGGTCTCAACCATTAAAAAACAAGGATGATTCCTGCTACATCGACGTCGCTCTGATATCACTGTTTATCAATCCGTCGTTGAACGTGAAGAAATCCATTTCGCTCTCCCCGGAATGCTCGCCGCGATCGGTCGTTGAAACGTGCGGTGCAAAAGATCTAGCATCTACTCGAAAGATTCAAAATCTAGTTCGAAAGACGGCAGATCGTTTGAGAAACCACCGCAAAAGCAAATCCACACGGGCTGTGCCTATTCAAGCACTCAGAAATGCCTCTAAAAAATGCCCGACACTGAACGACTCTGAAAGATTTGACAAAAGTGGGATGAATGATCCATCGGTCTTTATCGAATACATCGCGGCGCTTTTCCCCTGTATGAACGTCAAGATTGAAACGAACGGAAAGGTAGAGATGAAAAAACACCCCATCATTTACCTGGAAACGGGAAATCTGGAAAAGATAGATGGTATGGATTTGAGCGATGTCGTGGAACTTCACGAAAGGAAAAACAAGATTGAAATTGTAAACCCGCCCTTTGTCGTGTTCGACTTGACGCGATTGAATCACAAGGGCGAGTACGTTGACGACGTGCAAGTTTTCCCCGACCGGCGCTTAGACTTGGGCGGTTCCAAACCTTTGCTTTTAACAGCGGTGGTCGTGTGGAAAGACTACCATTACACAGTCTACGCCAGGATAGGAAGAACTTGGTACTACTTTGATGACATGGAAAAAAATGTCGAAAAAATCGGAGGTTACAACAAGATGATTCAAGACAGATCAGAATTTGCCACTATGGACGGTAAGCTGTTCGTGTATCAAAAATAAATTTTTCTATATAATAAATGACTTATAGAAAATCTAAAAGACGCAGTAGACGACGACGTACGCTGTCTGGTGGAAAACGTGTCCGTCGAACCAAAGCTCAGATGGTCACCGCGAGAAAAGCGCACGCCGAAGCGAGGAGAAACTGCCCCGCCGGCACGCGTCCTCTGAAACGTCGGACAAAGGACGGGCGTTCCTGCAGTAGACCGAGAAAAAGTCCTCGCAAATCCGGATCCAAACGGGCCCGTCGAACCAAAGCTCAGACGGTCGCCGCGAGAAAAGCGCACGCCGAAGCAAGGAAAAACTGCCCCGCCGGTACCCGTCCATTGAAGCACAGAACAAAGGACGGACGATCTTGCAGTAAACCGAGAAAAAGTCCACGACGCTCCAAAAAGAAGTCAATGAAGGGAGGGAGACGTCGTTCTAGACGTCGTTCTAGACGTCGTTCCAGACGTCGTTCCAGACGTCGTTCTAGACGTCGTTCTAGACGTCGTTCTAGACGTCGTTCCAGGCGCAGCAGAATGTACGGAGGAAATCAGAAGACTAAGAAAAAGACGGTTGCTCAACTGAGAAAAGAGTGCAAAGAGCAGGGTTTAGTTTACGACGCGAAAACTAAAAAGTGCAGGGAAAGCAAACGGAAAAAGAAGAAGAAGAGTCCGGTCAAAGCGAAGAAGAGTCCGACCAAAGCGAAGAAGAGTCCGGCCAAGAAGGCGAGCAAAGCCAAGAAAAAGACGGTTGCTCAACTGAGAAAAGAGTGCAAAGAGCAGGGTTTAGTTTACGACGCGAAAACTAAAAAGTGCAGAGAGAGCAAACGGAAAAAGAAGTCCAAATCTCCTCCTAAAAAGGCAAAGTCTAAACGAAAAGTGCCAGGTTTCTTTGACGCGCGTTTGGGTACAGGCATCGAACCGGAAGATGAGGTTATTACAAAATACATCAAAGATACTGGTAAGATTACAGGTGATATCCTGTATGTAGGGTGTATTTTAGAATGCGTAGAGGAGTATGGAATTGTCATTGTGGATTTGAGCAGGAAAATGTTATTTGAGACCACTGAAGACTTTGACTTTTTTGACCCTTCTCTTATGGGCGATGATGAAATAAAGGAGCTGACACAACACTATTCACTTTTGAAAAATAGCAAAAAGGCAGTAAAAAAGTACATCGCGTGGTACAAAGAGAACGTGGCGTGGTACAACGAGTGGTAAGCAAATTAAAACACGGCGTATATTATAATAAATTGAATCTATTATAATTAATTCAGCTTTGCGGCGGCGGTTTTACTGGAAGTGGTGCTTGAGCTTGCTCTGAACCCGGTAGTAGGTAAGAGGCTCATCCTTTGACGACCAACGGAGAAGCTTCTTCAGCTTGGTGTCTGGAAGGATTTCCCGCTTGTCCTTTGGATTCTGGAGATTGTGATCCTTGATGTAAGCGCAAATGCACTTGGTCACATCCACACGGGACTTGAGCTCGCCGGTACTGCACCCGATGAACTTGCTCATCTCGCTGGAGATGGGCACCTGCTTGAGGAAACCAGAGTTCACATTCGTGCGCTTCTTCGGCTTCTTGCCCATAACGCGAACGGATTTCGACTTGAGCCCCTTGAGCGTCTTGTTCAGAGACTTGAGGAACTTTCCGCCGGGGCACTTGCTCTTACGGAGAGTCTTGATCTGCTCTTCGACTTCCGAAATGGTCTTGTCGAACCACTGCACGATAGACTCCCGAGTGGCTTCGAGCTTGGGAATCTCCTCGGTTTGGCTGGCGGTGACGGGCGGGCTCGTGTCTACGGGCGGCGGCTTTTCGACAACCTTCTTCGAAACAACGGACTTCTTGGAGGTCTTCTTTACCTTGGTGGAGGACTTGGACGAGGTCGTCGAAGTCTTCTTGGACGTTTTGCGAGAACGCGCGGCCTTAGCCTTGCGTGTAGTAGTAGAAACTGGGTTGGTCATTTTTTAATCAGAAGCCTTCTTTTTAAGTGCAGGTGTACGACTGAGTCATTGAGAACACTCAGTCGTTTTTATTGTATTTTATTTGAAATGCAAATAAAAGGCGTGTAGACTGATTAATATCCCCAGCTGCTCTGGCGCGGGTTGGGATCGCGGCAGCCAGTGGTGGCGTACTTTTGGTCGCAGCAGGCGGCATTCTGACCGTACGCGTCCATAATAGTGAAGTAGCCGCCCTTCGAGTGAGCCATCGCTTGGCTTCCATGGGTGAGGGCGTCCGTCGTGATCGGTGCCCAAACAGGGACGATCTGCCTGCCTCCGGTCAGGTTCACGTTTCTAACCGTATCGTAAAGGGCGGGACAATTGGTGCAAGATGTAGTTTTTCCTGGCATATTTTCATTAAAACAATATTTATTTTTTGTTCAACCATCGGGACAAATTGTCCTTTCCTTTTATGGTGACGATTTCGCCCCCGTGTTTGGTATACACCGACTTTCGTGTTCTGAAATGTTTTCGGAGGACAGGATTGGTATCCACGAAATCTAAAATGATAGGCTTCACATCCTCGCGCCTGAACACCCGACCGAGAAACTGAATGAAGTAAGCCTCCACGTCCGACGCCAGAATCAGGCAGTCCAGTGTTTTGTGATCAAACCCCACTCCTATCTTGGACGATGTACCAACGAGTATGTTCACCGAGCGGTCAAATGTTTTCTTAGACCCGTACAAACCGTCTGCACGCACGCCTTTCGACTTGAGCTTGCTTTCTAGAAGAGCCGCGTGATCTACCCTTTTGGTCAGGATCAAAATAGTTCGAGTTTTGCTCAATTTGAGAGCGGCTTCCGTTATCATTTCGTTTCTTTCCTCGTTTTCACTCTGAGAGTTGAGAAGACCATTCCAGTCTAGCCGACCCTGCTCTGTCTGATCCGCGATCGGTTTGAATCCGGTTCGGATCTCGTAGACCGCGTGCTTCCTGTGCAAAATCCGAACTAACTTCTCTTCGGAAAAGTAAAAGTTGAGAAGAGTGTTCAGTCCGTCGCTCCGGTAAGGCGTGGCGCTGAGCGCTATGACGTACCTAGGATGAATGTAAAGAAGCGCTTTCGACAAGCATGGCGACATCAACTGATGACACTCGTCTACGATCAGGCACCCCACGTCGTCGAAAAAGTCAAACGGAAGCTTGCTCACCGTCAGGGCGTTCATCACCATTATGCACGCGTTCTGCGTCTTGCGTTTCCACTTTTCCAGCTTATCCGGCGTTTCTCGCTGGGTTTTGGACGGCGGAGCTACTTTCACCACCCCCACCCCTTTCTTCAGGTCGGTGAACTGCTCTATGGAGTCTATCCACTGTCCGAGCAAAATCACCTTGTTCACCAAGACCAGCGTTTTCATTCCTATCTTCTTCGCCAGCGCTATGCTCGTGACAGTTTTTCCGAAACCCGGGAAGGCCGATACTACAACAGTTCCGCGCTTGTTCAGGTGCCGGAGCGCCTCTTTTTTGATGACCGTCTGAGGTTCTCTGAGACTCGCCGTATACTTGAACGAAATCTGTGTAAAGTCGGAACGAGGGCGTCTGGATGCACTGGGAACGTTTTTGAGAGCCCACGCCATTGGAAGGGCGATGCTGTCGTTCTCTAGCAAGTACGGATACACCCACTTTTTAGCCTTAGACTGCTGTTTGAAAAAGCGTTTAGGTTCGGCATCCGCATTCGCATCCACTCTAAGTTCCTCAGAGATGAGTTCTCTGGTTTGCACGCTCAAATTGGACAACTTGAAAGCAATGGACATTTTGTTATTGAACATTTTCGAATAATAAAATTATTTTCATTTTACCGCCCAGAGGTTTTGTGACTATTGGCGGAACTACCACCCGTAGAACAGGAGTCAAACATTTCCTCTTCCTCTTCCTTTTCCTCCTCCTCTTCCTTTTCCTCTTCCTCTTCCTTTTCCTTTTCCTCTTCCTTTTCCTTTTCCTCTTCCTTTTCCTCTTCCTCTTCCTTTTCCTCTTCCTTTTCCTCTTCAAAGTGATCCCGCATCTGCTGGTACCCAGAAGAAAACATATCCATCTTTTCCTTGTTAGACACCTTGAAATCGAACGCTCTTACCACGCGATGCGCGGAAAGAGACACTACCGCGGTGTCTGACAAAGCCGACTCGATTTGAAGCCTTTCCACTTCGCAGATGGGCAGCATCAGAACGCGGTACATGTAGGACAGAAAAGATTTGCCATTCTCCTCCTCTTCCGGCTTAGGCTTGGGATTTTTCACTTTCACTCCGATCACTCGACCTCCGTACTCTTCCGCCTTCTTGAGCGGGAAATTGACTCCGCACCCTCCGTCTATGAAGTAATTGTTTTGATACTGGTACTTCTCGAAAACAAAAGGCAGGTTGGCTGTCATACGGAGAGCCACCAGCACGGGCAGTTCGGGGTGGCTCGTGTCGGAGATGTATTCTGTTTTGTTCTTTGTCAAGTTGAACGTGACTATTGTAAAGCTTTTGTTGAACTTTTCTCTCAAAGACTTTAGCGTGGGAAGATAGCCTATTTTCTGAACCGTCATCTTTTCGATGATCTCTTGTATCTTCGACCAGGAGGTCGCGCCGCGGCCATCCATCATCGCAACAATGTTGAAGTGAGAGAGCTTTTCTATCACCTGGTTCACGCAAATAAAGCAAAGTATCTCGGCCGGCGAGTACCCTATGATCAGGAAGAATGCGATCATCGCGCCCGACGAAGTTCCAACAAAATGCTTGATGGTAGACAAACGTTTCGTATCTTTCAGAAATTGAGTAGCGCCCAAGGCTAAAAGAGCTTTTGTCGACATTCCTGCGAGACAAAGGGTTTCAAAAGGTTTATCGCTCATGTTTAAAATGGGTAGAATTATCTTTTAATATGAATGTCATATACTTTTGTAGTAAGAAATGCTATGATCAAAACTAACAAAACTATTATGATGTAAAGAATGGTGTTGTTCCTGCCTTCCATATAAAAGGATTTGCAAATGTTGCATCCGTTGATGTGGTCGTATATTTCTCGGCAAGAACACTCGGTTTTACTTTTCTCTTGGGCAGAGGTAGCCGGCTTGGGCGAATCGCCCGTCGGTTTCTCGTCGAAATCGTAGCTGTCTGTTGCAGGAGAAGCTTCCGTGAAATATCCCCTCGAATTCTGTGTTGGCGTGTGATACCCTCCCGGACCTGTTTGTACATACCCGCCGACGTTCTGTCCCGTACCCATAGCCATTCCGCTCATTTGATCCATTCCACCTTGTCGAGGGTGATTTCTGATGTATTTTGAGTAATCATTGCTGCTGTAATTTTGTACAGGCTGAGGCACTTCGAAACTACCCATTCCCGGAGGAGGAGTTGAATAGCTAGGGAGTTCCGAAAGTTTGGGCAAGCTGTCTAAATATGTTACTCCTTCGTGCATTTCTTTATTCTATTTTTTTTTATTTGCAAAGGCACTCCTCTCCGAAAAAGGTATTTTAAAAGACAGACCGTGCTATAACAAAGAGAATGACTACATCTGGACAAGTATTATCTGTTTTCAAGCAGTCGATCGTGTCTTTTATGGACGAGCTGATCGATCAGTTTCCGAAAGAAACAGGACTGATTCTGGCCAGAATCTTTCTAAAAGACCAAATTCCTATAGAAGTCACTATGAAAAATTTTGTGTTCAAACTAGAAAAGAACGACGGCCTTTTGAAGAAAATGGTCGCCGATAAGAACGACCAATTTTTTATAGACAACGACATCTTTTCAATAGAAGCAGACGGCGACAGCTACGCAATATCTGGCGGAACTGTGAACCACTTCAGAAAACTGTGGCTGTCCGGTCTAGACAAAGACGACAAAGAAACAATGTGGAAGTGGGTCGAGTCGTTTGTGCTTCTCGCCGACAAGTACCAAAAAGTACTGGCCGCGAACAAAGAAAAATGGAACTAAATTTAAATTACCCATTTTATTTTTTCTGGAAATAAAATGCCAAAAGCCAATCTAGTATTCTTTGGGACGGATATGGACAGCAGAAACGGTCTCAAAAGATCGCTCGTGTCGTTCCTTCTCTTTTTTGCCCTGTCGTGGGTTTGGTTCGGCACGGCCGTGAGCAAACCCAAACCGCTCGTGCACGTGATCGCGGCAATGTCTCTGGCTCTCGTCCTCGCGTCAGCCATAGGAGTGTACTTGCCCAACGCCAAAACCACATCCATAGATGTAATCATATACTCGGCTCTGGTCGGGTTCGTTGTTTCGATCGCCATCGCCTCAGCCCTAGTCGTATGGGCCGACAAGTCGATCGTGTACGGGGGACTCGTCGTGCTTTCGTTTGTTCTCATTTGCGCTTTCGTAGGCTGGCTGAACTACAAATACCTCTCTAAAATAAACTTTTGAAGTTAAACACATACTCCCTTTGAAATAAAGATGGATTTCAAAAATGCTATAAAAACAAAAATTGCCGAATTCGAGCCAGTTTCGTCGGAAGAAGAAAATGAATATGACCACCACCATTTAAATTCAGAGGCGTTCAAACTGAGCGGCCGACCGTACGCCTCCTTGATGGTTTTGGAAGAAGATGTTAGAGGAGAATATGGTGTAGACAGGGAAGAGTGGGTGAAAGAATACTACGACTATGTGAACGCCCACTTTTCCGAACTTGTGCACATACTGCGTGTACACTTTCCCGGAAGAAGAATTAAAATGAGCAACAAAACGCAGCTGTACAAAGACTTTTTCCAACTAGCCTACGATTATTCTTCAAGGTCTAGATAGATTCAGAGTATCGATTGCGGCATCGGGTATTTTAGGATTGCCCCGTTCCCGGCTTGTATTGTCGAGGTCTCGGTTTCTTTGCATTCGTTTTGCTTTGGAGATAAGATCTTCTTTGAGGTTTTCATCGTTTGCACGCTTTGCCTTTTTCTCCAACTTTTCGGACTGTACACTCTTTTTTTGTTGAAACGACTCTAACTTTAATCTTTGCTTCTCGTGCGGATCGCTTATATCGGCGATCTTGGACTGGACATCTTCTTTGTTTAACAAATCAGACAAAGACGAGATGTTCTCTTTGTCGTGAGAAACGCTAAAGTCTAGGAAGTCTTGTTCTGGATCGATGTGTCCCACTTCGCCCGGGTCGGGTCTTGGATCCGGTTGATGCGACGCGAGACTGCTCGCGCCCGGTTTTGAGATTGGAGGGGGTGTAGGATCACTTTTCTTTGCGGCTTGCGGAGCTGCGGCCGACACAATCTCAAATGGATCGGGTTTGGCCATTATGTAGTTGGGACGCTTTCTGACAGGCACTGGCGTGGGAGGCCTACGGGACACATACGTCACTAGATCCTTGCACGACCTAAAACCCTCGCAAAACTCGGCATAACCTATGGACACGTCGATGATCGTTGGAATCACAGAAACACCCCACGACTTGCATGTAGATCGAGAAGCTGCAGAATCAATGCACAAAGGCGAGTATTCGACACGGTGATACTCGAGTAAATCCATAAGCTCGTTGCAAATGTGAGACTTGAAACTGAAAATTAAAAACAGAGGAACAGTATGGCTCATTTCTAGTCCAGTGAAAGATTGTTTAAATAAAACTTTGACCTAAATAAAGTAAATGGACTTGAATACAAATTTAGCTCGCTTGGCCTACGAACAATCCCCCAATCAAATGAAAGGAGATCCGGGAAACCCTAGAAGTTGCGCCAGAAACAGAGACGCTCTCCGATACGTCGGATTCTCTCCCAATTCAAACGACTGCAACGCTGCTCTCGACTCGCTCTTCTCGGACGCCTCGATAAAAAGAATGTCCAAATCGATCACGCGCTTTCTCGGAAAAGATCTCGCCAACGGAAGACCCGTGGTGGTTCCCGACAAAACCATCATCAGCGTCTTGAGTAAAATGGTGGACAGCTACCGCGCGGAAACAGGGGACATTTACGCGGGCAAGTACAACATACCCAACAACAACCTAGGAATGTATGAAAAGGTCGTCCTTCAAACGATCACCCTCATTGTAGACAACGTGCGCAACACTCTTGAAATGGAAAACATCAACGGAAGGCTTTCCGCGTGGACGACTGTTCTGGGAGATTTCAACGATCACGGTCTGCGCAGCCACGCCCCCCTCAACTCAGAAATAGACAGCACGCGCAATCTTTTCCAGTTTCACATGAACTATTAATTCAATATAAATAAATACGACTATGAATGTAAACGGAAATCATCTAGAGATATGCAGTTTGGATCCGGTGACCGGATACAAAAGAGATGGATACTGCAGAATGGATACCAACGATCGGGGGACTCACACTGTTTGCGCCACGATGACAGACGAGTTTTTGAACTACACGAAACAAATGGGAAACGACCTGAGCTCTCCGAATCCCGGGTCTCGGTTTCCGGGTCTCGTCGCCGGACACAAGTGGTGTCTCTGCGCTCTTCGATGGAAAGAGGCGAACGAGGCGGGAAAGGCGCCTCCCGTTCATAGAGAAGCTACACACGAAGCAACTCTGCAATACACGGATTTGAACACGAGAGAGAGATATCGGTGTTAATTCTTTTTATACAGTATTTGTATAAAAACTAATTATCTTCTCTGAGTGACTCTCTTCTTTCTAGACAGGATCTTTTCCACCTCCTTTGAGATTTTGACGATGGTAATATCGCTCAGATTGCAGGAGTCCGCAAACTCCTTCAGGGTGATGGGGATTCCCGACGACTTGATCCAGAAGTATACCAGCCCTGACGCGACGCTGTTTGGACGGGCTCGATTCAAGTTCGAACTTCGGTTCTTGATTTGCCTGTACAGCCCCTCCACTTCCAGCTTTTGTTTGTCAGACGCGGAAAAGGTATTCATTATTTCAGAAATCAAATGCTCCGCCGTTATATGACCGCCGCGCAGGAGAGGAGACGTCGAATTCAACGTCACGTGCTTCAAGCCTTTCAACCCAGCTTTTCTGTTCAGCTTGAACAGTTTTATGAGGTTTTCGTGCGTTTTGGGCTGACCCACGCTCTTGTAGGCGTGGAAAATGCAAGCAAAGATTATGGCTTTGCGGCAGTTACCGCGGAAGATTCTACCCTTTGACACGTCGGAATACAGCTCGTTGGCGATAGACATGATCTTGTTGGAAAAGCCTAGCCCCTGCACATCTTTGAAAATGCTCCTTTCCTCTCTCTTGCGCGCTTGAACGCGGGTAGGATCTTTTTTTCCAGAGTTCAAGTAGTTTCGCCACTCCCTGTCGTGCATAATGTTATGCTTGAGAACTACTCCGCACGTAGTGCACGTCTCCACGCCGCCTCTGTTTTCTACATTCACGTGAGCGCAGCAGTCTCCATTGTCCGCCTTTCGTTTTGCATCCTTGAGCTTTTCGAAATGCTCGAAGTTTTTAAGTGCTGTATCAAATAGGTCGAAGTTCATCTTTAAGTATTTCTGATTATAGCGATTAACCCTTTAAACGGATCATTTTCACTGACGAGATACCGTATTTCTTTGGCCGTTTTCATCCATACTGGCAAAATCGTCCTCTTGCACAGTGTCAGGACCCTGGTAGACGCGGTCGAAACAGGCCAAACTTGCGGACGTTCCGTCAGCCGCGTAGCAAGGCGCTAAAAAGATGGTGTTGGACGTTTTCACAATCGACTCTTTGCAGTCGGGATAAATGCACCTTTCGATTGTAGAACGTCTCATTTTCATATAATTGTCTAGCTTGTGTTCCATAATTTATTTACACAGCTATTTTTTCTTCGTCAATCACACCTTGCAGTATGCAAAACTGATTGATGGCGATGACACTTTCCTCGCCTATCTCGACGAATGTCGCTTCTTTCTCTTCTACCTCGACAACGGGGTAGGGTAAAATTTCCGATGTGTGCGTGTCCATGATTTGCTTGTCCAACGCAGTGAACACCATAGACACCGCAATGTTTAATGTAAGAAGAATGACAAAACTCAAAAGAATCAGTATACTTATTTCTTTCGTTACCGTTGCTATAGGAAACCATACCAAAATCAAAAAAGTGGGCGAGACCACGACTTGACACATTCGGGGCAGAATCGGCATGAACTTGAGCCTGTAATATAAAAATAGACATAGGCAGTACAAAATCTCAATCAGTACTAGCAGGCTGTTAACTGCGCATATCATCAAACCGTAAAAGAATAGCTTGTGATTCGGGATCTCGTCTACGAAAAGGGTTGATACCAGCACGACGCCTACGCCTATAGACGTGCTGAAGTTAAAACAAAAGATAATAAATGCGTTGTGATCGATCGTAGTGCAAAAGTTAAATAGCGCGTGAGTTCGAAGAGATGATTTGATATACTCCGTATGGCACATCATACACTTTTTTTTTGATTCTGGATTGTTTGTCGTCTTTACCCACGTTGCCAAACACTCTCGATGAACATACTTAACTGAACCGCTGCACTTACAGGGTGAAAAAAGATCGTCTAACGGGTCAACGTCTAGACATATTCTGCAACTTTTAGCGTCCATTTATTTCAAGCGATTAAATAATTAGGTCTCCGAAGCAATTGAAAACGTTTGTGTCAGGGTTGTACTGCACTCCAGACACAACAACGCGCGCCAGAGACCCCTTTGTCAAATTAATAGAATCATCTGACACGCTCTTGATCTGCGAACCGTCCTCCGTCGTTTCGTGCACCACCTCTTGCTCTGCTTCTCCGTTCGCTCCCAGATCCGCATTGCGGCGAAGCCGCATCTTTCCATCGCAAACAGGCACCAAGATCTTGAAAATGCCTGCCACGTCGATCAAAACTCCCATGTCAAACACCAGACACACTCTTCCACCAAAACGGCTCCCTTCTGTGGGATTCACGCAGACGGCGTCAAACACCACCGAAAAGTCCACCAGCCCCGTCGCCTCAGAAACCAAAGCGTTCTTTATCGACACGTCCCTCACTTCTGTTATGTACCCGTTTTCCTCGCTGCAACTGCCAACCATAGTCGTCTTTACCAACTCGCTTATCTTGGCATCTACGTCCCGGGACAAAATCCCCGGGGACAGTTGAAATGTGCGAGAAACTTGAATAGACATGACTTTTTACTTTGTTGTAAAAAGTCCATTTTAAAATCATTTCTGAAGATTAATCTAACACACCCTTTTCAATGCGAACACGGCGCTCAGCTGACCCAAACTGTTGGGCGGGGCTGGGGGATCTTCATCGGTCACCTGAAACTTTACAATCTCGCCCGAAGGAAGAGTCACCTTCAATTTCAGATTCGTGTTGGGATTAAACTTCATGTACTGCGGGGCGCCGTCTGCGTCCACTTTGATGAAGGTCGTCATATCCGGATGAGTCACGTCGTCGACAGGCGCGACGAAAGTTGCACCCAGGGCGTTTGGATTGTTGGACATAATCAAATTCCGAGACGCGCCGCCCGAGGTGCCAGGCGAACTCAACTCTACAAAAACGTAAGGGTAG
>Ga0209630_10003196_pt1 | contig 15048 bp, 11 predicted proteins | sample COG_01_FD_184745 | JGI IMG/M metagenome (GOLD analysis project Ga0209630, IMG submission 184745) | Pelagic Microbial community sample from North Sea - COGITO 998_met_01 (SPAdes) (version 2) | ecosystem: Environmental > Aquatic > Marine > Neritic zone/Coastal water | place: Helgoland, sampling... | reverse complement strand
TCATAAGTAAAAATTTGGACATCAGGATCTCCAAAAGAGGACGAAGCAAAAGTAAACCCTTTGTTAACCTCAAATGGGGTAACTATTACATCAGATGATAAAAATTGTTTGTAGGCTGCCATTCATTTTAGAAGTCTAACTTAACTCTAATAAGAGCTTCCTTTGTAAAGTCTTTCTCTAAAGGAGTTGATAATTTAGCTACTGCTAATAATTCACTAGCATTATTATATAAACCTACTGTAGTTACATAAGTAGTTGGGTTATTAATAAACGAGCTATATAATACTTCACCAGTTGAACCTGAGATGAATGATGGGTTTTCTGAATAGTTAAATTCTGAACTTCTAGGTCTTACAAAGATAAAATCGGAAGTAATTGTTTCTTCTGAATTAGCTGTAAATGAAGCACCGTCTACAGTAGCATCGTATAATCTACCAGCATTTTCACTATCAACATTATCACCTCTAGTTGTACCTAATAAAATACCACCATTTGCAACATTAGCATCTAATGCTGAGGGGTTTAAGATATAAGTAGCAATATCTGGTAAGAATAAACCGTATGAACCTGAAAGTGAATAACCATTTTCACCTGGTGAAGCAGAACTTACAACACCTGCAGAACCTGATACTAATTGGAATACTCTACCTGCATCATTAAATTCTACTGTTGTTGTAACTTGAGAATTATCTGTAAGATATAAATCATTAGCACCTACTGTTAATTTTAAAGTAGTAGATCCTGGGAATAAACCTCCTTTATATCTATTTCTATCAATAGAAACTGCATAAAAGTTTGGTGATATTTCACCTCCAAATGTAAATTCGGCATTTTCATCTCCTAATACTAAAGTACGATATTGACCATAACTAGTAGATGAAGGTGATTTTCCTGTTACTGCACTATCATATTCTACAGAACCACTACCATCTACATCACCATAAGCAATTGCAAATTGGATATCTGTTAATGAAGAGGAGTTGAATACGTTAATATAATAATCTCCATTAGAAGATGCTACTTGTGTAGATGATGTGATAAATGTAGTAAGTGTAGGTTCATTGCCTGTAAATAAACCAGCAGTGATACTATCAGCTGATACTACAAAATCGTCTTGTTCGAATGCTTTAAATGACATAATCTAAGTTTTAGGATACTTTAGTTACTGTTACTGGTACCTGAATTCTTGCTCCTGAGTCTCTACCTTCAATTACTAAAGTAGCTTGAAGTTGAGTATTTGAACCAAATAACGTGTTAACTGTAGTTGCTGTAATATTAATAGTAGTACCTACTACTGTTTTAGATACATTAGTACCTAATGTAGTATTTGAAGTGTTAAGAGCAGTTGCGTCTGCTGTATTAATACCTACACCATTAAATGTACTAGTTAATCTAACATCAGAAATTGTAGCAGTATAACCAGAAGTTTCTGATTGGTTACCACCTAAGTAATTTAATGTTTGAGGAGTAATTGCTAATGAAGCACCTTGTTTAATTACAATTGAAGTGTAACCTACATCTAAGATTGGCATCTTAGCAGTACCACGAGGTAAAGTAGTTAACTTGTACTTCATGACTTGAGTCTCGTTTGGAAATGCTTCCAATAACGGCATACCTTCAATTGCTTGACCGTAGTAAGCTGAGCCTGAGGGGTGAGTTGGGTTATACAATGTATAATCAATCTCATCATCTGCTAGTGCAAATTGAGTGATTACGAATGAACCGTCATTTTGAGCTAACAGTTGTCTTCCTCTTGTTGTAAGGATAGCATCTACTGTTACTACTGAATTATTTAAATATCCCATTTTCTAATGTTTGATTTATTATAAATATATGTTAGTTTTAATTTTACGCCAAATTATAGTTTAAATTAACGCATCTCGTCTTAATTGTTCTAAAATGGTATCAATATTATCTTCAGCATTTCTAGATAAGTATTGTGGTTTTAAAATACCTGGTGAGGTACCTCCAGCTGATTTGTCTACTTCTAGAATAATATTAGCAGGATTATCTACATATCTTCTGACTAGGAACCAATCCATTTCATCATTAGTAAGATTAATTTTTCTATCTACTGTGAAAATTGGAGGTGAATTTAAATTATCTACTGCTATAATTTTATAGGTTTGAGTTTCAGTACCTTGGAATCTAATTTCATCTCCAACTTGAAGTATAAAATCATTTGTAATACCAAAGAACCCACTACCAGAAATATCTTCTTGCTTTTGACCATATACTGGGAGAAGGTTTAAAGGTTTGAATTGTGCTGCTCCAGCTGATCCGATTATCCCTAATTTTTCCCAATATTGACCATCGTTTACAGCACCTAATCCTGGGGGTGGTGTTTGGATTGCTTTAAAGAATGAGTTATTTGAAAGTGAAGGTGCAGCACCTTGACCATAGGTAACAGAAGTTGCTTCTAATTTAAAAGTATCAGTATTTACTACATTATTATCAGTATATGATAAGAACACAGCATTTGAATTACCGAAATCTACTTGAACTGTACCTCCTACTAGAGTAGAATTTTTCTTCCATTGGAAAGTAACAGTAGCACCTGGGGTATTAAATTCAGGTTCAAGTTTAGCTTTAAATTCTAGTGTTACCCCTACAGTATTAGGTGCAGTAGTTTGGGTTGAATAAGTTGTATTTGTACCAGTAAATGTTCCTAAACTACCTAAATATTGTTGGAACCCAAATTGTACTGTTTTAGCACTATCTAAAAGTTGGGATCCGTTAGAGAATGCTGTTAATCTATAATCACCTATTGCTGAATCTTCTTGTTGATCACCTTGAACAAAGAATAATGAACTTGTATAACCACCAGGAGCATTAGGAGCAATACTTGCGGTTTGAGAATATACAATTGGAGTAATATCTTTACCACTTTTAAAAATTGTATGATCTCCTAGTAAATTAGAGAATGCTGCTGAAGAACCTACTTCATCATCAAATGCTAATGTAGCAATTTTACCTTCTGTAAAGTTATTTTCAACTATACCTTGGTTTACACCTTGAGAATCAGCTATTGGTTTAATAATTTTACCATTAACGTCTAAAAGAAATCTTAAATTAGCTACACTACGATCTTCTAAACCATTACCCCATTCAGGTGAGGTACCACCTACCCAATTAAAATAACCAAATAAAGCTTGGGTAGCATCAATAGCACCATCTAAAACATTGTAATTATTAGATTCATTTTTACTTCCACTATAGCGTGGAATTATACTTCTACGAGCAAAATAGTTATAATCTTGAATTTTTGCTTTAGGGGATGAACCTGCTAGGATAGCATCAAAATTAACTGCTATATTAGGATTATTAGCGTAATCTACATCATAATATATTGTAGACGGTGTAACATCAGTAGCATTATTTATTAATGGGTTACAATCACTATTTTGGAATGTTTGAGGAACAAAGGGTTCAAATACTGTATTTATTAAACCTTTAGAAGCTATATTAAAATTATATAAATCACCTTCAGTACCGAATAATGTATTTAATCTAAGACTAAACTCCATCTCTGATGGTTGAGTCTCAACATAAATAAATCTACCAGAATTTGAATAAGCATCGTATCTTCTAAATGATTTTGGTATTAAAATAGGGTCTACAGCATTTGTAAATGTTTTATTGGAAATACTTGACCAACCAGTCAATCCTGTAACATCCGAACCTATAAAATTAACATCTAGAAGTTTAAGTTTTTTTAATGATGTAATATAATCTTCTACTTCTACAGCATTAGCTGATTCTGGGATTTTAATTGCGAATCCAACTACATTCCAATAGTAGTCATCTGCTTGGGTACCAAAACCTGCAGCTTCTTTTCTATCAAAAGCCCATTGTAAATATATTTTTAAACCATCATTAGTACCACTATCCATCATTGTGTAAGCGGCTCCTGTTCCAGGGGTATTGATGAAGTTGGATGTATTTTCAGGTACAGAAGAAGATAAATAATATTGAATTTCTGTTGTATCAGCTTTTTTAAATGTATCACATTCGGTGTTTAATTCACCATCAGTTACTACATAATCTGAACCGCTATATTCACCATCATAGAATTCATGACTATTAGATACAGTTTCAGTAACATCTCCTAATGGGGTTTTAATTACCTCGCTATACATTTGACCTGATCTAAAAATTTCAGGAGCGTCTAGTTGGGTAAATGATACCTTAATAGCTTGTCTTAATCTAGCACTCCCACTATTAGATTTAATTCTAAAGTAATAAGTTTTACCTTTTTCAAAGATACAATTAGTTAATACTAAATTATTAAACTCTCCAACACCCATTTGTGGGCAAAATTGAGTAATAGTACTTACTACATCATTACTTGAATCTTCAACTAAATCTACAGTAAAAGTCTCATCATTATCTCTATTACTAACTTCAATATTTATATCACCTTTAAAAGTATAATTAAAATCTATAGTAAATCTTCCATTACTACCTACACCCTTAGGGGAAATATTAATACCATTTGATGAAGGTGTATTATTAGTTAATGTTCCACCCCAAAATGAATCTTGGAATAAAACTCTATAAGTAGATGAAATATCTAGAAAACCAATACCAGTATTGAGTACTCTAAAATACCCTACAGGTACATTTAAATCATTTACAGAACCACCAGCTCCACCTTCTACAGTTATTATTGGATTTGATTCAAAATCAGTTGTTGCTTCGTAATATCTAGCACCATCGAGTAAAGAAGGAGTAGAACCAATTGAACCTGTAATAGTTAAATCTTTTTTATTTTCAGGAATTTGTTGATAAGAAGGACCAGATGTAGAACCCGTAGTATGAGCTATAGCTATAGTTGTAGTTGGGTTTGGTTGTGGTGTAGGGTATTTTTGTCTCTCTAAAATATGTTGTTTAACTACAATACCCGATGCTAGACCAGTTCTTACAGGAACATAATCTTTAACCATCTTAAATAATGAATTATCGAAAAATTTGATTAATCTAATGTAATCATAAACATCGTAACTAGATGTATATTTTTCAAAATATTCTTTAGATAAGTCAACTAGTGAAGGGTATGTGTTAGCACTTGAAGATATTAATCTTGGATCACCTATATAATCACCTACATTAAAGAAACCAATTTGATTAATAATATCATCATTAATTTCATTTTGTGGTGAAAATGCTACCTCTAACAAGTTAAGATTATTAGTATAATCATTAGTAGTAAAAGATGATTGTTGAATTGAAATTTGATTAGATAAAGTATTTCCTTCAGGTAAAATTAAACCTTGACGCTTAATCTTATCTGTATTTCTATTCTTTATTCCTACTGGGGGTGAATCGTAGAATATCCATTCGCGATTTGTATTAAAGCTACCATTATTAATATTAAAACTTGAATTGCTACTTGGGAATGAAGATTGAGAAGGATTTGAAGAGTATTTTGGATGGATTGATTCAGATCCAGTATATAATTCTCCACCTAACGAAGCTCTAAATAATAATTGGGTTTCAGATCCATTTACACTATTACCTTCAGTTGATTGGGGATTCATTACATAATCCTTAAACACACTTTGGGAAATCGCTTGGTTAAAATACCTAATTTCTTGGTATGAACCTGAGAATGCTGAATAAGATGCTACTGGGTTTCTAGTATCACTTGGGAAGAAGGAATTTGTAGCATTATCCCAATCAGTACCTACAAAAGTATCTGAGGCAGATGCTATAAAACCTATTTGGGAACCATCATTCCCATGATAAATGTTATCACCAGCATATAATGTAAAAGTATCATTTTCTTTAGTTAACATTACAGACCACCATTCCCCATTAAAGAAAGGTAAATATACACTAGAGGTAGTATTAAAATCATCTGTTGTAAAAACTAAGTTAGCATATTCTAATGATTGAGAAGGGACTGAACCAGAATAAGAACCTGATGTAAATCCATCTCCAAAATAATCTAAACCTATAGCTATATTTGGGTTTACATCTAAACTCCAAAGTACTTGTTGAGGATTATCTACAGCATTATCTACAGCATTACTTCCGGATTTTGGAGCTTTAAATCTAAATTGAACTGTTTGTGGTACTACTACTTCCCAGTCTGGGTTTGGGACCCAAGGGGATTGTACATTTCCATCATCATTAGTATCGTATTGGAAATTATATTGATGTTGCCATAAATCCCAATCGTTTGTATTGATCTTATCTTTACCCCCAAATTCACTAATACGTAAAATTGTATCCGGAATACCATATGAAGTAATTAAAGTACGCAGACCTGTGACGGTACCTTTTGCCTTCAATAAGTATGGTAGGTTATGATAGATACGCTTGTAAATGCGCTTATTTATGTCGTCTAATGGTATAGCCTCGTCACTAGATGATATGAAATTTGTAATATATTCATATCCTTGAGGTGTATCTAATAAACCACCAGTTTCCACAGACCCTGTCATATACGGGAAAGGGAATAAACTTCCTGAGTCTGTAAATCCTAAGAATGCTGAATATAAGTCAGTTGAGCTAAAGTTGTTTTGGTATAACTTAACACCCATATCTCTTAATACTTGAGCTACTAAGTCTTTAGAAACACCAGCATCAATTCTATTATCAGCATCCCATTTATTTGTTGTATCTTTTAAATATATCCAAATGTTATCATCAACAAATTGACCAATCATATCTGTAAAGATAAAATAGCAATTATTATTTACATCAGATCTTACATATTCAGGGATAGTATAATATAACCAATCTTGGTTTAAATTATCATAGTTATCAGCTGCTTCTATTTTAGTATCATACCAAGTTTCGGCTGCATTGCTACCTGTAGGTGCATTTTGGTAGGGGGGGATAGAATTTGTTTTTGGGTAAGTATCGGAGCTAGATTCAAAATATAAATAATATTCATACCTATCAAAGTTGGTAATTGTATCATTTATAAGATTATTTAAAGGGGCTAAACTTGCAGAAGTGAACGATGTTTCAGTTAATAAACTTTGACTTGCAATTTGTTCACTTGCAGATTCTATTAATCCTACTTTATACCAAAAATTTTCAATTCTACTTTTTGCAGATGAAAAATTTACAAAATTACCAAAATCAGTATAATCAACGTTTATATTAACACTAGGATCGTTAAAATAAGAGTTAATTTGGTATTCTGATTGGCTATTAGGTGATGTAAAAGATGTAAGATTTACATTTTCGGTTGAATTATTTAATTCTCCTTTTTGTTGTAAATTTATATTAGGCCCTTGTAATTGGATTCCATTGGGTAATGCAATTACTTGATTAGGAAATTCTACTCTATAAGCTAAACCATTAGATATTTTTTCAACAACCCAAAGTGAAGTTTTTACATTTATATTTAATGGTAAAGGTTCATACAATTTAATAAGTACACTTTCACCATCTAATCTAATATTATTAGCAATGTATAATTGATTAGACCCTAAGTTTAAATAAAAATCAGGGAATGTTTCATCTTGTTCTCTATACGCTATAAATTCAGTAGTAGAAGTAATTATATCTTCAGTAGATATTATATTAGATTCTAATCTAATTTCTGTTCTATCTGAAGAGATTTCAGAAATATAGTAAGTAGATTGAGGTGAAGATGATAGCCTTTTAGTAAAAAAGTTATATAATGTATTAACTATACCATTAGTAACCCCTACATTAGCTAAGTCTTCTTCAGGATTAACATATATTTCATTATCAAGTATATTATAATTTAAAAATGTACCATCATTTCCTAAAGGGGAGATAATAGAATTATTTAAATCATATACAAAAAATTCAACATAGTCTGTATCCTCATTAAATGTATTAAGTTCTGTTATAGAAGTTAATAAAGCCTCATCAGTAGAAGAATAATTTTCTGAAGAAAAGTTATTAGGATCTAAAGGGATAAGTTTAATCTGGTCTATCATTTTCGGTTAAATCTACTAATCGTTGGTTTGCTTCTAAAAGTTGTGTTCTTAAAGAAGTAATTTCTTCAGTTAAAGCTTGTATTTCATCATTTAAAGGTTGAAAACCTATATAATCTGTACTTTTAATGATTAATTCTTCATGAGAATTTTCCCCAGTTTTAGGTATTTGAAAAAATAAAGTATTATAATCTTCAAAAAATTCATCTACTGTAGGTAATTGTTCTGTAACTATAACTGAATCAGGTTCAATTAATTGAGAAAAAGAGGTATTAATAACTTTTTCGTATTGATTTTTACCAAATACATCTTTATTTAAATTAACCTTCTTTTCCATTATCCATTAATTACTTTAAAGTAATATTCGTCATTATATATTGTAGTACTACCTCCAGCATCTACTTTAACTAAAACTTGATAATATCTTTCAGGTTCTAAACCATTCATATATAAATCAAAGTAACTTGATGTTGTATCAGCACTAATTTTAGTGTAGTTAGTATCAAAATCTACTACAAATTCATTTGTATCCAAATCTTTTACAGCGTACCATGCAGAAGCAGATGGGAGGTAATGTTGTTTAGTATACAAAGAACCGGTTACATATTCACGTTTAGGATATTTTTCTCTTACGTTTAATCTAAATTTATTAACACTTTCAGCATAAAATATACCTGGGTTTTCAGCTAATGAAATATAAATGTTTTGTTGGTCTAATACTGGGACTGCTGAAGAGGTAGACCATACTGAATCATCCCATCTAAATTCTAGTTCTGGTGGGTAAATTGTATTAGTATCTACACTGTAATACTGCATTACAGGTTGTACTAACTTACTTGTATTAAATTCAGCACTACCTTCCCATTTAACTAAAAATCCGTGATTTGGTAAAGCTGAACTTGTCCAGGCTTGAACAATATCGTCTACAATAATATTTAGATCTTTATCGCTTCTAGGACCAAATGATGCTGTAATGTTAAAGTCTGTGCCTCCAGAACCAGTATACCAAGCACCACCACCTATAGTAGCATAAGCAGCATTGTATGAACCTGATGGAGTACCGTAATTATCTGGAGTTCCAATTGGCCATTGATTGCTATTTGCAAAAAATGGAGATTCCCAACAAGCACCATCTGTTGTTAATGGTTGATCTAAATAGGTACCCGTACCCTGGTTCCATTCTAGTTCTCCAGTTGCTCCCCCTACAGCTATAGGCCAAACTTCTAGAGTTGAAGATTCAACAATACCTTGGGCTGTTGCTATAAATGAACGTAATCTAGTTTGGAAATTTGTACTACCAATAACATTATCAATAGTATTATTAATTTCATCATTATCGAATTGAATTAACGATCTTGCTACAGAAGGTTGACTATCAATAGCAAAGTTTAAATTTGAAACTTGATTGATAGGGTCAATACCTGTATTCATTTTGGGGAACATTGAATACAAAGTAGTATCTTGATATGGGAAAATTTTATATACTGCCATTTTATTTGAAAGGATCTATAGTTCGTGCTTTTAATTCAGGATTAGTAAAACTATCTGAGTAAGTACTATTAGGGGTATATGGTTGGGTTGTGGGTGAAGTTACTATATTCTCACCTACTTGAGTAGTATACGATACATTAATAGGACCCCCTAATGGAAGAGGGCTTTCTAAATCTAAACTTGTTTTATTAAAGTCAGTTACTTTATCTTGAGGAATCTGTTGAGGAGAACTTGGATCATATATAAGACCAGTATTTATATTACCTTGTAAAGGTGAATTAATACCTATAGCATTATCATATTTATCTTCCAAATCTAGGGTAAGTTGTTGGGGTGAACTTGGGTCAAATATAAGGCCTGTGTTTGTACTACCTTGAAGTGGGGTACCTACTCCTATTCGTTTATTATATTTATCTAATATTCCCATAATTATAAGTTTACAACTTTACCTTTAATATCACTATTAGGGTATTTTACTTCAAATACCATAGGATCAATTGATGGATAAATTACATTATTAATAGTAGCTCCAGGAATATCATAAGCATATTGAGAATAACCTAATGATGTGCCTACTTTATTAGATATAGTAACATTTTTAACTGTTTGAACCCCTTGAACTTTATCTAATAAAAGATCTAACTCCTTTAATAAAATAGGTTCATTAATCTGCCAGTTATCAATATTAAAATAAGCTTGAATTTCAGTCAAACATTTTCTCAATACTTCATTACTATTAAAATTAGGTCTAATAGTAATCTCAAAATCAACCCCAATATTAATTATAAAAGCATCTTTAATACTAATTGAATCACCTATTACTCTATATTGAGATAAATAAGTTTGTAAATTTTGTTTTAAAGCTGTACTTGCTAATGTTAAATTATTATTTGAATTAGCACTTAAAGTATATAGTGTTAATGTTGATGGTATTTCACCTGGGAGTAGTGTGTTTAATTTAGTTTGTTCAATAAAAGCTTTTGATACTACACCATATTTAGGAGGCATTGATAATGCTCTTACTAAATAATCATCTTGAGTTACACTACGTAATTGGGTAGAAAAATTAGAAATTGAGTTTTGTCTTATTTCTTCATTAGTATCTCCATCACTACCTCCAGAAGCGGCTCTTGGATTATTGATTTGAAGTGAGTTAAATGTTGTATTTGCTAATGTAGAATTTAAATTAGCTACTTGGAAAGTAACATTATTATTAGAAAAAGTTGTTAAATCACCAGCAGGAACATTTGATGTAGCACCACCCCCAGTTAAATATCTTATTGTTAAAGTGCCTGTTGGTGCTATACCATAAGTACTAGTAAAAATAAAGTTTTGTGGTGAATAAGCAGCTGTTAATTTATCTTTTTCAAATGGTAAACCTAAACCAACATTATTAGAATTAGGAGTTACTTCTTCATTTACATCACTTGATGTACCTGCTCCAAATTGTATTTGTAAAGTATTTGTTGCTGTAAATCTAGAAGCAAATCTTCTAGCCACTTGTTTATTTTTTAATAAATAAGGAGCATCAACTTGGTCAGATGATAAATTAGGATCATTTGGGTTAGTATTTTTAATTGAGTCAAATACCATCTCTTGACCTAAATAAGGTACTTCATACCATATATTACCATCAGCATCAGTTATATCTAAAATACCAATTATATTATTTGCTGTTACATTAGTGGTAAAAAATTCTTGTGGAGTACTACCTGCATTTACTGTGGTTGTTACTACAGTTGCTGAAATGGCTTTTCTGGTTTTTTTAAGTAAAAATGAGGTTGCTTGAGTTGAATCATTTGGATCTACTTCATATACAGATACATTAGTTGGGTCTAATGAAGAAGAAGTATCAAAATCTATTGGATCTTCAACTAAAAAGTTTACTTGGTTGTTAGAAGTAGAGGAAATTTGAGCGTTCTCAGCAATTAATAAAGCATAATTATAATCAGGCTCATTAGAGATAGCAGGAACGGTTTGATAAAAATCTATATCAACAGTAGCTACACCTGTTACTTTAGGTTTATAACCCATCATATAAGCTAAATCGTATAAATTATTAGCTTCTCGGGCATATTGTAAAAAAGTTTCTTGGAATTGGTTATCTTGGTAAAAAGATAAAACATCACCTACATATGATGCCATTTCCATAAACATCATACCTGGAGATGCTTCTGTAAAGTCATTATATGTTGTTGGGAAGTAAGTTTTAGAATAATTAATTAAACTTTGTCTTAAGTTCCCAAAATCTCTGTTAATGTATTTTATGTCTCTATTCACAGCCATTAGTCAAATGTTATATTTAGTGAATCATTTATATTAGTATTTTGAACATTATATTTCAAAAGTACGTTAATAGTATTTAAATCAGGTTGTGATGTTACTTCTAACCTATCAACATTAATGTTAGGGAAATAAGTATTAATTTGTGCCTGTATGTCTTCTTGAAGAAAATCTAAATTATTATCTGTTATTTGAGTAAATAAAAATTCTCTTAAATTCCCCCCAAAATTGGGGTTTAATGGTCTTTCACCTTTATTAGTTAAAAACCAATTAATTAAATTATTTTTAATAGCTTCTTGTGTTGTAAATGTAGTATTAAAACAAGCCCTACCATTTAAAGGTAAGTTTATTCCAACTCCTACACTAGGTCTGAAATCAAGGGGTGATATTTTTTCAGCGTTATAAGCCATTATTTACCTTTCATTATACCCATAATTTGGTCTAAACCTACATTCCCTTCAGGTAAGGCTGAACCTTCAGCTGTTGCAGGTCCTGCAGGTCTAAAGGTATTAGTATCTGCAGTTGTTAAATTCATATTTCCATTACCTGCAGCCATTTGAGATAACATCTGTTGTCTAAATGCTTTTTGCGCTTGTGGGTCTGGTTTTACTGTTTCCGCAACTGAAATATTTTCGGTAATTGCGGGTTTAGGTGAGCGAACGGCTTCAAGGAGGATATCTTTTAATTCCTCTTGGATAGCAGCTTTCACTTCTTCTCTAATTACTTTTCTTAATTCGTTTAGTTTCATGATTATAAATATTAGTTTAGTACGCTTTTAAATTATCTCTATCAATAATAAATTTAAGTTCATTAATTAATATATTAGGATCTGAGGCAAATGAGTAATTTGTGGCAATTAATATGATACCTGATTGGTTTAAGCCTACGGCTCTATTTTGGGATACAGTATCAGTATATGGTTTTTCTTCAATTTCTAATCTAAACCCTTTATACATCCCATTCCCATTAGCTTCATTTGAAATATCCACTGCTATAGTAGTTAAAACGTCTATAGATAAATTTTCCAATGTAGAATTAGGAGAACAAAAAGTTATTATTTCATCAAATTGAGATAAAACCCTAACAATTGAAGTTATTACTGAATTGAATTGGTTTAAAGGGGTAGAAAAATTATTAACTGCACCCAATAATGGAGGAATACGAGGGTTACCGTCTCCATCTTCTTTAATTGCCTGGTTGATTACATTTAAATCTGTGATTATAGATCTAAGTGGGGCTATAATTGGACCAATTAGTGCTACTTTAGCTAATTGGTTAGTTATAAAAGCTGATAATTTTATTGTAGTGGAAGTTGTTAATAAACCATCTGCTATTTCCCCAGTAATATTTGCCGTTTCTTTTAAGCTATTGACTTTTTCTTGTTGACTATTTAAAAAATTAACTATACCGTTACGTTGTTGAAGAAGGCTATTTAAAACATCAGGGGTAGGACATAATCTTTGTTTTAGTTCTTCTATTTGATTAGGGTCAGTTAATGATGATAACTGTTCTAAAGATTCATCTATATTTAATTCTTCTAAAGCTTGTTGTTTTTTTGTTTCAAAAGTATCTAAACCTACTTGCCTTATCATATTTAATAAAGTAGGAAAGTTAGTTTGAATTAATACTTTACTTATATTACTTACTAATATTCCAAGTTTTTGTACTCCTTGAGGTTCAGAATTTTTAATTCTATTTCTTTTAATACCTTCAATAGAATCTTTTGTTATACTATTTATAAAATCTCGTATAAACTTTTTTTCTTCTTTTTCTAATTTTTCTTCATTTTTCTTTTTTCTAAGTTTTAAAGCATCTTTTATACCTTGAAATTTAATTTTAGATCTATACCTTCTAACATCACTTTGATATTCAAGATATTGGAGATTAGTCCAATCTTCAGGGGGTATAGTAGTAAGAATATTATCAGGTTCTTCAATTTCTTGGTAAAACTTAATTGCCATTTCTTGAGTTGGTAACGGTATATTTATTCCAGCTGATGCTAAAATAACTTCAGAAATAGTTTGATCTTCAACAGCATTAGCTTGTTTAAGAAAAGTTTCAGTATTCTTTAATTTATTATTAAATTCTTTTAATTTTTTAAGAGCCATTATTCTACTTTTACAATATTAGATTTTAAACTATCTAGCTGAGATTGGTATGTAGATAAATTTGAATTAATAGTACGGGCTGTTGTTGCTGTAGGTTCTAAAAGAATACCATTATTACCAATTTGGGTGGACATTATACCTAATAATGAAGATAAATCACTTATAAGTTGTTGTAGTAAATCTACTGTAGAATCACCTAGTAAGACGGATTCTTCGGCTGTTGATGATCCTAATTGGACAAGAGGTGCTTCTATTACTACAGGACCAACAGTATCAACATTTATACCTTCAATTGAATTAAGGTTAATGCTCTTTTTTGATGACAACATTATGTGATCCTGGGTAGTATTAAATACTAATCTACCTGAATTTAGTATAACTTGGGGACCTGCATACTGATTTGGTTCTAGAGGTTTGCTTTCTTCATATGAAAGATAATCATTTTGAGAAGAAACTGTAATTGGAACTTTTTGGGTTGAAGTTAAATAGATTGAAGATAAATCTTTATTAATATCTTCAGTTGTTGTGTTTTGAGCAGGGGTAGGTAATTCTGGGTTTTGTCCATTTCTAATGATAGTGATAGGATCACCATTTGAACCTGTTATAGACCAATTGTTTGCTGGGAGAGATTCTATTATATCAGTACTACCAAATCTAATACTGTTACCAAATCTACCTTCATATATAATATCACCCTCAAATGGGTATAAAGGGTAAATATTAGCTTTTTCCTCAAAATAAGTACCAGGTTTGAAAGATTCATTATCCTGTTCAGATGAAACATTAGGAGAACCTGCTTCTACTTCTTTTAGTGATTTATCTTGAGTAGTAGTTTTTAGATTTTGATATGGGTTTGGAGTAGGATTAGTATTAATATTACCCCACATATTTAAAGGAGTAAAATAATAATAAGATACTTTACTTGTGTTAGAAGAATAGTCACCATTAGGTGCTAAAACTAAGAATACTACCTCATTTACTAATGGTGGTTGTTTGATATTAGGAAAAAAAGGTATTGCTGTAATTTGAACTCTTTCTGGGAGGTCAGCTCTGACTCCCATAATTTCAGCTATTATAGTACTATTAGATAAATTAGTTGTTTGATCTACAGATAATACTCTTGCTGTTAAAAATTGATTAGTATTATTTCTAACAATGTTAGATAGATTGTTAGCTACTATATTTTTATTTTTCCCTAAGAACCCCATTATTACTTAGTTTGGAGTTTTTCCATTTCTTCT
>Ga0209630_10003194_pt1 | contig 15052 bp, 14 predicted proteins | sample COG_01_FD_184745 | JGI IMG/M metagenome (GOLD analysis project Ga0209630, IMG submission 184745) | Pelagic Microbial community sample from North Sea - COGITO 998_met_01 (SPAdes) (version 2) | ecosystem: Environmental > Aquatic > Marine > Neritic zone/Coastal water | place: Helgoland, sampling... | reverse complement strand
CGAGACCCGCCATAGCCGCTCCATCTGCTCCTCGGTCAGGGCTGTGCCCATCGGCGCCACGGCCGGCAGGCCGGCGCGCTGGCAGGCGATGACGTCCATATAGCCCTCGACCACGATGATGGCCTGGGTCGATTTGGATTCTGCGCCGAGGATGCGTCGCGCCTCGGGCAGGCCGTACAGGGTCGCGCCCTTGTGGAAGAGCGGACTCTCGGGCCCGTTCAGATATTTGGCCCGGTCGTCGGGGTTCATGGCCCGGCCGCCGAAGCTGACGATCCGACCCCGCGCGTCGAGGATCGGGAACATCAGCCGGTCGCGGAACCGGTCATAGGGCGCGCCGCTGCCTTCGGGCGAGATCAGCATTCCGGCCTCGACCAGCTCGCCCGGCTTGGCGCCGCGCTGGATCAGGGCGTTCTTCAGCCCTTCGCGGTCGTTGGGCGCATAGCCCAGACCGAACCGCTCCCACTGGTCCTCGGGCAGGCCGCGTCGTTCCAGATATTCGCGCGCCGCCTTGCCCGCCGCGCGGCGCAGATTGGCCGCGAACCATTTCTGCGACAGGTCCATCCAGTCCGACAGGCCCTGACGCTTCTGCTCACGCTCGGCGGCCTGGGGGTCCTCGGCCGGCATCTGCATCCCGGCCTCGGCGGCCAGACGCTCGACCGCCTCGGGGAACGACAGCCGCTCGACCTCCTGCAGGAAGGAGATGACGTCACCGTGCTTGCCCGAGGAGAAATCGTGGAAGAAGCCCTTGTCGTCGTTGACGAAGAAGGACGGCGACTTCTCCTTCGAGAAGGGGCTCAGGCCCACCCACTCGCGTCCCTGACGCTTGAGCTTCACCGACCGGCCGATCACGTCGGACGGGCGAAGGCGGGCCTTCAACTCCTCAAGAAAACGCTCGTCGAAACGCATGGAGCCAAACTAGGCCGGGCGTTGCGATTAAGCCATCCAAAGCCGGGGCCGCACCGCGTGAAACCCGGAAAGACTCGACACAATCGTATTCAGATGACAGCGTTATTTTATGAAAACGCTTCTGAACATTCTGCTGGTGACGGCTCTTCAGGCCGCCGGCCCCGTGGTCACGCCGCTCGGCCGGCACGACACTACGGCGTCCGGACAGCCGATCGAGCCGCCCGCCGTCGCGATCGTCAGCGCCTTCATCACCGAACTGGCCCCGGGGGCCGTCTTTCCCGAACACCGACACCCGTATCAACGCTTTACCTATGTGCTGGCGGGTCAGTTGCGGGTCGAGAACCTGGACACCGGTCAGATCTATGAGTTGAAGGCCGGTGACGTCTTCATCGAGCCGCGCGGGCAATGGCATCGCGGCACGGTCATCGGCGCTGAAACGGTGCGCATGTTCGCCGTCGACCAGACCCCCGACGGCGCCTCGAACGTCGAGCGTCGGCAGAACTGACCTCAGAGCTGTCCATGAACGGCAAGCGGAGCCGTTAACCTTTGCCGCAGCCGAACACGCGAAATTCAACCAAAGACATAGGAAAATTCGACCTTAACAGTCGCAAGTAGCGTCACCGTTAAGAGATTTTTAACCATAAAGTTCAAAGCGTGTCCGTAACGGCCTGATTTAACGCATATTTTTATCCGACACCGGAACTGTCCACAGGCGTTGTGGATTAACCAATCGACCGGCCCCGGAAGAGGGCGGGCTAAACGGGGCCAGGACGCGGTCGGCGTCGCAATCTCGATCTGCGTTCAAGGACTTCCCATGTTCATCTCTATCGCCCGTCCGGCGGTGGAGCCCATCGGACCCGACACCGTCGCCGTTCCCGGCTCTCCCGCCATCGCCGAACTCTCGCCCCGCGCCCTGCATGCGCGGCTGCTCGAGAACGCGGCGCTCAGGCGACTTCGCGGGCTGGAGCGAAAACACGCCCATCGCGACGACGACGCCCAGTACTGGTTCAGCGCCGCCCCCGCCGCGATCCGCAAGGCCTGCGCCCTGCGCCGCGAAGACCGCAGCTTCGCGCCGATCCCCTAGCGCAGTTCCGGCAGGCGGCGACGAATGGACTGGGTCTGTTTGTCGAGCCGTTGGGCGAAGGTCTTCTTCTGCACCCGCACCCGGTGCTCCAGCCCGCCGCCCCAGCGGGCATGGACGGCGGTCGCCAGCGCCGGATGCCGGTCGTGCTGGTGGACGATGGCGCTCCAGCCTCCGTCGGGATTGGTCACGCGGCCGTCCGACCAGCCGAGCGTCTCCGTCTTCGTCAGACCCAGGGTGGCGATGCGTCCGTAGTTGGGGCGGATCTCCGCCTCGACCAGCCCCATGTGAACCGCCAGATTGCAAGCGGCCTGATCGGCCCCGAAGGCGCCGCCCAGCTCCGACCGCGGAATGGCCGCCAGCATCATCACCGTGCGGCAGAAGCGGATCATGATCTCGCGCGGGGCCATGACGGTGCCGACGCAGACACAAGGGCGGTCGGCGATGGCCTCGGCCAGATCGTCTCCGGCGAGGGCGCGCAGATACTTCATGTTGAAGGCGTGGTCGCCGAGAACCCCGTCCTCATACTCGACATAGGCCTCGAGCCCCCGGGGGGCGGGCGCGAACGGCGCGGCCTGAAAGATCACGTCGCGGACATCGGTGATCAGGACGCTTTTCGCCTCGGGCCACAGGCTCAGCAGCCGGTCGAAGGCCGCGAACCGGGCCATGACGGCGTGGGGCTCCCAGCCGCCCAGATGTTGCGGATGGACGGCGATGACGCCGTGCTGTTCGAGGAAGGCCTTCAGGTCCGGCCGGTCGTCGACGACCAGGGCCACCGCCCCGTCGAACACGGCCCGCAGCGACAGGACGAAGGGGGCGATGTCGGCCGCATCATAGCCTGTGCCGTAGCCCAGAACGACGTCGCCCTTCACCGGCGGCAGGGCGGTCTGATCCGGCTTCAGCGCGCGCGCGAGCCAGCCCAGATAGGCCGAGCTCGCGGACGGCAGGGCCATCAGGCGTCCATCAGGGCGGAGAACCGGTCGAACAGATAAAGGCTGTCGGTCGGTCCGGGCGAGGCCTCGGGGTGATGCTGGACGCTGAACACCGGACGGCCCTTCAGCTCGATGCCGCAGTTGGTGCCGTCGAACAGGCTGACGTGGGTCTCGGCGACGGCGTCGGGCAGGCTGTCGCGGTCGACGGTGAAGCCGTGGTTCATCGAGACGATCTCGACCTTGCCTGTCGTCAGGTCCTTGACCGGATGGTTGGCGCCGTGGTGGCCCTGTTCCATCTTCACGGTCTTCGCCCCGAGCGCGAGGGCCAGCATCTGGTGGCCCAGGCAGATGCCGAAGACGGGCTTGCCGCTCTCGACCAGCTTCTGGATCTCCGGCACGGCGTATTCGCCGGTCGCGGCCGGATCGCCCGGGCCGTTGGACAGGACCACGCCGTCGGGATCGCGGGCCAGGATGTCCTCGGCCGAGGTCGTGGCGGGAACGACGGTGATCTTCGCGCCGGTCGAGGCCAGGGCGCGCAGGATGTTGCGCTTCACGCCATAGTCGACGACGACCACATTCTTGCGGCCTTCGGTCTTCGGGTGGCCTTCCGGCCAGGCCCACAGGCCCTCGTCCCATTCGAACGACTGAAGCGTCGAGGCGGGCTTGGCGAGGTCGAGGCCGACGAGGCCGGTCCAGGCCTTCGCTTCAGCCACGAGAGCGTCCAGATCGAACCTGCCTTCCGGATCGTGGGCGATGACCGCGTGGGGCGCGCCCTTGTCGCGGATGATCTTGGTCAGGGCGCGGGTGTCGACGCCGGCGAGGCCGACGACGCCGCGGCGCTTCATCCAGGCGTCGAAGCTGGCCTCGCTGCGCCAGTTGGCCGGGTCGGTCGGCAGGTCGCGGAAGATCGCGCCCCGGGCCGAGGTGTCGGACCCACCGCCCAGCTGTTCGATGTCCTCGACGTTCACCCCGGTGTTGCCGATGTGGGGGAAGGTGAAGGCCAGGATCTGGCTCATGTAGGAGGGGTCGGTCAGAATTTCCTGATAGCCCGTCATGGCCGTGTTGAAGACGACCTCGCCCAGGGCCGTGCCGACGGCGCCGACGCCGATCCCTTGCAGGATGGTTCCGTCGGCCAGAGCGAGGACGCCGGTGCAGCCGGGAAGCAGTTGAGTGGTCATGGCCGTTCCTTAGCACCGAATCCGGGCGGACAAACGGCGGCGTGACTACAGAGGCGCGCCGCCGGGGTCAACGCCGCATACGACCGAAGTCCGTCCGCGCGCCGACAGTTCCCACTAGAAGTCGGCAGGGAGCCGGCTGCCCTCGGGCGCTTCGCCATGAACATTCGCCGCGGCGTCGCCCTTCTCACAGTACCAGATCAGCAGCAGCAGCCAGCCGATGATCGGAATCCACCAGAACAGCACCAGCCAACCGGACTTGTTGGTGTCGTGCAGCCGCCTGACCTGAAGGGCGATCCAGGGGATAATGGAAACGAGGTTGAACAGCCCGCCCAGGACGTCGCGGTCGTAGGACATGCGCCAGCCCTGATCGCTGACGATGGTGTAGTTGCCGCCGAACAGAATGCCGTCGAGCACTGACAGGATGCAGCTGACCACCAGATAGAAGATCACATAGTACCAGAACTCCTTGCGGTCCGACCGCCCCTCGAACTGGGCGTAGCGCCTGTACGGCTTGATGAAATCTTCCATGGTGTTCCCCCTGCTCCGATCCAACGCGGTCGATCCTGATCGGCGCCCCCGCCGTATCGAAAAAGACGCTAACACGGGTCTCCGAAAGCGCCAGTGACGACGCCGTAAGGTTTGCCGCCTGAGGGAGAGGCCGGTTGACCGGCATTCTACTTTGTGATGTAAAGTTCTTCATCAACGGAGAACGACATGCCCGCCACCCTGTCCATCACCTCTTTCGTCGGCACATCCGCCGCCCTGTCGGCGGCCTTGCTCGGCGCCTTCGTCCTGACCGGAACGGCCGTCGCCCAGACGGCGCCCGGCGCCCCGTCCGCGCCACAGCAGGCCGCGCCACAGCAGGCCGCGCCCGCCGCACGGCCCGCGACCGTGGTGGTCCGTGAAGAAGGTCTGGTCGCCGACTACTTCGCCCCCGTCGCGGGGTCGCAAGTCTCTTCCGGTGCGGTGATCGTTCTGGGGGGATCGGAGGGCGGTCTCAACGGATCGCGGGGTCTGGCGCGGCATCTGGCCGACGAGGGCTTCGTCGCCATCGCCGTCTCCTATTTCGGCGAACCGGGCCAGCTCGAGAAGCTGAACGAGGTCCCGATCGAGCCCATCGGCCGCGCCCTGGCCTGGCTGAAGGCCCGGCCTGACATCCATGGCCCGATCGCGGTCATGGGCATTTCCAAGGGCGCCGAACTGGCCCTGCTGACCGCCAGCCGCGAGCCGCAGATTCAGGCGGTCGTCGTGGGCGTCCCCTCCAGCGTCGTCTGGGCCGGGATCGACATGGCCGGCGGCCCGGTCGGCTCGTCCTGGACCGCCGACGGCCAGCCCCTGCCCTACACCCACTACGACCTGTCGAAGGGCTTCACCGGCGTCTTCAATCTCTACAACGACAGCCTCGCCGCCGCCCCCGCCGAGGCCCGGATTCCAGTCGAGAACATCCACGGCCCGGTCATGATGATTTCGGGTCAGGCCGACGGCCTGTGGCCCTCCTCGCGCATGGCCGCCGAGGTGGAGCAGCGGCTCAAGGACCATCACTTCGCGTATCCGGTGGTCAACATCGCCTATCCCGACGTCGGTCACGCCGCCTTCGGCATTCCGGTGTCGCCGGACGCTCCCGGCCTCCAGCGCGCCACCTCGCTCGGCGGCACCGTCCCGGGTCTGGTCGCGGCCCGCAACGACGGCTGGCCCCGCGTCCTCGCCTTCCTGCGCGAGGCTCTGAACTGACTTGAAACGAGGCGGGTCTTGAAGAGAGGCGGGTTGGGGGCCTAGGACCCGCCTCATGACCATCACGACCGTAGGCCTCGATGCCGATGACACCCTCTGGCACAACGAGACCATCTTCCGCCTGACCCACGCCCGGTTCGTCGACCTGCTGGACGACCACGGCGACCTGGAGACGATCGAGACCCGGCTGGCCGAGGTCGAGCGGCGCAATCTTCGTCTCTACGGCTACGGGGTGAAGGGCTTCACCCTGTCGATGATCGAGACGGCGATGGAGCTGTGCGACGGCGGCGCCCCGCCCGAGGTGGTGCGCGAGATCCTGGCCGCCGGGCGCGAGATGCTGGCCCATCCGGTCGAAACCCTGCCGGGCGTCACCGAGGCCCTGGGCGCCCTGTCGGAAAAGTACCGCCTCGTCCTGATCACCAAGGGCGACCTGATGGATCAGGAGCGCAAGGTTGCGGCATCGGGCCTCGGCGACCTGTTCGCGGCGGTGGAGATCGTCTCGGAGAAGGATCGCGGAACCTATGACCGCATCTTCGATCGCCACGGCACGGGCCCGGCCGAGGCCGTCATGGCCGGCAACTCCATGAAGTCCGACGTCCTGCCGGCGCTGGAGGCGGGCGCCTTCGGCGTCCACATCCCCTATCACGTCACCTGGGCCCACGAACTGGCCGACGCGCCGGAGAGCCACCCCCGCTACGGCGCGCTCGACACCATCGCGGCGCTCCCGGCGTGGATCGAAGGCCGCGATGCGCGGACCCGTCCATCGACGAATGAGGTCCTCTCCGGTCAGGCCATTTCGGTCGCCGGATCATAGACGGGCGCGGGATCCATGAGTCCGAGCTGGACCAGCATTCCCGTATCGTCCCGGTTCGCCCAGTGATGGGTGATCAGCCCGTCCTCCAGACGGAACCAGTGCATGTGCTGCACCGAGAAGGCGCGGCCGGTCGGCGGGACACCGATCATGAAGCCGCCGTCTATGGGGCGTCGCCCCACGCCCCGATGGGTCCCGCTGTAGCTGACGCGGATGACCACATCGTCCTCGGCCGCGACGATGTTCGCGACCTCCTGCCTGCAATCCGGAAAGCGGGTGAAGATGTCCTCCAGCACCCAGCGCGCGCCCGCCTTGCCCACGCGCCGCCCATGATTGCTGAAATCATCAGTGCAGTGCCGGGCCAGGGCGTCGGGGTCCTGACGGTTGAAGTCTTCGAGATAGGCTCGAATGGTGCGGATGTTGCGGTTCTGGACAGTCATCTCGGCGGTCATTCCAGTTCAAGGCGGCGTTTGACGCCCCCTACTCCCAGCTTCCGTGGATCAAATCTTGAACCTTTCCGACATTGGGCAGCAGTTTGCGGGGCGTCTGGCCCGTCAGCCGCCCGCTCTCGCGCGTGAGATGCGCCTGATCGGCGTAGCCCGCCGAACTGGCCGCCTGGGACAGGCTCTGACCGCCTTTGGCGGCGAAGACCGCACGGCGGAAGCGAACCACGCCGGCGAACCGCTTGGGCGTCAGTCCGGTGTGGTCGAAGAAAATCCGCTCAAGCTGACGTTGAGAGAGCTCGAGCCTGTCCGCGACGCGCGCCACCGACCGTCCGGCGCGCAAGGCGGCCGCGGCGAACCGGACGCGATCATCTCCGGAAGACGGCGCAGCGGGTCCGGACGGAAATCCGGCGACGCCAACCGTTTCGAACAGCGTCGATATTTCTGATGCGCGCCGCTTGTCGATATCCGCCAGATCAAAGACCTGATTGGTCAGTTCGGCCATGGGAACTCCGAGCCATGCTCCCGCGGCCAGTGGATCGAGGCAGACGATGGTCACCGAATGTCCCGCGAACGGCGCGACCGTCGCGGAGGTCGCCGGACCGGCGAACTGCAGGCGGCCATCCCACCAGTAGAGATCGCAGCAAACGTCGGGTAGGCCGATATGGCCATGGGGCGCCACGGTCTGCAGAACGCTCTTGGCGCGAAGGAACGGGACAGGAGAAGCGTTCACAGCCGGTCTCCAGCGGACGGACCGAACAAGAACACAGTTCTTCGAATTTGTCGCCCTGGGCGATCCTTGGCCGGTGGTGAACGGTTGCGATTACGGGTTGCTCCCCAGCCCCCCCGTCTTTAGACGGGCCGCTTAACCGACAACCTGAACGCCACCGGCCGCGACTCCCGCGCCGCCGGTCGTTCGCGCGAGACCGATCCATGTCCGAGCATGACGAGAAAGACGCCGCCGTCCGCGCCGCTCTCGCCACGCATGGCGACACGGGCGTCACCCCGCGCCACACGCTTTTCTACTTCTACGGCGAAGGCGACCACGACGACCTGAACGAGGTCGCCCGCCGCGCGGGCTTCGTGACCCGGGGCCAGGACGAGATGACCGTCCTTGAAACGACCATACCGGTGGACGAGGAGGCCTTCGCCCCCATCTCCGCCATGATGCAATCCTGGGCCGCGGCCTTCCAGCTCGACTATGACGGCTGGGAGTGCGCGGTCATTACGAACTAGTTCAAGACCAAGAGGCCCCGATGCCCAAGCGTACAGACATCCAGTCGATCCTGATCATCGGCGCCGGCCCTATCGTCATCGGCCAGGCGTGCGAGTTCGACTATTCCGGCGTCCAGGCCTGCAAGGCGCTGAAGGCCGAGGGCTATCGCGTCATCCTGGTCAACTCCAACCCCGCCACGATCATGACCGATCCGGAGCTGGCGGACGCGACCTATATCGAGCCCATCACGCCCGAGATGGTCGAGAAGATCATCGCCAAGGAACGTCCCGACGCCCTGCTGCCCACCATGGGCGGCCAGACGGCCCTGAATACCGCGCTGGCGCTCGACGCCTCCGGTGCGCTCAAGAAGTACAATGTCGAGATGATCGGGGCGAAGGCCGAGGTCATCGACAAGGCGGAGGATCGTCAGAAATTCCGCGACGCCATGGACAAGCTGGGCCTCGAAAGCCCCCGCTCCAAGGCCGCGCATTCGATGGAAGAGGCGCTGGACGGTCTGGAGTTCGTCGGCCTGCCCGCCGTCATCCGCCCGTCGTTCACCCTGGCCGGCACCGGCGGCGGCATCGCCTATAACCGCGAGGAGTTCGAGGAAATCGTCCTGCGCGGCCTCGACCTGTCGCCGACGACCGAGGTCCTGATCGAGGAAAGCGTCCTCGGCTGGAAGGAATACGAGATGGAGGTCGTCCGCGACACGGCGGACAACTGCATCATCATCTGCTCGATCGAGAACGTCGATCCGATGGGCGTGCACACGGGCGACTCGATCACCGTCGCCCCCGCCCTGACGCTGACCGACAAAGAGTACCAGCGCATGCGCACGGGCTCGATCAACGTCCTGCGCGAGATCGGGGTCGAGACCGGCGGTTCGAACGTCCAGTGGGCGATCAACCCCGCCGACGGCCGGATGGTCGTCATCGAGATGAACCCGCGCGTGTCGCGGTCCTCGGCGCTGGCGTCGAAGGCCACCGGCTTCCCGATCGCCAAGGTCGCCGCCCGTCTGGCCGTCGGCTACACGCTCGACGAACTGCAAAACGACATCACCCAGGTGACCCCGGCCTCGTTCGAGCCGTCGATCGACTATGTCGTCACCAAGATCCCACGCTTCGCCTTCGAGAAATATCCGGGCTCCGAGCCCCTGCTGGGCACCTCGATGAAGTCGGTCGGCGAGGTCATGGCCATCGGCCGGACCTTCCAGGAATCGATGCAGAAAGCCCTGCGCGGTCTGGAGACCGGCCTGTCGGGCTTCGACGAGATCGAGATCGAAGGCACTTCGGACGTGCCCGATGATGCCGCCGCCCGCGCCGCCGTCATCCGCGCGCTCGGCCAGCCCACGCCCGACCGCATCCGCGTCATCGCCCAGGCCTTCCGCCATGGCCTGACGGTCGAGGAGGTCCACGCCGCCTGTTCCTACGAGCCCTGGTTCCTGCGCCAGATCGCCGACATCGTGCGCGAAGAGGGCCACGTCCGGGTCAAGGGCCTGCCGACCGACGCCGCCGAGTTCCGCCAGCTCAAGGCCAAGGGCTTCTCCGACGCCCGCCTCGGCCAGCTGACGGGCCAGAGCGAAGGCGCCGTGCGCAAGGCCCGCCGCGACCTGTCGGTCCGCCCGGTGTTCAAACGCATCGACACCTGCGCCGCCGAGTTCGCCTCGGCGACCGCCTATATGTATTCGACCTACGAAACCGGCGCCCTGGGCCAGATCCCCGAGTGCGAAGCCGAGCCGTCGGACAAGCGCAAGGCTATTATTCTTGGCGGCGGTCCGAACCGGATCGGTCAGGGCATCGAGTTCGACTACTGCTGCTGCCACGCGGCGTTCGCCTTCGCCGACATCGGCGTCGAGTCGATCATGGTCAACTGCAACCCCGAGACGGTCTCGACCGATTACGACACCTCCGACCGCCTGTATTTCGAGCCGCTGACGGCCGAGGACGTGCTGGAGCTGATCGAGGTCGAGCGCTCCAAGGGCGATCTGATTGGCTGCGTCGTCCAGTTCGGCGGCCAGACCCCGCTGAAGCTGGCCCATGCGCTCCACGCCGACGGGGTGCCGATCCTGGGCACGACCCTGGACTCCATCGACCTGGCCGAGGACCGCGAGCGCTTCCAGCAGATGCTGAACGACATCGGCCTGAAGCAGCCGCCGAACGGCCTGGCCCGCTCGGCCGAAGAAGCCGCCCAGGAAGCCGACCGCGTCGGCTATCCGGTCGTCCTGCGTCCCTCCTATGTGCTGGGCGGACGCGGCATGATGATCGTTCACGATCGCGAGGGTCTGGACCGCTACGTCGGCGAGGCCATGCGGGTCTCGGGCGACGATCCCGTGCTGATCGACCACTATCTGAACCGCGCCACCGAGGTGGACGTTGACGCCCTGTGCGACGACGAGACCGTCTTCGTCGCCGGGGTTCTGGAGCATATCGAGGAAGCGGGCGTCCACTCGGGGGACAGCGCCTGTTCGATGCCGCCGTGGTCGCTGTCGCCGGCCGTCGTCGCCGAGCTGAAGCGCCAGACCGAAGCCATGGCCCGGGCGCTGAAGGTGCGCGGCCTGATGAACGTCCAGTTCGCGATCGAGGAGCCGCACTCCGAGAACCCGCGCATCTTCGTGCTGGAAGTGAACCCGCGCGCCTCGCGCACCGCGCCGTTCGTGGCCAAGACCATCGGCCTGCCGGTCGCCGCCATCGCCGCCAAGGTGATGGCCGGGGTTCCGCTGAAGTCCTTCGGCCTGACCGACAAGCCCTATGACCATATCGCGGTCAAGGAAGCGGTCTTCCCGTTCGCCCGCTTCGCCGGGGTCGACATCATCCTCGGCCCGGAAATGCGTTCGACCGGCGAGGTCATGGGTCTGGACTGGAAGCGCGACGGCGAGACCGACATGGCCCCCGCCTTCGCCCGCGCCTTCGCCAAGTCCCAGATCGGCGGCGGCACCACCCTGCCGACCTCGGGCTGCGCCTTCGTCTCCGTCAAGGATGACGACAAGCCCTTCATCACCGAAGCCGTCGCCGCCCTGATCGCGCAAGGGTTCAAGATCATCGCCACCGGCGGCACGGCGACCTGGCTCGCCGAGCAAGGGCTGGCCGTGACCCCGGTCAAGAAGGTGCTGGAAGGCCGCCCCAACATCGTCGATGCGATGAAGAACGGCGAGGTCCAGCTGGTCTTCAACACCACCGACGGGAAACAGGCGCTGCAGGACAGCTTCAGCCTGCGCCGCACCGCCCTGATGATGAAGATCCCCTACTACACCACCGCCGCCGGGGCGCTGGCCGCCTCCCAGGCGATCGGGGCCATCAAGGCCGGCGAACTGGATGTGAAGGCCATCCAGGCCTACGGCTGATCGAGGAGAGACCGCGATGACCGACGCCGTGCCGGACGAGAAGGGCCCCTTCTACCACGGCACGCGCGCCGATCTCGGGGTCGGCGATGAACTGGCCGTCGGCTGGGGTTCGAATTTCGGGAGCGGCGCCGCCGGATCGTGGATCTATTTCGCGGGCACGCTGGAGGCGGCGATCTGGGGCGCGGAACTGGCGATCGGCGACGACCGTCAGCGCATCTATATCGTCGAGCCGACCGGCGACTGGGTCGACGATCCGAACCTGACCGACAAGAAGTTCCCGGGCAATCCGACCCGATCCTACCGCTCTCGGGAGCCTCTGCGGATCGTCGGAGAAATCACGGAGTGGACGCCGCATCCGCCGGAACAACTTCAGGCCATGAAGGATTTCGTCGCGCGGATGAAGGCCGAGGGCGTCGAGGCCATCGACTGAGGCGGGATGCCGCGCCTACAGCTCCGACGACAGCCGCCGAACCCGCGCGGCGAGATCCGCATCGGCCTTCTCGTCCGACAGACGGACACTCCGCCGATAGGCCGGGTCGTAGTGCTCCGAGATCAGTTCGCGCACCAGGGTCCGCAGATCGCCGCCGGCCGCCAGGTCGCGCCAGCGCCCGATCATGGCCTTTGACAGGTGACGCGGCAGGCGACTGAGGATGGCGTCCAGCCGCGCCGGATCGTCGGCGATCTCTGCATAGCCGGCCAGAATGCGTTCGACGCGGCGCTCGACCGGACTGTCCAGGGCGATCACCGGCGCGGCCGACATCGCGGCCCATAGCGACGGCGGCAGGGCCACGGCGCCGATGCGGCTGCTCTCGGCCTCGACGACCACAGGCCGGGACAGCTCCAGACGCGACAGGGCGCCGTGCAGCCGGGTCTCGAACAGCTTCTGCGACGGCTGATCGCCGACCGCGCCGAACAACGAGCCGCGATGCCCGGCCAGCGCTTCCAGATCCAGCGTCTGGACGCCGTCGTCGGACAGCCGGGTCAGCAGTTCGGTCTTGCCCGATCCCGTGGGACCGTCGATCAGGACCAGCCGGTGCGTCACGGGCGTTTCGTATAGCGCCCTGACGGTCTGCCGCCGCCAGGTCTGATAGCCGCCGTGGACGACCGTCACGCCCCAGCCGACCTGGTCGAGGATGGTCGCCATCGCTCCCGACCTCTGGCCGCCACGCCAGCAATAGATCAAAGGCCGGAAGCTTCCGTCAAAGGCCGACAGTGGCCCCTCGAGATGGCGGGCGATATTGCGCGCCACCATGGCCGCGCCTCGGCGGCGCGCGAGGAATTTCGAGCCCTGGACGTATTCGGTCCCGATCTCGGCCCGCTCGGCGTCGTCGAGCACCGGCAGGTTGATCGCGCCCGGCAGGCGATCCAGCGCGAATTCCGACGGACTGCGCACGTCGATGATCGCGGAAAAGGCCGCAAGGTCGGCCGGCCCCAGATCGACGGTGCGCTGGATCAAAAGACGCGCACCCCGGCCGGGCCCGCCCCGACCCTGCCGACGACCGCGGCGCCGTCGAATCCCTGTTCGCGGACGAAGGTGATCACGCCCTCCGAATGGTCCGGATGAACCGAGATCAGCAGGCCGCCAGAGGTCTGGGGGTCTGTCATCAAGTCGCGTCGCCAATCGTCATAGCCGTCGGGCAGGACCACCTCCGCGCCGTAGGCGGCCCAGTTGCGCGTCGAGGCCCCGGTGCGGACGCCCGCCCGGGCCAGATCGACGGTGCCGGGCAGGATCTCGGGCGCGTCGGCCCAGAGATCGATCGCGACGTTCGAACCGCGCGCCATCTCAAGGGCGTGGCCCATCAGGCCGAAGCCGGTGACATCGGTCATGGCGTGCACGCCGTCCCGTCCGGCCAGCGCCGCCCCGATCGTGTTCAGCCGGGTCGTTGAGGCGATCAGGGCGGCGTATCCGGCCTCGCCCAGCCGTCCCTGCTTGTAGGCCGCGCTCAGCACCCCGCCCCCCAGCGGCTTGGTCAGGATCAGATAGTCCCCGGGCCGCGCGCCCCGGTTGGTCAGGACCCTGTCCGGATGGACCAGCCCCAGGGCCACCAGCCCGTAGATCGGCTCGACGCTGTCGATCGAATGGCCGCCGGCGACCGGCACGCCCGCCGCCGCGCAGACCGCAGCCCCGCCCTGCAGCACCTTGCCGATGGTCTCGACCGAAAGGACGTTGACCGGCATCCCGACCAGGGCCAGGGCGAAGATCGGCGTCCCGCCCATGGCATAGACGTCCGACAGGGCGTTGGTCGCCGCGATCCGGCCGAAGTCGAACGGATCATCGACCATGGGCATGAAGAAGTCGGTCGTCGCGACCAGGGCCTGATGATCGTTCAGCCGCCAGACCGCCGCATCGTCCGAGCTTTCGGTCCCGACCATCAGATCGGCGAAGGGCGCCGCCACCGGCATGGATTTCAGCATCTCTGACAGGACGCCCGGCGCGATCTTGCACCCGCAGCCTCCGCCGTGGGCGAGCGAGGTCAGGCGGGGTTCCGGGGTCGCCATCAGATCCCCTCGCCCGCCTCCAGATCCACGGCCTCGTCCCGCCCGGCGACGATACGGGTCGCGCCGAGGTCGGCGGTGACGTTGCCGATGGTGCGGAAGATGTCGGGGACGACCTCGACCGCCAGCAGCAGGGGCAGGACGCCGATGGGCAGGCCCATGGCGAGGCAGATCGGGCCGATGGCGGCGAAGAAGCTGACCTGACCCGGGAGGCCCACCGAGGCGACCGAGACGGCGATGGCGGTGAGGCCGCCCGCGATCAGCGCCCCCAGACTCAGATGCACGCCGTAGAGCTGGGCGACGTAGAGGCAGACGGCCAGATTGGCGACCGGGCTGGTCAGGCGGAAGACCGCGACCGCCAGGGGCAGGACCAGACCCGCCGAGGCCGAGGAGACGCCGAGGGTGTCGCGCGCGCGCTCGACCATGACCGGCAGGCTGGCCAGGGACGACTGGGTCGAGAAGGCGACGACCTGGGCCGGGGCGACGGCGCCCGCGAAGCGCCTCAGGCCGATCCGGCCGAAGAGCAGGACCCCCACATAGACGAGGATGATCACCCCGATCTGGCTCAGGCAGACGATGGCGATGTAGTGGCCCAGCACCCCGGCGGCGCCGACACCGGCGCGCAGGCCGACGCCCAGGGCCAGGGCGAAGACGCCGAACGGCGCGGCCAGCAGGACCCAGTGGACGATGACCACCATGGCCTCGGCCGTGGCCTCGAAGAAGGCGGAGAGCGGCTGGCGCAGGCGACTTTCCAGCCGGGTGGCGGCGAAGCCGAACGCAATGGCGAAGACCACGACGCCCAGCACCCCGTCCTCGGCCGCGGCCTTTATCAGGTTGGAGGGGGCAAGGCTGTTGAGGAAGGCTTGCAGCCCGTCGGTCCGCGCCGCCTCGCCGACGGTGGCGGCGGTGTCGGCGGGA
>Ga0209630_10003190_pt1 | contig 15064 bp, 16 predicted proteins | sample COG_01_FD_184745 | JGI IMG/M metagenome (GOLD analysis project Ga0209630, IMG submission 184745) | Pelagic Microbial community sample from North Sea - COGITO 998_met_01 (SPAdes) (version 2) | ecosystem: Environmental > Aquatic > Marine > Neritic zone/Coastal water | place: Helgoland, sampling... | reverse complement strand
TTAAAAAGTTTATAATTTTCTTATAAGTGACAAAGGGTAGAGCGATAGATCCAAATATTTTAATTGTGAATCCAAGTGATTGAAGAATACCCTTATATCCAAAATAAAAAGTAAAAATTATTAAAACTATAAAATATGAAATTTCACTAATTGTAAGGTTATTTAGACTTTCCATTAATTCTTAAATCTCGCCTCTTAAAAAATAATTTAGTTTTTCATTTTGTATTTGAAAAATATCGTTACATTTACCTGAAACTTCAGCAATTCCATTTTCCAAATAATAAAATATATCTCCAGTTTTAATGGCGCTTTTAATGTCATGCGTAATAGTGATTGCAGTAATTCCTTTTTCTTTAACTGTTTTAACAATCAGATCATTAATCAAAGCGCTATTAACAGGATCTAAGCCTGTGGTGGGTTCATCCAAAAAAATTACACTAGGCTTCTTAAATAAAGCTCTACCTAAAGCAACTCTTTTCTTCATTCCACCTGATAATTCTGATGGATACTTGTAAAAGTTATCACCTGATAAACCAAGACTTTCCATGTTTATTATAACTTTTTCTTTGATATTTTTAATGCTATCACTTTTTTCATTAATTGACTGAAAAGCAATATTTTCCCATATAGTTAAGCTATCGAATAGAGCGCTGTATTGAAATAACATAGAAAATTTATTTATATTAACATCTTCTTTTGAGTCATATTTAATTAATCCTGAGTCTTGTAAAAGTAATTGATAAATTATTTTCAATAAAACAGACTTGCCACATCCAGATTTACCAAGAATAACTGTTGATTTTTTATCGGGGATAATAAGAGAAACTCCATCAAGTACATTTTTTTTATTAAAACTTTTATAGATATTACTAATTTCAATTTTCATAATTTAAAAAAATAACTCCGTTAATAAATAATTAAAAATGAGTATTAATACTGATGAAGATACAACTGCATTGGTGGTAGCAGAGCCAACCCCAAAGGACCCCTTACCAGCATAAAGACCGTGATAGCAGCTCATTATTGCTATTATAAATCCAAAAATAATAGATTTTACTATTCCTGAAAAATAATCCTCAAAACTAATAAAATTAATTGTATTAGATATATAAATTGTTTCATTAAAGCCAAGCCTCAAGGTACTAATAAGGTAACCCCCGTAAACCCCAATAAGATCTCCAAATGTCACTAATATAGGCATAATTATAACTAGTGATATTATTTTAGGAGTTACTAGATAATTATAAAAATTTGTATTAAGCGTTTTGAGGGCATCTATTTGCTCTGTTACTCTCATTGTAGCTATCTCTGCAGCGATAGAAGCTCCAACTCTTCCAGCAACCATTAAACCAGCTAAAACTGGCCCTAATTCTCTTGTTAAGGTCAAAACAACAATTTTAGGTATTGCCGTTTCTGCAGAAAATCTCGAAAACCCTGTATAGGATTGAAGGGCTAAAACCATTCCTGAGAAAATGGCAGTTAGTGATATAATTGGAATAGAACTTAATAGAATTTTAAATAAATATTTAACATTAGAGTGGAGATAAAATTTTGGTAAAAATAAGTATTTAAAAGTTAAGAAAATAAAATAGCTGATTTTTCCTATCGAGCGAACAATATCTAAAAAAAAATTACCAATAATTTCAAAAATAGACATAATAATAATTTATCATATAATATCTCTATCTCTATCTTTAGCTTTATTAGAAAACTTAGTCAAATCACCGTTGAAATACAAATCTATACTTCCAGTAGGGCCATTTCTTTGTTTAGAAATTATTAATTCTGCATCGTTCATCACATTGTTGCATTTCTCTTGCCATTCAGCAACTCTGTCCTGGAATGTTTGATTATTCTCACCTTCTTTTCTTTTAGGTTCACTATTTTGTAAATAATAATATTCACGATAGACAAACATAACAATGTCAGCATCTTGTTCGATACTTCCTGATTCTCTTAAATCAGATAATAGTGGTCTTTTATCGTCACGGCTTTCAACTTGTCTTGATAGTTGCGATAAGGCCAAAACAGGAATATTAAATTCTTTTGCTAACTGTTTTAAACTCCTAGTAATTTCTGATAATTCATTGACTCTATTATCTCTATTTCTTTCAGGTTTAATTAATTGTAGATAATCAATTACTACGAAACTAATATTATAATTTTTTTTATATCTTCTTAATTTTGATCTTAGTTCTCCTACTGTTAAGTTGGGACTGTCATCAAAATAAAAACCTAAGTTACTAATTTCTTGGAATGATTTCTGCAATTTTGAACTATCTTCTGAAGTTAAATCACCTCTTCTAAGTTTACTGCTCTCTACTTTGGACTCTTCAGCTAAAATTCTCAGTCCAATTTGTTCTGCTGACATTTCCAATGAAAAAAATAGTCCAGATTTTTCAGAATTATCTTTCTTAAAAATTTTAGCGGCATTAAAAGCTATATTAGTCGCTAAAGCTGTTTTGCCCATTGATGGTCTACCTGCTAATATTATAAGATCAGAATTTTGCATACCCCCTAACTTATCATCAAGATCAATAAAGCCAGTGGAAATGCCAGAAATTTTACCTTTTTTTTGAAAAGCTTTTTCAATTAATTGAAGTGAGGAGGTACCAACTGATTTAAAATCTTTTATTTCAAATGTATCTTTTTTAAAATTAGTGATTTCAAAAATTTCTTTTTCTAACTCAACTATTATATCCTTAACGTTCTTATCTGTAGTAAAATTAGCAATTTCTTGATTTTTATTTTGAGTAGTTTTAAAAATTTCCCTTCTTAGGTATAGGTCTTCTAAATCTAATAAATAATTTAAAAATGTATCTTTCGAATAGACAATAGAGTCTACCTCTTTGACGAGTTCTTTAACTGTCTCTTTCGCAATTTCCGGTAAATAATTCTTTAGGGAATCTACTGTGATATTTTTAGAATTTTTAGAAAACTCATTTAGAACATGGAGTATTTTTTTATGTTCTGGATTATGAAATATTTTATCATTTAATTTATCAAAGAATTCATCAAGAAAAGTTGGATGTTTTATTAAATAAGATAAAACAATAATTTCTATTTGATTATCTTTAAGATTTAAAAATGGGTCACTCACAAATTGAAATATAGGGGAATAATAAGGAAATGTAAGTGTTTATAGTGAAGATTTAGGGGATAAGATCTCAATATTAAGTGAACAACTAATTTCTGGGTGAAGATCTATCTCTACTTTATGATTACCTGAAGTTTTAATTTTTTCTCCAAGTTTTATCATCTTTTTTTCAACGCTTATTCCTTGCTCAGCCAAAAATGAGGAAACATCAGTTATAGAAATGGATCCAAATAGTTCCCCATTATCTTTTGCTGCTATTTCTTTTGTGAACGTAAGACCATTAATTTTTTCAGAAATTGTTTCTTGATTTTTAATAAATTCTTTATCTTTAGCTTCTAAAGAAGCTTTTTGATTTTCAATATCTTTAATGTTATCTTTTGTAGCTATCTTAGCTTTACCCGTAGGAATGAGGTAATTTCTAGCAAATCCATTCTTCACAGAAACAACTGAGCCTATATCCCAGTTTTTTCTAATTTTTTCTAATATGACTACTTTTAGCATTTAAATTAATGATAAGAATCTAGCTTGTTTAATTGCTCTAGCTAATTTAGTTTGAGCTATTCTAGATGTGTTCAAAACTCTTTGCGGAATAATTTTACCATTTTCATTTATAAATCTTTTTAAAAGGTGTGTGTTCTTGTAATCTATCTTAATAAAGTCCGCAGGTGTTAATTCATTTTTTTTCATTTTAATTATCCTTATTTATCTGAGGAGTAACTTCATCAATTTTTTGAACAGTTTTAGATATCAGGTACCTAAGACAATCAGTGTTATATTTCAGAAAAACATCAAGTTTCTTTGGGAAATCAGATCCAGACTCAAATCTCATAAACTTAAAAGATCCCTTAGAGTATTTGCTAATATTGAATTTTAGATTTTTAATACCCCAATCTTCTTGATAGCCAACTGAAACACTATTTTCACTAAAAAAATTATTTATTGAATTAAGTAGATCTTTTACTTGATCGTTACCCAAGTCTGGTTTAACAATAATAGTTGTTTCATATACTTTAGACATCAGTGGATTTGTCTACACATATATAGCTATTATGTCAAATAAAAATATATCAATATTATTTACAGGCCAAGGTTCCCAACATGAAAATATGGGAATAGAGCTTATGGAGAGCATGGAATGGGTTAAAGATCGTTATAATCAAAGTTCTGATATATTGGGATATGATGTTATTAAAACGCAACAAAATGCTGATAAGATTAACCTGACACAATATAGCCAGCCCTTAATATTCATTTACTCATCAATTTTGATAGACTTATTCAAAAAATCTTTTAAGAAAACTATTTCCGAAAATAACATTAGTTTGGCTGGTCATTCACTTGGTGAATATTTGGCCCTCTACTTTTCTGAATCATTGGATTTTGAGAGTATGCTGAAAGTTGTATCTTTGAGAGGTAATTCAATGGCTAATGTTTCAGACCCTAACAAATTTGGAATGTTTGCAATTCTCACAAAAGAAAAAATTAATCCTGATATCTTTCCAGTCAATGTGTTCTTAGCCAATATAAATTCGGATAGCCAAGTGGTTATCTGTGGTTTAAAAAAAGATTTAGAAAACTTTAAGGAAAAAAATAAACTTGGAAAATACATTCCCTTAAATGTTTCCGCTCCTTTTCATTCAAAACTGATGCAACAAAGTTCTTTAAATTTTTTCAGTTCTGCAAAAGATTTTTTATTCAAAAAATCTATTTATAATTTAATATCAAACCATAACTTAATAAATTACAAAAATCTAAGTGTTCAAGAGTACCCCGATCAGTTATCTAAGCAAATTATTTCAACTGTCGAATGGAGCTCTACAATTAAAAATTTTATTTCTAACGGAACAACTAATTTTTATGAGATTGGTCCGAAAAAAACGCTTTTAAACTTTTTGCCAAGAACGGAAGATATTAATACTTATCCTTTTTGTTCATTTGAGGATATAAATAATTATGTTTAATGATAGAATAGCTTTTGTAACTGGTGGAACAGGAAGCATAGGGCAGGCTATCTGTAATGATTTTATAAAAAATAAATGCTCTAATATTTTTTCATCTACGACAAATTTAGACAAAGCTAAAAATATAGACGACCAAATTAAATTCATCAACTTAGACTTAAAAAATATCACACAAGATCATTTAAAAGAAAAAATAAATTTTGAACCTGACTTTTTAATTCTAAATGCTGGATTAAATAGAGATAATTTATTTTTAAGAATGTCTGATGATGAATGGAATGATGTTATGGATGTCAATTTAAATGCCACTTTTAAGTTGGTAAAGTTTTTCTTAAAAGGGATGGTCAAACGTAGATTTGGAAGAATAGTTTTTATTACATCAGTCGTTTCATTTACTGGTAACCCAGGGCAGACAAACTATACAGCATCAAAGGCTGCATTAACGGGTTTTTGTAAATCCTTATCTTTAGAAGTAGCAAGTAGAAATATTACAGTTAATTGCATTTCTCCAGGTTTTATATCTTCAAACATGACTGAAAAACTCTCTGATGAACAAAAAAATCAGATTTTAACCAAAGTCCCTATGAAAAAGTTAGGAAATCCATCAGATATTGCAAATACAGCTAGTTTTTTATGTTCTGATAATGCTTCCTATATCACAGGCCAAACAATCCACGTAAATGGCGGTCTGGCTTTAATTTAATTATATATTTGAAATATAATCATTATGTGATACGTAAGTTTGTAAAATTTAATTTATATAAGAGGGATTTAAAATGAGTGATATTGAAGAAAGAGTAAAAAAAATCGTGGTAGAACACTTAGGTGTTGAAGAGTCTAAAATCGAAAGCGATTCTAAATTTATTGATGATTTAGGAGCTGATAGTCTAGATACCGTTGAACTAGTGATGGCATTTGAAGAAGAGTTCGGATGTGAGATCCCTGACGATGCAGCAGAGAAGATTGTTACTATGAAAGATGCAGTTTCTTTTTTAACAACCAACTCTAACTAAATTTTTAATATTGAGAAGAGTAGTAGTTACCGGACTAGGGGCTATATCACCCCTAGGAAATAGCGTTGAGACTAATTGGAATTCACTTTTAGAAAATAAAAGCGGAATAAAAAAAATTACTAGATTTAATGTTGAGGGTTACCCTTGCAAAATTGCTGGCACAATTGACGACGATCTTATTGATGAAAATATAGTTCCATTAAGAGAGCAAAGAAGAATAGATAGATTTATAACTCTTGGAATGATTGCTGCGCATGAAGCTTTCTTGGATGCTGATTTTATTCCTAATGACGAAGAAGCAAATAGGTACGGAGTGATTATTGGTTCCGGTATAGGGGGACTTGATACAATATATAAAAATTCTTCTATACTAGATAATCAAGGTATAAGAAAAATTTCACCTTTTTTTATTCCATCATCTTTAATTAATTTAACATCAGGCCAAGTCTCAATTAAATATGGCTTAAAAGGACCGAATAGCTCTCCCGTGACTGCTTGTGCTACAGGTACTCATGCCATTGGAGACTCTTTTACCCTTATAAAAAATAATAAAGCAGATTTAATGATCTGTGGCGGTTCTGAAGCTGCTGTTTGTAATCTCGGTATAGCGGGTTTTGCTGCTGCAAGAGCTCTATGTGATACTTTTAATGATGATCCTGAAGCTGGCTCCAGACCTTGGGATAAAAGAAGATCCGGATTTGTTATGGGTGAAGGTGCTGGGGTTTTAGTATTAGAAGAATATGAACATGCCAAAAAAAGAGGAGCAAAAATTTATGGAGAGATCAAAGGTTATGGACTATCTGGAGATGCTTTTCATATAACAAAACCCTCAGAGGATGGTAATGGCGGTTATAGAGCTATGGAAATGGCAGTTAAAGAATCAGAATTACCTTTAGAGTCTATTCAATATATAAACGCTCATGGCACTTCAACTCCAGTTGGAGATTTAATAGAATTATCAGCTGTTGAGAGAATGTTTGAAAATAATAAAAATATTTTCATGAGTTCAAACAAATCGGCAATAGGCCATCTCTTAGGGGCAGCTGGGGCAGTCGAAGCCGTATTTACTTTAAAAAGTTTACAAAACTGTATTATACCAGCCACACTAAATTTAGATGATCCCCAAAGAGAGACATTTGTAGATTTAGTGCCTAAGAAACTAAAAGAAGTTAAAATCAAAAACGCAATTTCAAACTCATTTGGATTTGGCGGAACTAATGCCAGCCTCGTTATGGGCTCTATTTAATTAAATTAATATTTCTTTATTTAAAAATATATTGCACTTATTATGGTCTCTAGAATGTTTAAACATAAAAATTTTTTAATAGTACTATCTTCTCCTTCGGGAGCCGGAAAAACATCAATATCAAAGCAATTAGTAAAGAATGATAAAAAAATAGCTTTATCAATTTCTTGCACTACCAGGACAATAAGAAAAGGTGAAAAAAATAAAAAAGATTATTTTTTTTTAAACAAGGATGAGTTTAACAAAATGATTGATAAAAATAAACTTTTAGAATACGCGAATGTTTTTGGTAATTATTACGGAACACTTAAAAAAGAAGTACTTGCCCTGACTAATAAAAATAAAGACGTGTTATTTGACATTGATTGGCAGGGCTTTCAACAGTTAAAGCAAAATGAATTTGATGTAGTAGGCATTTTTATATTACCTCCATCTAAAAAAGAGTTAGCAAGACGCTTAGATAATCGTGGTAGAGACACAAAAGAAGAAGTAGTTAATAGGATGAAATTAGCGCAGAGTGAAATCTCTCATTTTCTAGAATACGACTATATTGTTGTTAATGAAAAATTAGAGGAAAGTGTTAAAAATATTTTAAGTATTATTGAGTCAGAAAGACATAAAAGAGACCGTATAATTAATTTAACCAAATTTATTGATAAGTTCAGGTTTTAGTTTCTTATACAAAGATACAAATTCATTCAAATTATATTCTTCCGCTCTTATATCTAAACGAGTTAAATTATCTATATTAAATTTATGTTTTTTAAGAATTGTGGATATTTTTTTTCTTTTATTAACAAATATCATAGATTTAAAAATTGAATAGAGGTTAATGTCAATATGTTCTAACAATGCTTGATCTTTTTTTTTAAAAGTTAATACGCTGGATTCAATTTTAGGAGAAGGTATAAATGAATTCTTAGAAATATTAAATTCTTTTTTTATCTCATAAAAACATTTAATCAAACAATTTAAATTATTTAGTCTATTTGAAGTTAGTCTTTTTGCGAATTCTTTTTGAAACATCAATATCATCATTTTAAAATGACAATAGTTATTAATTTTAACTAATACTTGTGAAGATATATTGTAAGGAAGGTTAGAAATGATAATGCTATCTGATTCATATTTTGATAGATCTACATTCATAATATCTTGATTAATGATTTCTACATACTTAATTTTTTTATATTTTTCATTAAGAGACAACAAAAAATCTGAATCAATTTCAATTAATGTTAATTTTTTAATATGATCATTTAATAAAAAATCTGTTAAGTGACCGATACCAGGACCAATCTCAATAATTTTTGTAATATTATTTGGTACTAAATTAAATATTTTTCTTGATATATTTTTATCAACTAAAAAATTTTGACCAAATTTTTTTTTTAATTTAACATGCATTGAATAAAAGAAGAATTATCTGAACTATTTTTAAAGATTATGTCAATAGCAGTACCATGTGCTGGCGATAGTCTATTATAATCTAATCCTATGGTCTGATTAATAGATTTATTATTTAAAATTTTAAATGGAATTAAAGCTTGGTCATGATAAAAAGAAATAAAAAGTTGATTTGTTTTAGTATTATTAAAAGCGCTATCAGCAGACACTGGCCCTTTAAATCTAATGAATTTAATATTTTGTTTAATTTTTTTCATAACCTTTTTCATTATAGTTTCCTCATTACCTAATGTCCCATTTTCGCCAGCATGAGGGTTAATTCCTAAGAGTATGATTTCTTCATACTGAAGTTTACTATTTTTTACTATTGATATAATATTGATTAAATCTTGGTGAAATTTTTTTTTATCAAATTTATCTATTACATCTCTTAGTCTAATGTGCGTAGTAAGAGGAATAATTGAAAAGTTATTCCCTTTCATCAGCATATAAGTATTTTTTTTATTTATCTTACTTAAATATTCTGTAACACCATTAAATTTATAGTGTTTCTTGATTATAGATTTATCGATAGGCATTGTAATTAGATCATATGAATGAAATTTTGATAAATTATTACTAATTTTAATTTGATTTAATATTAAATTTGATTTTTCAATTATATCAGAACCAATATTAAATATAAATATTGAGTCATTACGGTAATTAAAGTGGTCTTCAATATTAAATAATTCAAATATTTTAACTTTAAATTTTATTTTATTAAAATATTCTTCAATCTTAATAATATCACCTATTAAAATTATTTTAATATTGTTTTTAAAAAGGTAACTGCAGCTTTTAGTTATAATTTCTAAGTTGATTGATTTTAAATCTCCAATAAATATTAATTTATTATTTAATGTTTTTATAGACATACTTAAGAAATTCTTGATAACCTTTTTCTTTAAAAATACCATTAACTAAATTATTAATTTCCTCTTTATTCTTATCATCCAAACAAACAAACATATTTTCATCAATTAAAATTGCTTTTCTAAATAAGTTATTCAAAATAATTTTTTTTTGATTATCATTTAGTTCATTAAATTTTATAGTTTTTATTGGTATATTACATTCATTATCATTAAATAAAGAAATGTTTTCTATTAGCAATTTATCAAGTTCTTTTAGGTGATTATCTTTTATGTATAAACTTATAAAGTCATTCTTAAGTATTTCAAATCTTAAAAAATAGCTCATTATATATTCAGAATATATTTCTTTATATTCATCTATATCCTTAGAAATAATTTTTTTAGTTTGTTTTAAAAAATTTGGGTTTATATTGCTTTGATTGTCGACTAATTTAAATGTCATATATAATTTCTTTTTAGCTGCATTACTATTAATCTCATCGCCATAAAAATCATCATATAATTGTATATATTTTTCCAAATGATAACTAGTTATAACAACATTATTTTTTTGCAATAAAATTTCATTTGATTGTAAATTTAAATTGATGGTAATAGTCAATATAAATATTATTATAATTTTAGTCATTTTGTTACTTTCAATTATTTTCTAATTAAGACCATTATTAAAATCTAAATGATACTCTATAGTAAATGTTTTATTTGGTCTTAACAAATTACCATCATTATATTTATCAATAGAATAATTAAATAATACTTTTGAGCAATCATCTCTATATTCAAATTCATATTCTTGAGAGTAAATTTTATATTTATCTTCTAAATTTACTTCCGTCTTATATCTAAAATTATTATTGTTATTTATATTTCTCACATATTCAGCAGTCAGGTAGTGGCTTGAGCTTGAGTTAGTAAATGAAGTTTTACTTGTAAGACTTTTGTCTAACTTTAAGCTATTTTTACCATCGTACAAAAAATAACTTAAAGAGTCTTCTTTTAAATCAAAGTTCTTTTGCTCATACCTAGAATTATATTTAATTAAATTATTTTCAAATTCTAATGATAACTCGGTTAGGTGATCGCTTAACCTAGTATTCTGATTAATGTCCTGCATTAAATTTTGACTTTTATCAAAGTTATAAATTCTTCCATAATTCATTTCTAAATCAATTTCATTTTTTAAATTAAGTTTTTGTTCAATCGCTAAGATCAATTTTGAACCTTTTTCCTTTACATCAGAGCCAAAGTATTTATTTTCTTGAAAAAGATTATTATAATTAAAAGATAGCGACTGACTATTTTCATTTACATTTAAATTTTTACTCTCAGAAACTTTTGAATAAATAATTTTAGCTCTTGGTTTTAATTTATATTTATTTTCGAATTTAAATACCTTATTTATTTCACTAGAAAGATATAAAGCTGTTTGATTGGAATTACCTGATATAATATTTGTATCCTCATTCCCCTCATCTATTGATAAACTACTATTATTGATAATAATCTTATTCATTAAGTTATATTTATTTTGCAAAAAATAATTTTTTTGTAATTTGCTTTTAATGTCAGTCCTTAAAATTCTCATTGGTAGATAGTCCGCTGATGCATTTCTCGATATTAATTCTACTTTCAAGTCATTACTTAAAATAATGTTATCTTTTAGATTTATATAATTAATATATCTAATTGACGGTAATTCGTAGGGATTAGTTGTATTAGAATTTGAGTCAAGTGCTTTAGAGCCAGAAATTCTTGTAACTAAAAGATCATTTGTATTTAATAAATTATAGTTATTTAATGTTACATCTGATTTGAGATTTGTAGATTTATTATTATTACTACTTTTATATTTAGAAACACTTGAAGTATAATTTAGGTTTATACTAACATTACTTTTTTTATTTATATTAAAACTTCCAATTGTTCCAAATGTATAGCCTTTATTAACTTGTCCGATTATTCTTCTATCGTAGAAATTATTTAAAAATATTTTAAAATTTCCTTCACTTATTTCTTTTCGATATTCTATTTCATTCTCAAAATATTTTGTAAAACCTTGCTCATAATAAAATCTTGGAGTAATTTTTATATCAGACTCTGGATTTATGGGTATGTAATAGGGGGTCTTAATATTCCCCCCATAACTTGAATTGATAAATTGCGGTAAAGGTGTCAGGAAACCTTTTTTTCTTGGTGCTTTAGAGCCAAAATGTGAGAAGTAAGGTAAATAAAAAATTTTCTTATCAGCTATTTGAATAAAAGTGCTAAAATGCTCAAAAAAATCTTCTTCTATGTCATATTTAGTTTTTTTAACTTTTAACGACCAAGTTGGACAATTAAAATAACCGTCTAAATCACAAGATGTAAGAAAACTATTACTAAAAATAATTTGATTTTTGGTCTTATTTAATGTTTTTGCATTTATCTTTAAATTTTTATTAAAAATATAGTTAACATTTTTTGCAGAACCATTATTAAAGTTTAAATCTGCTTTTAAAAAATTACCTTTCATTATATCACCAGAATAATTTATATAAAAAATACCATCAATTTTTATTTTTTTATTTTCAATATCAATTTCCCCACTATTTGTTTTAATTGAAGTCCCGTGATAATCTATTAGTGAGTCATTGCCTAGATAAATCATATTCAATTCCCTATCATGAAATATATTTTTAGAATTCACATATACTTCTTCAGAGCTTTTATTTGCAATTAGATTTTTAGCTAAAATCAAAAAGAATAATAATATTAAAACTTTACTCATTTATTAAATTTTTATACAGATTTAATAGGAATATTAACAGGACGGATATTTGAAAATGAGTATTATAATTCTCCAAATATATTTGAGAGGTCATAAAAGTATAAATAAATATTAGAAATATGAATATAATATACCTAGTAACACTAGTATTTTTTTGTATTGCTTTTTTACTAATTAATATCACGACATACGTATAGAGGGATAAGATTATTACAATTTTTTTTAACAAACTAATTGCATTTACTTTATTATTACGAATGCTAATTTTAATATCCTTATTATAAAAATATTGGCCAAAATTATCTAATTTTATCAAGAAATCAATATCAGAACTTTGAATTGATTTTTTAGTAATTATTGTAGGATTTTTCATTATTATACTCTTATTATTAATAATATTAATATTTGAATACATAGACTTTGTAAAAATATTATTTTCAAATTCATAAACACTTACTTCATCGATATATTTATCTGTAATCCCGTCTAATCTCGTGATTGTTAATAAATTTTCGTCATATACAAAAAAAATCTTATGATCAGATGTATTGTTAATTGATTGTTTTAAATATATTTCTTTTAAGTTTGTAACTTTGGTATTTAAATCAGATTTATTTATTTCGAAATAGCCAAAAATTGCAATTAATAATGAGAGTATAAGTAATAATTTATTAAACTTAATGTAGTGTCTAATTATAATTAACTCATTAGTTTTTTTAATATTATTCCAAAATAAAATAATACTCATAACAAAAACAATTGTCGGTATTGTTATTATTAACTCTAATGTGTTTAATAGTCCTAAAATTAATGTATTACTAAAATTATAAGAATCGTTTAATAGTTCAATTATCGAAAAAATATATAAGACAGATGAAATTATTATCGTACTTAATAAAATTGATTGTAAAATCTTTGCAATAATAAATTTATAGAGAAGCATATTTTCTCATTATCAACCCAGTAATTAATGCAATTAATAATATACTCCCCAAGTAAAATACATTTACTGCTATGTTACCGGATATGAATAGTTTAGACATCAAAGAAATATGTGTAAAACAAACTAAAATAATTAATAAATGTAATGAATAATTCTTAATTAAATCTTTAGATTTATTATTAATAAATACTATATTGCTAGCCATAAATAAAATGAATACAAACATAAAAAAATCAATAATTCTTTTATGCGCCGATTTATTAAAAAATAAATTTTTGTGATTTATTAATCCAAGTAAATTATAATTCTCTTTGTTTAAAGATATTTCATGATTAGTATCATTTTCAATTTTATATTCTAATTTATCAAAATCAGTATAACTCTTTTCACTTTTAGAAGTTGCTATTCTAGTTCCTTTTATGAATGTAAATAATAATTGTTTTTCTGATTGAATGTAACTAACCACTTCAGATTTTATAATAATATTTTCTTCAATTAAATATGTTGTTACATTTTCAAGTGAAGCATTACCAGAATTTCTTTTTTCATAAAATAAGTTCAATTTATCTTTAATAAAAATTTCATTTTGAAAATCCTTAATTTTAAATTGGTTTCTTAATTCTATTTCTTTTGTTTTATATTTATTGTATGAATTAACAGATATTATTTCCGTATTAATCGCATAAACCAATAATAAAAAACTATAAATAAAAAGGATTATTTTTTTTAGATTATTTTTTGATAAATATAAGCTAATAATACTTATCTCGTTTGTTTGATTCATTTGATAATTTAAAAAACAACTTGAAATAAATACTATAATTGGGAGTATTGTACTTGCAGCATTTGGAAGTAAGTAAGATGTTATTAGCGCTACTTTGCTAAACTGAACACTAAAGGATTGGCTAAGATCCAAATATCTAATAATCTGCGCCAGCCATATTATTAATAAAAATACTATTAACATTAAAACTATGTACTTTACATAGCTAAGTGTTAAATATATTTTAAGTTTCATAAATGATTAGCATTTTTAAAAATACGGATAAATCCACTTCCAATATAATTCTTTTTGCTAAAATAAACATTGAAAATGTTAAAAAAACTAATTTAAAGTCTTATAAAATTAATAATGAAATTATTTTTAAGTATTCCATAAAAACAAAAAATTCAGGAATTGAAGTCTCTATATTTCTCAAAGACTCCCCAGAACGCCTTCATTCCAACTATATAGGTGCTTTTATTTTTGATTTTTCGCAAAAGATGTCTTTTTCTAAAATTTCTATTCAGACAAAATCTAAAGAGTTAAATGACTTTATAAATTTCGGATTTATTAGAAAAGATTTTATATTCAATAAATACTTATCTAAATCTAAATCTTGCAGTTTCAAATTACAAGGTAGACTTTCTAATTACTCAAATGCATTAAATAAATCAATACTAATGCTCAAAAATTTAGTTTCTGAGCCTTCTAATATTCTTTATCCTGAAAGTTATGCTAATTTTATTAAAGATAACTTATCAAAAAAACTACCCATCAAAATTCTTAATAAAAAAGATATTACAAAGATAGGTTTAAATTGTATTTTAGCAGTTAATCAAGGAAGTCAAAAGGACCCAAGAGTTGTAACTTTTGGCCCTAATAATCCCAAAGTAAAAGAAGTTGACGTTCTCTTCGTGGGAAAAGGTGTTTGTTTTGACACAGGGGGTATC